>Ga0326511_10000381_pt1 | contig 38697 bp, 53 predicted proteins | sample 0_2496_0518_D_FD_203701 | JGI IMG/M metagenome (GOLD analysis project Ga0326511, IMG submission 203701) | Bovine rumen microbial communities from UC Davis, California, United States - 0_2496_0518 | ecosystem: Host-associated > Mammals > Digestive system > Stomach > Rumen | place: USA...
CTTAATCTCCTTCCATACTTCTTCAACAGCTTCGTCGACTGTCGTTCCTCTCCCTAACCATCTATATCCTCTTAGCGGATATCCATCTTCTCTAACTACGCAAAAGAAATCATCTCCTGTATTCTCCCGAAAGAGCACGTCTCCGGATTCTTTTAGCTCATTGATCAGATTCAAGGTCCTCAATGATATCTCTTTGCATTTCATTCTGCCTTCAGGTGGTGTTACTACGCTCACTATCGGAGTAAACTCATCTGTCGGTATCATCTTGCACTTTTTCTTCTTCCCCACGTACTACCTCCGGTAATGTAATCTCATGACCAGCTTTGCACTCGTATGTCTTCATCCTCACGGGCGCCTGCTGCGAGCCTATCGTGATTAACTTCGTAGCGCATCGGACCACATTGTCCTCCGTCATCTTCTGACCGCATTTACATCTCAGCATATCTTTACGACGCCCCCATCGCCTATGCACTTTCTACATCTGCTGCATGACTCTTCGAAAACTCTGCCAGAACATCCAGCTGATGTTGCTTCTCATTCTTTTCATCTTCCGCTAACTTCAGATCAGCCCGAATGCTTTTCACCTTCTCTTCTGCTTCGTCAATCTCTGCCCTTAATCTCTGCATTGTTCCTTCTACTGCCTTCACTACCGCTGGATGTACGATCTCGTGCGCCGGCGCATTTTCTCTCTTTGTCATTGTATTCTCCCTTTGTTTCCTTTTCTTCTTTGGCTCTTCTCGTCTCTCTAACTTCTTGCGCTCCGCTTCTCTCATGGCCTTATGCTCGTGATCGAATAGAGCCTTATACTCTTCGCTCTGCAGATAGGCCTTCGCCTTTAACTGCCCATAGGACTGGTCTGTTTCCCTTGCTGCCTTGGATGCCTTGTCAATGTTGTCTGACTTCGCGCTTGTGAGGAAGTCTGATGCCTTCTTTAACTGGTGCGATGCCACTGTACTCTCCTTTCTGCTGGAGGCTTATAGGAACCTCCAGCTCTGTGACTCACGGCTTTCAGGATCTGTGGTGTGGTATATGATATCCCTTCCGCTTAGAGGCTTTATTTTCTTTCGCTTTGCGGGTGTTTCAACCCCTTATCATTTAGTCCTGTTTATTCAGGAACGGATAAGCTGCATCTACTGTATTTAGAGCGGCGATCAATGCGTCTTCGCCTTCCCATCTTGTATCTCTTAAAACAATCTCCAGTGCCATCACATTGTTATATGCTATTGCGAATGGACCGGTCAGATATGGTCCGTTCATTGGCTCTTCCCCCTTGTCTTCATCGATTGCATCTTCATCTATTACGGCTGCATGTGATGCGAATGTCATGAACTTCTCGTTCTTCTCGTTCTGCCATACCGCTATATCTCCATCTGTCGTCTCCAAGGTGACGTGCGTCTTCTTGATCAGTCTTCTAGGGTCATCTGCATTGACTGCCTGCTGCATCAAATCTTCATACACGGTATCGAACATCTCCATCTGCTGGGCTTCTTTTTTTGTGTACTTCCACGCCTCTCCCGGCTTGGGGAGATCTCCGATCAATGATACGAGGAATCCTTTGAATTCCTTTGGCGCCATCTCATAGTCGATCTGCAGTCTGATGTAATTAGTCTTAATGAATAGCCAGCCTTTTTCGCTGATTGCTACGGATATCCCCGTATCCTTGAATGATGCTTTCAGCACCTTCTGTAATGTGCTCTGCTTTGTGAACATCTCATTCCTCCTCTTCTAATCTTCCAGTAGTATGAATCCGGATCCATCGTCCTCTTTCTGCTCTTTGGTTGCCTGCTGCCTAATTTCTTCCATCTCCTCATCCGTCATGGTTGACTTACTGAAGAAGTCTCTGAAATTTAAGTCTGGAAAATTTAGGATAAAAGCCTTCTGTGCTTCTCTCTGGAGTCCTAGACAAATCTCATGATTTCTATGCACCGCTTCTGGTCCACCGTCATGTTCATGATGCACCTTGCACAGCTGAACCTTAAGCCCAAAGCGTTCTGACATTTTTCTGTCCTTGACTCCCATAAACACATGGTGTTCTTCCGTGTACTTCACGGAATAATCACCATGCAACTTCATACAGAGGTAACATTGTCCTGTTTTTTCCTGGATAATGCTTCTCATTCTTCCTCCCAGTTGTTCAACCTGTCTGCCAGCTTCAATACTGTTCCTATGTCGACCGCTGCATTGTTGGCCTTCTGCCTTGCCTTGATCTCATCTCCTGTGAGAAGCTGTCTGATTACGTCACACAGACTGCAGATGATTGAGATCTTGCAACTCATGAAGGAAGATCTAACCCGCGCCTTCTCTTCTGTGTCGTTCTCATTCTTCGTTGTCTTCTGAATGACAAAGGCTGCTTCTTCGATCACATTCGTGCATCGCTCAACCAACACGATCCAATCTCTTTCTTCGCTGTCGCCTGCTGCCTGTTCCAGCAGATTGTTAATCTCTGCAAGTGAGTTCTTAAGTCCCGGAATCTCGTCTTCTTCTGATTCCTTGTCAGCAAGAGGAAAATCAACGTTTGTCGGCTTTTTCTCTTCCTGTTTTTCCTCGTTATTACTCGTTTGTGGCTGAAAATCTGCTCCGTAAGAGGATTTATCACGTTTGTCGGCATTTTCTGGTGGCGTTTCGACCACTTCGCCCTCAACTCGCTCCACATTTTGGTATAACCCCGTATTTTTTGGCACCTCTTTGGCTGTCTCGATGTCCTCTGAGCGTTGATTTTCCTCTTGCTGAGCGACATTTTGAGCGGGTATTGATTTTGATTCCTCTTCCGGTGTCTTGATAACACTTTCTTGCGTTTTGATCACATCTTCCTGCGATTTAGTCACAGGTTTTGGCATTCGGTTGAATTCGGTAGCTTTTTCAACCTCTTTTGCTGGCTGAATTGACTTGCCGTATGCCATCTTGTAACCGTCTTCTCCGAAGGACCTGTACAGATTCCTCATTTGATGCTCAACTTCTTCCCATTCGACATCTTTCGAAGTCTCCTGGCGCATGATTGTGACCGTCAAAGGGTTCTTCATGGACTTTTCCGTGAGCATTACTGCTCCAATACCCTTAACTCTTACGCTGACTGCTCCTGTTCCGCTCTCATTGATTGCCTGATTGGTTGTTGATGCCAGATCTTCCAACTTCAGCACCAGGAATCTCTCCGGATTATCTTCGAAGAACTTGAAGAGCGCCTGCTGCAGGACTGTTTTTTCTTCGTCCTGCCCCTCAATCATCAACTCCATCGGAGTGACCTTTTCATCCTCCTTATAGGCTTTCTTGATCTCTCGAATCTCTTCTCTTGTCACCTCCGGTGGTATTGCTTCCGCAACCGCTTCCGGGAGTGTCAGCATCTCTGCCAGCTTGGAATATCCGTATTCCTGATACTGGATGCGGAGCTGTGGTGAATTGCCGCCTTCTGAATAACGGTCATTGATACTGATGTACCTTGACACCGTGGATCTCTCGATTCCATATTCTTTCTTCGCAAATTCGTACACATCCGTGTACCCTGCCTGCTGCACGATCTCGTTATCGCGAGCCGCCTTAAGCAGATATCCTACTTTCACAAAGCCCTCGGCCTGGGCTTTTAATTCTTTTTCCAGGGACTCCTTGAAGTCCCCGAAATTGCTGATCATCAATTCCATGCTTCCTCCTTTATGCTCTCATTTTTCTTAACCAGCTATCTAAGAATGGCTGAATGATATTTTCATCCGGCCTCTTGTCGTATGCTTGATACCACTGTAGGATCTTCTTTTCTTTCGAAATCTCAATCGTTGCGTAAGGCGTCTCTGGGTCTTCCACTTTACGAAGCATGAAGATATAGCTCTTCCCTTCGTTGTGCCTGCTCATATACGTGTCGGAGGCTCCTACACAGTGGTGAAGGGTCGTTCCTTCATGGATAATGTCTCCTGCGTTCTTCGCCGGTCTGATCAGGAAGGTTCCTTTCTTCCAAGCCATTGTTCTATTGAGCTCCTCGTAAGATGTCTCAATCTTCGGGAATTGCTTATTTTTCTCTTGTTCTCTGGCTTTTTCTTTTTGCTTATTCGCTTCGTAGACCAATCTATCGTGTTTCGCCGCAAGATCTTTCGGGAATAGAACAATGGAGTCTGTCATGTCATAACCTTGAGCTACACACATGCTTAGATAGTCCGCATAGGTCGACATGGTCCTTCCCCTGCCTTTACCCAGGTAGTTCAGCATCTTCTCCGCCGACTCAAACCTGAGGATTGTTTCCAGATTGTGGTTCAACTCGTACGCTGGATACTTTTCTAGGATCTGTCTGAATATATTCGGCCGCAGGTTCCATCCTAATCTCTTCTCCATCTGATACAGGTTAAGGTACTTCCCTTCGCCCTCCTTGAACATCTTCCACATGTATGGACTGATTTGTAGGAAGCCTGCTGCATTTTTCGATGTATAATCCAGCTTCTTGGATATCTTTAGTCCTCTGACCATGTCCCGTGCAATATCTCTCAATCCCTGTTTGACGATCATTTCCAGCTCAGGATGCTTTGCATAGGTCTTGATGTAGTCGACTATGTCGCTTCCGTACAATTCGTATCCCGAATGCTCCAGGAATGACCCTTTGACCGCTTCTTCATATCCATAGATCGGGAAGTCACCATGCCAGTTACATCTTGCACGTCTGTAGTATCCACCGCCGACCCATATTTCATCATTCTGATTTGTAATGGATCCGGATGAATCAAAGTATCCTAGCTTGGCTGCTTTTCCTTTCTCTACCCACATTCTGCCTTCGTGAGTGATATTCCACTCTTCTGGTTCTCCCAAATGCCACTTCTTCGTGACCTTGTTCTTTGTGATGCAGATCTTCTTACCTACCTTCATTACGCTTAAACAAGGCATCTCCTCTTGATAGGTCATCTGCATCCTGCCTTCTTGTCTGTAGATACCCTCTGCTCCGCAGAACTTGCATTTGCTCTCTTCGAGGTTCCTTGGAATATCGATGGCCTGCAACTGCTCTTCGTAGGTCAGATCTCCTATATCTGTCAGGTACTTCTCTCTCATTCCACATTTCGAACATGTGAGGAAGGCATATCTTCCCTGCCTTTTGTAATACATGAAATTTTTTGTATTCAGCTCCTTGACCCACTCCTTGAAGCCTTCTGTATCCTCCGGAGTCTCGTTTTCAAGATCTTGCAATGTTCTGAGCCTGTTGTTCTTTCTTCTTTCATCTCGAATGCACTTGATGTCTTCTTGAAGCCTCATCACATAGGTGGTCCATCCGTCTTTTTTGAAGATCTCCGACGCTTTTCCAATAACCTGCACCTTTTCTTTTGCGGCATTGCTTGAATACCAGTGTTTACCTATCTGGATGCCGCAGTAGTCTTTGCGGAGATACCTGTCGGACCACTTGTTTTCTTCGGCAAGATACATCGCATACTCTGCGTTTTCTTTATCATGCGCCATCCTCTGGATCGGCTCTCCTCGCTTCGTGATGTCCACGAGGAATATTTCTGCACCGTCGGATGTTTGAACCGTTCTGGCTGTGACTGCGTAGAGCTTGCGCCCTTTTCGCTTATCCCATGCCATGGATTTGATTTCTGTCCTCTTCATGATTAGCCCTCGTATAGCTTCTCTACTTCCGCTGTTACATCTGATCCTGTGATGCACGCCTTAATGATATTCTCAAGCTGCTGGTCAGTGCCGCAGGACACTCCCATACTTCCCGTCTTATGCTTGCGTGCTCCATCTTCCATCTCCTTGAAGATTTTTTCCAGCGAATTGCCCTGCCGGAGAATGCCTGCTGCAAGCTCCCGGTCTTTAACCATTGGCTCCATCGCCTGGAGGATGACTCTTTTTGCCATCTTTTTCACGACATCCTTCTCGTTATCGATGTCTTCCTTCTTCATGGCTTTTAATCTTCCTGCGGATGCTGTTGTCAGATTAACCAGTTCCTCGAAGCATCCGTCCATGTAGTCTTCTGCATCTTCCTTGTCGATTCCGTTCTCTTCTGCGAAGATTAGCAGGCTTTCAAGGTCTCCTTCGTTTCTCAGCCCTTCGGCTGTCTTATTGATTTCTTCTACGCTTTTCAGTTCTCCGAACTTTTCAAACATCATACGTTCCCTCCCATTCTTTCTGCGGGTGTTCTATGGCTTCTTTCAGCCATGTTCTATACTTGTGATCCTCTGCGACATGAATTCGGAATACGCGACCTGACAGCAGGTTCTTAAGTTTCTTCCACTCCTCAGCATTTGCCACATCAGTTCCTTTACTCGTCTTCCATGAAGCCTGCTGCCATTGCTCCAACCTTGGCAGGTTATCGAGCACATAGGCTGTCTCTGTATAAATCTCTACCGGTTCTGTCTTCTTGACTCGTTCCAGCGCCATGTTGATCACCGCTATATCGCCCCACTGCTTTGTTTTCTTGTGCGCCGGCGCAATTTTGGTCAACGTGACTTCTCCTTTGCTAGTTTGCGAAGAAAGGAGCACTGCCAGTCTGCCGTCCTGGTGGCCAACCCGACTCAACGTCGTTCTTGTGTAGATTTGAACCACTGTCTTCTCCCTTCAATTCTGTGTAGTAGAAGTAGGTCATTCCATTGAATGGATTGATTCCGTAGTAGATTGAATTCTTGTCAATATAGAATCCTTCTGTCGGTGTTGGTCCATTCTTGATTAACCTCTCCATAGTCCTTCTTGTGTATTTTTTCTTCTCTGGCTCCGGTCTTATTAGGTTCCTCGATGATGAGAATTTGATGAATTCCTTCTGCTGTTCTTCTGGAAGGAATGAGAGTTGCTCATAAACCTCTTCTGTTGGCTTTTTGACAATGTATTCGGCCAGCTTTCTAAACTCCGTATCATAGACCGGTTCGATGTTCACTCTTCCAGGCTTCCATTCCTCTTGAATCATCAGATCTGCATCCACTCCTGGAGGTCTATTTAACACAATGTGGATATGTGCTCCACCTTGCGATCCAATCTCCAGTCTGTAGATATATTTCAGGTCCGTTTCTAGTTTCTTGTATTTTCGTTTGAGTCTCTTTCGAAAATTTTGCAGATCTTTCTTAATCTGCTCTAAGGAAGGTCTACTTCCCTTTGGATACTTAAGAGTGCACCACAGATCACCTCTCTCGAAATTTGCCTTGAGGAGTCTTCTCATATTCTTTGACCTCTTCCTCTGGTTTGCTTTTTCGATCTGTTCCGGTGAAGGCTTCACCTTGACTGCTCTCTTGGATCCCTTCCCTCCGTATTCTCCTTTAAATTTGAATTCGTATTCTATGGAGTCTTTGAACCTCCATATCTCCTTCTCGTACACTTAACCCCCTTTGCTAGTTGATAATGGTCGTAACTTTACTATGTTTAGATTGTTACGAACGGGGACTCCTCACGTCCCCTCAACGCTTGCTTTTTCTGAGGTTCCGTGCTACAATGTACTTGGATTTGGTTTTTGTAGCACGGAATTGCTGGTCACGAAAGTGGTCAGCTTTTCTTTTTGTCTTTCCACAGGCTGTCGTACCAGTCTGATGTCTTCACGTATTCATCTTTGAAGTAGATACTTTTGTGTATCCTTATCTTCATTCCCATGTAGAACACTGTGCCCACTTCGTCATACCCCGATGGGATATCATCCGACCGGACATACATAGCCTGCTGCATAGCCTGCATCAGATCCGCTTGTGTCATCTTCAAGTCTCTTTCGCCTCCTTCGTTTCCAAACTAGTCAACGTATACAATTAAGTAACTCTTGTCGGCGAATTCAATAGGCTGTCTGTCCGGTGCATACTTTCCTGCCAATAAGCCCTCAACGGTTTCACCGTTGTAGCATCCGGGATTTTCCTTGAGGTTGTCTATATAGTCCTGTACGTCATCTTCCTCGTAGATTTCTGTGCCTCTCGCCAGGCACGCCTCAGCTTCTTTTCTGGTTGCTCTATCCTGCATCAGGATGGCGATCTTTAACTCTGTTTCCATTTCCCTTTCTCCTCTTAAAGTGGGTTGTCCCCACGTTTGATGGCCTCTTTATCTGCCTTCTCCTGCAGACGTAAGCCGTTCATCTTGACCTCAAGGATTCTCTTGAAGCTCTCGCTTCTCTCATCCTTTCGCGGTGGTGTTGCACCGCCAGTTCCCTTTTTATTCTTCTCTCCCTGCTTGCCTTGACCGCTCCTGCAACCATTGCAAGTAACATCAAGACAAGACTTGATACCGCTAATATGCATGGCACCCTTACATCAGGCGAGTCTGCTGTTGAGATAGCCAACATGGACATAACGCCCGCCCCTTCTAACAATATTGTCTTCATACTGTTCTCCTAACTCATCTGTTTTCGAAGCTCTTCGGCTACATCCAGAATTAAGTAGTATTTTCCGTTCAGAGCTGGAAGCTCCTTCAGGTATTTAGATTTGACTTTGTAGCTATCAGTACATCCAAGTGCACGCGCCAGTTGTGTGGCTGTGATGAATGCCTGACCACCTGTTACCAGGCGAAGAGAATCGACTATCGGTTTCTTGCAAATCATCAAATCACCGCCGTTCCTCTCTTTACGTGTTTGTATTGCTCTGGGCTCATCATTTTTTGATGAGTCGAACATCAATCCAACTCGAATGTGCCGACCAGGTGACATTCCCTTTTCATTTGCTCATAATCAGCCTTTGTGAATGACTGACCATTGGCGAATGTGCCGCCAACTCTCACACTGCCCCATTCGCCCGTATTCCGAGCGATGGTATACATCACATCGCCAGAAAACAATGTGACGAAATTACTGTCCTTCGTGTAACATCCTTGTATCCTCATCGCCTTCTCCTTTCTTCCGACCTCTTCACGGGCCACCACATTGGGGGAATCGCACACATTTATTTGAGCTTCCGTCGAAGCTCCATTGGGGGGGGATAGTGACGCGTTGGTTTGTTCGGGAGGCCGCCGCGTCTTATGTGTTCGGGGTGTGCGCTGTGATGACCCTCGAACGGGCCGGATATTTTGTTATTTCTCTGGACTCCTCACGGAGTGCTGATCGGTCGTCGCAATTATTGGTAAGTATTTACAATCAAAAAGTTGTATGAGTTTTTTAACTCAAGGTCGTGTCGTAGGAGAACACCGAGTGATAGTTTTAATCAGCACCCCTTGAGCAGTCCAGAGATTGTTGCCTGCTGCGATTATTTGCTATATCCAATCACATGACACATTATGTGTCTTTTTGTCGCATCAAAAAAACAATTCAAGCACTGTCACGTTGAAATGATTGGCAAGCTTTACCTTTGTGGCATCGCTCGGGGTTCTCTCCCCCTGCTCGTATGATGCATACGAGCTGCGCGTTATACCGCAAGCTTTTGCAACAACTTGTTGCGTTTCTTTTTTTTCTTTTCTAAATCGTATAAGTCTCTCCGCAACTAACTTCTTGTCTAACATCTCTTTGTTCACCTCCTTTGCTCTCGACAATGAATAATATATCACTTGACACATATTGTGTCAACACATTTTGTGTCAAAATGCTATAATATTTTTCGAAAGGAGATATTTTGTATGGAATTTAAGGATCGAATATATAATCTTCGAACAGAACGAAAGATGACCCAAGAACAGCTGGCTTCCGCGATACATACGTCTAGGAGCGCTGTAGCTTCTTGGGAGCAAGGGAAGCGGCGTCCCACCTATGAGATGATGGAAGCCTTGAGCGATTATTTCAATGTAAGCATTCAATATCTCAATGGGAAAGATGACGTTACGCCAGCATTGCTTAGCGACGAAGAGAGAAAAATTATAGAGCGATATAGAGGTAACAGCGACGATGAACAATATTATCTGGATAAAAAAACCCAACAATACACGGAGTTCCTTTCAAAGAACCCAGGACATAGAGTCTTATTTGATGCTTCAATGAAAGTATCTGCGAAAGATGTTAAGAAAGTTGCTAAAATGCTAGGAATATTCGGAGATGACAATGGATAGAGTGATCGTTCGGAAAGTTTCTTGCCTCCCCGGAGGAATCAAAGGCTTAACTTTTACCGATGAGGGAGACTATATTATTTTGATCCGCGATGATCTAAGCAGAGAAGATGCCATGCGTGTGTATCTGCATGAGATGTCGCACATCCAGAACTATGATTTCGAATCACCCGAAGAAGCTGGTCGGATCGAAGCAAGAACGCACAGAAATACTTAGCTGTGCGCCGGCGCATTTTTTGTAGAAAGGAGGTTTCTCTATGAAGAAATATAATATCGAGAAGAAGGTCACGATCGATGGTAAGCGCTACACGATTCGTGCTGACTCCATGGAAGAATTCTACATAAAGAAAGCAAATAAGATTCGTGATATTAAAGAAGGCAAGGTTATGATCACCGGCAGTATGAGTGTGAGACAGTGGACAGAGCAAGTCCTTGCCGTGTATAAGTCCGGTGTTAGTGATTCTGTGCTGAAGGATATGAAGTCTAGGATTGAGAAGCATATTATGACTCCAATCGGAGACCTTCCGATCAAGAGTATTAAGCCGGTCCAGTGTCAGATGATTCTCAACGCTCAGGCCGGAATGTCTTTCTCGCATGTGAGCAAGTTGAAACACGAGTTGGATTTTATTTTTAGGACAGCTGTTCAAAATAAAATTATCCTTGAAAACCCAGCAGCCGATCTGGTTCTTCCTAAAAACGAAAAAGGCAAACGTCGAAGCGTGACGGACTTTGAGAGAGCCCACCTGCTTAAGGTTTTCGACCAGTTCTATCCTAAATTTAATCTATTTGAGTTAATGCTCAAGACCGGATGCAGACCAGGCGAAGCCATAGAGCTCGAAGGCAGAGATATTGAAGTTCGTGATGGCAAAAGCCTGCTGCATATTCGAGGCACCAAGACGGCTAATGCTGACCGCTGGGTGCCTCTTCCTGTCGATCTATACGAAAAGTTAAAGGATAAAGGACCATTTGAACCACTTGCTCCCACAGAGAAGGGTACAAAGTGTTCACAGACTACCTACTACAGGCTTGCAGATCGGCTCAGAAGAGAACTAAATATATCTATGGGATGCAGAGTCTACCGCAACCAGTTGGTGCCGCCTTATCCGCTCTCTGAGGACTTCGTACCGTATTGTCTGAGGCACACCTACTGTACCGACCTGCAGAAGAAGGGCGTCGATGTACGAACTGCTCAGTATCTTATGGGACACGGAACCATAGCTATGACCGCCGATATCTATACTCATGTGGATGATTCGCAGGTTCTCGATGCTGCTAATGTGCTAGGAGCCGCGCTCCCAGAGGGTCTCCCTGACGGTTCTGTCGCTAACATCTGAGGGTGGGACAGTTGATGCCATTTTCCCCTCGGGTGGGACAGTGGGTGGGACACTAAAAGGCAGAAAAAAGCAGTATTTTGCTAGGTCTCCTCATCATAATTCAATACATTTTCGCATAACAAAAAACCTCGCAAACCCTTATATTTCAAGGTTTTGCGAGGTTTTATTCACTAATGAGGCATGGGGGATTCGAACCCCCGACAACTTGATTAAAAGCCAAGTTTGAAACGTAGTCTTTCTGCCGTTTCGCACACTGGGTGGGACAGTAGGTGGGACAGTGGGTGGGACATCGTGAAGACGCCCTCGCAAAAGGCAGCTTTTCCCGCAAAATATGGGGAGCTTCGGTCAATGCTGTTAAGCTATGCCATCTCGTAATGCATATATTCTGTTATATGATCTTTCATCATATTAAACAGGACGGCTGCATGCATCTTGCTTTCGACCGTAACCCATTCTACACCGTCAATATCGATAGTGTAGAACTCTCCCTCCTGATCTTTGTCCTGGCAAAGTGTGATGGGGATCTCACCGCCTGTTATCTTGATTTTTTCAGTCTTAATAATTTGCATGATTATTCTTCTCCTCTCTGATTTTACACATTATAGCATCCTTGATAGCTCCTTGCTTGTTTTCCTGCTTGCCGAGCCACTCTAAGATTTCAAAATCTGTTTTTTTGTTGAATTTTAGCGACACTCTTTTCGTATTTTCTTTGTCATACCTGTCGTGGGCAGATATGGCGGCTTCCCAATCTTCCGGTAACACTATTACAAGGACTTTATCATCAGTATCGAACATATCCGAAAAATACATAGAAGTATTTGCTAATATTGTATTGTTGTAGCGCCCCTCTTCCATAATCTCATAATCAGCTGCCTCTTTGTCCAAATAAATATCCTCTGAATACTCACCATCTATATTGACGATGTAGTCGCTGTGGAGCCTATGTGACCTGTCGGCATAGGCATATACTTCAACTATTTTCCCTTCGCTATATTTGCTTATAATATCTTTAACTTTCATCGTTTAATCCTCCTCAATCCATTCTGCGCCACTCCATGTTTCCAAGTGCAGAATTCCTGTCACGAACCCTTTGTAAAGCCGATGTTCTCCTTTAACGAAGAACTTATCAAGTCCTGCTTCGTAGTCGCAAGCAGAAGGCTTACGCCCCTTCTTATATATGTGATTGGTATTGGAGTATACACAGTCGTCTTTGATCGAATCGTAGAACTCAAGTGCTGCCGCAGATGAGTGTTCTCTAATGAACCGCTCGCGTTCAACGGCTGCTTTTTTCTTTTCTTCCTCCTCGATGTAGTTGACGACTCTGGTTCCATTGGAGCCGATTTTCTTTTTCAACAGCTTGTTCCCAGCATCGTCAGTCACGTAGTAGAAAGAGCCTCTTTCTTCAATATTCACATTGTTAAGGCTTTTTTCTTCTGCCTTCGGATAGTTTCTTGTTCCGGACCATTCGAGATAGAAGATGTCGCCCTTATAGGTCTTTGACTCTTTCTTTGCATCTCTTTTTGTCAAAGCCATTTCTGCAATATCTTCCTCGGTTAACCCGTTAATGAATTCTTCGTCGATGCAATAAAACTTAGTCTCGTTGTATCTGTTTGAAGTGTGATGCCATGAGGAGTAGCAGAGTACATTTTCTTTCAGAGTTGACAGCTTTACTTTGCTTAACAGTTCTGCTTTACCCGGTTCAATCTCGGATATAGCAGATATAATCTCTGCCTTTGTCCATTTAGATAATGGCTTTTCACCGTTTGAGTAAGCTTCAACTGCTCTATTGCTCATTGAATATTCGTTATATCCGCTATTCGCATTCATTTTACTTACCTCCTTATAAGCTTGGGTAATACCCTTTCGATAATTATATTATATGGGTATTACCCATATAAGTCAAGCGAATTATTACAGATTTTCTTTTTAGCCATACAAAAATAGAGGGACCGAAGTCCCTCTATCTATCAACTCGTGTTGTGTTAAATTCATTTGGCCAGCTTCCCAGCCAAAGCCAGCCTATACAGCTTCAAGTTCTGTGTCTTTGTACCCATATAGAGCTTGATGCCATTCTTCTTGGCAATCTTCTTTCTGTTGCCGAAAGAAGAATTCACTCCAATGCTTTTAAGGGCCTCGATCAAGGTTAATCCTTTTGCCTTCTTATAGTATTTCTTCTCTGGTGCTGGCGCTTTGAACCACATAGGGTCGTCTCTCACCTCGTTGAAATCACATAGCCCTGTGATTCCATCCGCTTCGTAGGTGCAAGTGAATTGGTATAGATCTACATTGCTATGGCACATTGTATTAGGCTTGTTGGTGTAGTATCTAGCCTCCCACCATTTGCAGTTTTTTGGCAGCTTTTTAAGAATATTGTCTTTATACAGTGGATAATCTTTGTATCCGGTGTATAACATGATCTTATCGCTCTGTTTCGATATCCACTTAAGAGCCTGTGTTACATTCTTGTGATCGTTTTCGCATTCAACATCCAGCACATATCCCGCAAAGTGTTTTCCGACTATTCCTTTGCATGTGCTTACAAGGAACTTTGCCTGCTCCAGCTCACTTCCTTTATTCAGAAATGCATACAACCAATAGCTGATGCCGTTTGCTTCACATCCTCTGACAAATTCTTTCAGCGTCGGGTCTACATACGAGGTGCCCTGCGTTGCTTTGCTGATGATAACCTCATACTTCTTTGCTGCTTTGAAATTCTTAACCGGATGGTGGTGGCTTACATCAGGAAACATCATGGGCATCCCCTCCCTTCTGCATCACTTCAAGCACCTTTTTTAATGTCTGCGGAATTGGCACTCCCATAAGGGCTGCATTCTCAAGAATGGACAGTGCCTCGTTGACTGCGAATGTAATAACAACCGCGTCTCGGATAAATGAATTCCCAGTATAATGATCCAGGCATGTACCAACTAGCACAAGTGCCAGTTCCATCCCTTTCCGGCACAAGCCTTTGAACCCGGCCCTGCTTTCGAGGCGTCCAGATTCTGTCTTGCCGCTCTTGTGAAATACTCCGGCTACAACCAAGCCCGTGATGTAGTCAACGACCATGAATGTGACCAAGACCTGCAGCCCCATGTCCCATCCTCCGAATAATGCAGCAAATGCCGCTCCAACGAGCCCAATAAGTGTGTGAATTGCATGATGCATGGTATTACTCCCCCTTCGTGATCTTGCGATTAAGTTGAATTAATGATGCCTTCGTCTTGGTCGTGTCAATACCTGTCCAGGCTTCCAGGATTGGATAATCATATGACAAGACAGCCGCCCCATGCTTGCCCCAGTCTCCCCAGGAATTCTCGACAACCCAGCCCTTGGATGTCCACCCGGTGATGGTCATCGCGTGATAGCCTCTCAACTCTCCGCAGTGTTCTGGGTCGTATTCGGACACCTGTGGCCATGGCATTGGAACCCACTTGCCGTTCTTCTTAACCTCTTCCTCTGTCCAGTCTGGACCGCAGTTCTCGTAGCAAGGAACACTAATGATGACGGCGTTCAGGGCATAGACAGCACGCTTGATCTCGTCTGCATTCTTCTCATCGATTGAATAGTAGCTATCGATCTTGTACTTGGCTGCGATTGGATCAAGCTTCGCTGCGTACTTTTTGTATGTTTTCCGGATCTGCTTGTACGTGCCGAATCCGGGGAAGTTCTTCCAGGAACAGCAACCGTAGTTCTTTAAGATATTAAAGATATCTCGGATGAACATACCCTCGCGATCATCTTCAATCCCTGTCCTGTGGGCGTAGATGTATGCTGGCGAAAACTTGTTAGAGAAGAGTGTTTGTTTCTTTTCTCTTGCATGTCTGGTGTATGCGCCGGCGCACGCTCCGCACATCCCTGACTCTCCCTGATCGAAGTGGTTAATGTCCTTTTCGAATCCGGGGATCCGGTAATGCTTAGGCAACTCTCCCAATAACCTCTCGCCCGCCTGCTGGGTCAGGCATACCGGCCTGTCTCCGTTAATGACCTCTCTCAGCTGGTAATCTCTTGGATCTTCCGGCGAAGGTAGGATTCCTTTGAATCTCTTCATCTCTTACTCCTTTCTGAGATCTTGTCCTCGATTTCGCGCAGCGCTTCCTCTTCGCGCTCGATTGATACGAATTGATCTAATGCATTGATCAGTCTTCTGTTCTGCCCAACAAGCTGCTCAATGATCTCTGCCTGCTCCTCGCACAACGCTTGGTAATTCATCGCAGCATCTCCTCCAGTGCTCTGATCTGCTCACGGTAGCCCCTCCTCTTCAGTCTGATAGATTCATATTCGGAGTCCGGGATCTCGCCTTCCGAATGCTGGATAGCCAGATGATCTGTGCTTTGTAATAGCTGTTTATAAGCGTTGATCTCGCCCTGAATCTCCTGAATCGTCTTTTTTTCTTCCATTTTTCACCCTCCTTCGGATGTCATTCCAATCTCCAGCTGTCGATGAACAGCTGGTCAAATAGATCGTCCATGTTCCTTGTGGCATTATAGGCGTCCTTTTTGATCATGGATCCGCGCCAACTCGCATAAGATGTTCGGATTGCATCGAATGATAGCTCTCCTCGGTCGAGTAACCCTTTCTGGCGCTTGAGCTTGCGCCGTTCTCTTGTGATCGCTTCGCGGCACGGCTTCTTGATGATGTGCCCTGTGTCTGTGATGAAGAATCGTGTCTTCAAGAATGTGAACCCGTGCTTCAAGTCACAGATCTTGGTCTTCACTGGGTTGATCACGATTCCATATCTCGCGCAGAATTCCGTTATTTTCTTCAAGCACTCTTTAAGATAGCTGATGCTGTCATGGATCAGGTAACTATCATCCATGTATGCTCCATAGCCCTTGATTCTCAGGATCTCCTTGATGTAATGATCTAAGGGACTTCTGAGATATATCGCGTTGATCTGACTTGTCTCCGACCCGAGCCCCAGCCCTTTGTCCCCGAATGCGTCAACGAAGGATAGGGCCAGAGCTCTGAGCTTGTCATCATGAATGGCATCTTCGTACATTCGATGCAAGGCCTCGTGGTCAATGCGGCCAAAGTAGTCGCTGAAATCGATCAGAAGGATTCCGCCCTCGCGTCCGTGTCTTCTCACATGCCTTGTGAGATGGATAACTAACCTGTTCAACGAGAACTGCGTCCCTTTGCCTTTCTGGCTGGCGCCGTTGTCATATATCAACGGATTGGTTAATATTGGGCTAAGCGCATTCTGGCATATACTCTTCTGCACCACTCGCTCCGAGAATCTTACACTCTTAATATGTCTTAGCTTGCCTCGCTCAACGATATCGAAACAGATGAATCCCTTGCGAATGTCCTTGCCACTCATCAGATCTTCGTGCGTACGATATATGTTCATCATCCTTAACATGTTATATCTCTGTACGCTGGCCTTCCACGATACGCCCTTCTGCGCCGCATCCGCTGCCTTGTATAGCGAGTCCATACTTGCTACCCGCTCATAACTATCGTATTCACCAAGCCTCTCCTTTCTCCTCTTACTATGTTCTTTTTCTCTCCTTTTTCGACGCCTTGCGCGCCTCTCCTCACTTGTCATTTTTGCCTCATCTTGATGTCTAATTGATATATGCCAGGTACGGCTTGGCACGTTACTACAGCCGCGTAGGATACAGGCATGTAATGCAAGGCTCTCGTGCTCCCTTACACCATGCAAGCAGCGTCCGCCTGCTCTCATCCTGGCTCTTATTTACGCCTTTTGTCTTGGCGACGGATAACAGCTCCTTCCACCCACATTGCTCTGCGTTCGGCTCGCTTGGAGCTTACTGGATCTGGCTTAGCGTGGGATCAGAGCGGGACGAGCAGCTCGTTGCTGGCGTTGTTGTTGTTGGAGTTGCCGTTGTTGTTGACGTTCACCGCGTTAGTCGTATTACCTGAATTAGCGGATGCCAGCCACCAGTTAGTGCGACCGCATGTACAGCTGTTATCCTATGTCTTTTTTATTTTTTTACCTTTTCGTATTTGATTTTATTCGTCACCAACCGCGTTTCCTCGCTGAGCAGCCTTGCGACTTCTTCCGTCGAATTCGGCGTCACAGTTGGTATCACTTGTACAGCCTTGTCAATGAGTATATCGAGCTGCTTACAGGCTATCTCCGCCTTCTTCCAATGCATCTTCCGCTCGGTGATATGCCTATTGTCCAGCCATGTCTCGTTGGCTGCAGTGGCCCAGAAGGCAATCTCGTCTGACTTCCTGACCATTGGCTCGCCGATCATCCTGATCCATCTCTTCGGGATATACTTCTCACTCATGACATACCCTAAGACCTTCACTTGGAGCTTCTTCGCAGTGTCAACTGGATCGTAATATGTCTCTTTCCTGTCCTTCTTGAAAACTCCGCTCATGTTTACCTCCTTATGCGGGGCACAGAGGCCCCGCTATTAAGCGCTTACGCGCATTCGGGTCGGCTTACGCCTCCATTGTTCGGAAGCAGAGCGGGACGAGCAGCTCGATGCTGGCGTTGTAGTAGCTGGAGTTGCCGCCGTCGTAGACGCCCACCGCGGCAGTCGCATAACCTGAAGTAGCGGATGCCAGCCACCAGTAAGCGCGACCGCCATCCGGTCCTGCTCCCTTCATTCGATGCTCATAACTATTGGCGAATATCGGATACTGAACAGCCTGCCCATATCCATATCCCTTCGTTGACCACACAGGGGTGTCGAATACCTCCGATTCGAATGGAACCCATAATTTGTCAAAGGATGACCATGCCCATGAGTTATCATCCGTGAGGGTTGTTCCGCTCTGATAGCGAGTCGGAGCAAGCACTCTCTTCGGTTTAATAACGTTCTTGAGTTTCGTCTCAAGCCTTGGATATACAACGGTGTCTAACCAGTTCTTGAGATTAGATGCCAGGAATGGCTGAGCATTGCTTGAATTACCGTTGTTGTTATTCTCAGTGTTCCACTTAACGGGAACGGAGTAGCAGTCTCTTGTGATCCAATCAATGTGATAGCCGACCTCATTCACTCCATCGCCTGTCCGGCGATAAGTGTTAATCCCGGCGATTTCAGCCTTGTGAACCTGCACCTGGGCGTCTCCACCGGCCGCAACGACGATCGGGATGTAGTCTCCAACCATCAAGCCGCTCAGGTCATGGTGATCGAGCCTTGCCTGGATCCATGCCCATTCGTCCGAATGGTTTGAAATTTCGTCGGCGAACACCACTGTCAGATCTCTTCCTGGGAGATACATCTTGTTAATGCTTGAGATCACCTGCTTAATCGTCTGCTCGTATACAGCCTCGAATGCAGCCATCCTCTGCGCCTGTTTATTCACATCTTCTGCAAGCGCATAGGTCGCCTGCGTGAATTGAACTGTCACATTTGCTGAATTGGCCACGCTCACGAAGTAATCCTGAAGGATCTCTGCCGGATTGACTCCGGTGTAAGCAGGCATGTATTCGCCAGGGAATGAGGCCGCCACTGCCACGCTGTACAGGATCTCTGTCTCAGGATGCCCCTGCTCCCTACAGAAGACTCCCATCTCATTGATATTGAAGCCCTCTTTGAATAACGCTTCTCCGCTCTGCGGATCTCTGTTGGCGAGGATTGCTGACAACTTGACTACCTTCGAGCTTTCGAGTGTTTTTGAGTTGATGTTATAGCTATACTTCTGATTCTTCAGAGCTGTTCTCGCCTGGAGCGCTGTATTTGTTTTTTCCTGCGCGGTGTATTCGCCGGATCCAACTGAGATCTTGGTGAATTCTAAAACGCATCCACCGACCTGCTGTCTTGCCAGTAACGCCGCTCCCGCGTTCGTGACGACTGCTGCATCGAAGTTATTCATTGTCTGCCTCCTTTATCACGCATCGGCTTGTGTGAATCTCACTTGCGCCTGCGTATATCTGTGTATTTATTGATTCATGCGTTCTGTACCCCTCCTTGATCGGGGCATTTTTAGCATATCTTGCCACCGTATAAGCTACCGGATATATCTCCGTCCGAACCTCTGATACCTCTTCCACTTTATCCAGGATCGATCTTGCAGCTTTTACTTTTTCGAGCATCTTCCCAAAGTCTTCTCTTGTCTCGAAGCTTTGCGCCTGGATCTTGAAGTGATATGGGTCGCCTCCATAGCGATACCACGGAACATATCTTGCGCCGTCGAACATGGCGTCAATGAATTCATTCATTCCCTTAGCCGTTCCGCCGTATCTTAACGATAGAATCGCATTCTTAATCAGATGCAGTTTTCTTTCATCCGAGTAACTTGACTTGTAATATGGAGCATTGATACTAGCCGCTATTGCATCGTAGAATTTCGGATCCACGTGGTCTATATCTCCCCATACATTCAACTGTCTATACTTGCCGATTAGCTTTTTCATTTGCCGATCAAAAGCATATCCAAAGGCTTCTGCTTTCTCGTCTTGCATGTTTGGTGGGAGCGACATATATGTTGCTCCGCACTCTCCAATCTTATACATCTATGCCTCCAGTCCACCGTATGCGACTTCTCTGCTTGTGCATAATGCTACTTCTGTACTCTTGACCTTTGTGTAGCTCGGCGATGCGATCACCGCTCTCTTTGCGCCTGCTGCCTTGATGTATGATATTAAGTCATCTGTGCTGATAGCGCCTCCGATATCTGAATCTGTCTCTATGATCCATTCTTCGATGGCTGCTTCTACACTCTCCTTGATCGAATTCTCTGTTTCCTTATTTGATTCGCTTATGTAGTAAGTGATGTTCAGCGAATACTCCCTTGGGACCGGAGGAAGAATGATTACATTATCAGTGTCTGGAGCGACTCCAAGGTTCATCAGATATGTATGTACCTTCGAACAATAGTCTGTAGATGGTGCTGTTGCATTCTCTAACATGATATAGATCTGAACCGTTGAGTCTTCCGTTGTCACACACACAGCATTTGTGATGGCACTTGAATACAGCTTCACAAATTCTGTATATGCCTGCTCTGGTCCTGCTGATGAATACGTTGACGGGAAATTGAAAATCAGCTCTCTCCTCTCATCATCCGTGTACTCATCGTGTCCGCCCGTGGCGTCCTCTGTATTCGTCACAGAGTCAACCAGATTTACTGGGTCCGTTATGATGTTAATCATTCCTGTTACATACTGATTGCCAATGGTCCCCGCTGTCGTGCAAGTTGCTTTTGCCACCCCTTCAAGATTGCCTGCCGCTATCACGATATCGTTGTCTGTGGCAAAGTATATATCGTCTCCAGCTGTGGCCCTTGTCCCCGCCGGTATTGTCACCGGCACCGGCTGAATATCCGACAAAGTAAAACGCAACACTGTAGTCGCATAAGCTGTTCCATCCTGCACCATGCCAAAATTCCCGCCCCAGTTCTTGAGGCTGTCTCCGTACATATACTTCAGGAAGTTTTGCCTCATTCGTTCTTCCGCGATAGCATATCCCTGGTAGAATTGCCCCGCTACAACAAAGCACATGATTGCCCATGGATCCGAATCCGTCAGTGTTAACTCCTCTCCCGTCAATTCTTGGTATCTGTCTTCAAAATCCTGTATCATGTTTTGCATGATCGTTTCGATATCCTGCTCTTCCTCGCTTATAAGGGAGATTTCAGGAAGGTTATCCAGACTGCTACTCAACTCCCATCACCACCTTCAATTTATGCTCTGCTGTATAGTACACGTCTGAGACTTGCGCTCGTTCTTCCCAATCGCCAATTTCTTCTGCAACATCTGCTGCATGTGCTCTAAGATCCGCCGGAGAGTTACTATCCGGGAGTAATTCGTCTACCCCCATATCCCTCATGTAAGGGACCGTGCCACGCTGTGATGCAGCTATATTGAGTACTGTCCGTTTGATAGACTCTTGATCGGTAATTGTCATGCTATCGATCAGCTGGTCTGTTTCTACGTTAACCTCGCTCATTTCCATCTCCTTACTTTGGAATCTTAATCTTCCATCCGACAGACAAGACATTTGGGTTCGTCAGCACATGGTATCCTTTTGTTTTTTTCCTGTTGGCGTTATAAATCTTCATGTATGACGATCCTTTTCTGTAAAATCTCTTCGCTAACCCGAATAGGGTATCTCCGCTTTTAATCACATAGGCCGTATATGATACTTTCTTCGGAGAATGATTTACCTTGCTTTTCGAAATCTTCTTTGTTGTCGGATTCTTTTTTGTTTTCTTCGGCTTCTTTTTCTTCTTTTTCGCCTGGTGCGGATACTCTTTAAGTTGGAGATCGAAGGTTGCTTTGATTGGTGTTCCGTCTTTCCAATGGTCGGTGAAGGTTGATTTGTATGATGTAACCACCCACAAGCAACTTCCTAGCTTTTTCCCACCTAGCGTGAAGTAATACGCTTTTCCTTTGGATCTTATCGACTCTAATTGGCTCAGGACATGCATAGGTCTAACCCCATATCGCACATCTGCATACACTGTTAACGATAGCGTTCTAAGATCTGGGCCGATGAATTCAAGATGGTTTTTCTTCTTAATTCTCTGATGCTCTTCCCACGACGCTCCGCTATCCATAGATAGGTTGTAGAACGACAGAAGGTCTTCTTGCTTAACTATGAATTTAATTCCTCCATAAGCTCCTATCTTCATCTATCACTCCTTATATACCAGATTGTCTGCTGTTACTTTTTTGGCCGATACGTCTCCGGTAAATGTCGCGCCTGCTGCACTTATATCGCCAGCGGCTGATACAGCTTGTGCAGCTATCTCTCCGCTGCATGTTACTTCATCAACAACCAATGTCTTAACCTTTGCTGTTGCAGCTTCAAGCTCTGTGCAGATAACTTTTTCTGCTTTCAATGTCTTTACCTTCGTCACCGGAGCATCTATGTAGATCGTTTCTCCGTCATACGATATTGATGTTCCATCTTTGAACTTCATGCTTTCGAACGACAGCTGACCTACTTCTACATCATTCAGTACCGTGGTTTTTGCTGTTATTTCCAGAAGCTTTTTTGCCTGGTCATACAGTATATGATTGCCATCCGGTAACTCTTTACACACGATGTTTTTTCCATTGCTTTTTGGCTTCGTGATATCCGAATAAGGAGTCCCTAGCACGATTGCAGCTCCAATATCCTCATCCGGGTATATCATAACTACCTGGTCTTTGACCTTTGGCATTTCATACAGCAGTGACAGATATGGGACGTCTGTGATAATCATTGACTCTCTCGCCTCGATCATCACATCAACCATCCCTGCTTTATAATTTACCTTTGATACTTTCCCGTATGTTAAGCCCATACTTTCTCCTTGTGCGCCGGCGCATTTTTTAGAATTTGGTAACCACCTTGTGAAGCGTAAGGCTGCATGTATATGCTCCTCGTGACTTCTTGTGAGTTACCGAGTCTATGAAGTATTTGCCATCCATTTTCCCAAAGCCTTTTAACTGGACAGTCGATGCCGCTTTATACCTCACGTCTCCCTCTACTTCAAAGCTCATCGTAAAATCTTCTCTAAGAGCTTTCCTTAATGCTGCCTTTGCTTTATGTTCCGCTTGGCTAAGCGAATCCGCTTTGTCACTGACATACATTTTTCTCGTGCCTTTCATGCCTGGTACTTTGAATTCATATGTTCTTGCGGCTTCTTTCTTTCCGACAGCGTATTGCATCTTAACTCCGTCGTAGACTTTCGATACCGCGGCATGTCCGCTATAATCTCCAAGAATATCCGAGTACTTGATCGTCCTCACTGCCTTCTTCTTCTCGTATCTTGTCTGATCGTATGCTACAAGTTTGTTGTTAAATACTTTAAGACAGATATCAAAGCTGTCGCATAACGAAAAAGCAAATTCCAGATCCGTCTGGCCGCTCTGGCTTTCTTCGCTAATCTTGTGATCTCCAGTGTCGAACACCAGCTTCATCCCCGCCCTTTTAGCGATGTCTCCCAAAATCTGCTTGACCGTTGTTTTCTTCCATGTCCTATTTCTCTCTGTTTTTGAGAACCCGCTTCTTTTTGGGACAGCTATAGCTGACAGGGTCACCCTCGAAGGCTGACCGGATGGATTACATTCGTCTATGTAAAATTTCCCACAGAACAGGCTTCCGTTTGTTTTTCCGCTTTCCCAGGCTTTCGTTTTGATCCAGCATTTCAGGTAGTCTCCGGAACGTGGGAACCACGCTCCGATCCACTTCCTGTCTGAGTCATCCATTGTAAGGTTAACTACATCCGCCTGGCCTGTGGCATAATCTTCGTAGGTGTAGTCTTCGCACCCGTCCGTGATAGCCGCCGTATCCTTTGACCTGTTATAGTGAATCGCCACATAGCTTCTCATGGTATCCATGATCATTCCTCCTCACTATCTTCATCATCTAAGTCCGGCTCTTCTTCGCTATCGTCATCATCATCTCTCCATGATGGCTCCTCTTCTTCGTCTTCATCTTTCTCGATTGCTGGGCACCATACTTTAACGCCTGCAGGGAAGATATAGTACTCAAGAATTCCGTAGTTCTCAGGAGCCTGCATAAGCTCCTGCACCTTGAGTTCGTCCTGGTAGACAATCCAGGCGATGTAATCCCACATGTCTCCTTCTTTTGTTGTGTAAAAATATCCACCCATAGCTTACCTCTTGAATGATCTTCTCTGTCGCTGTCTGCTGTACTCATCTAACATGTTCTGCAGATCTTTGTAAGACATTTGAAGTCCACGATGAACATCTTCTGATGTGGCTGAGCCCGTTATTGTTACTGTCGGTGAAAATGCTATGCTTATATTCCCTCCGGCTGATCCATGTGATTGCATCGCATTGACCGCTCTCGCATCTCTGCCCATCCCCATTCTTGCTCCAGCTTCGAGCCACAGCCTTCTGGCTCTTTGCGTTCCGTCCAACGGAATGGCTGCTTCTGGTCCTTTCTCTGCGAATGTGGTAAGGATCGGCGAATTGTATATTCCTCCGACAGCATTTTGATAAATCTTGCCTGGATCGATATTTACATTCGGGTTATTGCCCTGGATCAGCATGTTTGTCAGGCTCAGTGCCTTAATCTTCTTCCTTAGCTCAACCTTTGGTGTGACCTTAAATGGAACCGTCACGCTGATTCCGCTTGAGAATTTACTCTTGGCGTAAGAATTCGACTCCTGCCATACGGAATTGATACCAGGATGTACACCATTCTTGTTCGCATTGATAGCGTCTGATAATTCCTTCGGAATCTCCATTCCTTTCTGCTTCATGTATGAAAGCAGCTGTGAAGCGTATGGCGAATCCTTCATGGCTTCTGCCACCGTCTGCCATGATACCTCAGAGCTATTCGTCAACTCTTTGAGAACCTGGATGTCTCGAAGCCCATCTGATAGTTCTTTCGGGATTTTAAGACCTTCCTGTCTATATTTGTCCCGGAGAGCCTTCATCTCTTTTTCTCTCGGCTCTAACTGTTCCAGTAACTTTCTGATTGCTCCGGAAGTATCTCCACTGATTGCATTCGGAATCAAGCTGTCTCTGATATCCATTAACAGATTTTCTCCGCTGCCGTATGCAGCTTTCGTGCTGTCATCTGTCATGTAATCTTTGATCTGCTTTGCTATATTCTTCTTTGCTTCCTTCGTTCCCTTCGCTATATCATCCTTGTAATGAGATTCAATTTGTTCTGCAAGGAATGACGCCGAATTCGTCTGAGTTTTGGTCGACTGGTCGAGATATGCTTTGTATAACTCCTGCTTTTGGCTGGCGAAATCGCTTCGCGTGATGCTTCCATCTTCTAGCTGGGCATACAGCGAGGTCATGCCCGTCTGATATGCTTTCTTGTATCCCTCGATAGTCTTATCTGTTGTTTTGGAAATCTGTTTTTCCAGGTTCTTGAACGATGAAGGTGATAAGTCCTGTCCTTCGTATTGAACTGCAGCTGTATCAAGAGCTGCCTGGTACTTTGCATTTGACAGCTTATTCTGCATATTCGCAATCTGCTGCTCTAAATTCGACAGTTTCTTTTCTTCGTCAAAATCCAAAAAGCCATCTTCAAAAGCGTCGTTAACTGCTTTCTGCAGATCTTTTCCTAGCTTTGCTAGTTTTCTCTTCTGCTCTGCGTAATAATCATTTGTACTGCGTGATACATCATTGTCGGTTCCGCCCATCAGCAGCTTAATCTGCATGTTAACTGCGTACTGCTTATTCTCCAGCCATTGCTGTGTCTGTTCAACCAGTGACTGTGCGTTAGTCTTGTAGGAGTCGATATCCGTCTTGTCAAGTTCAATTCCCACTTCCGCTTTCCAGTTGGCTTTTCCCAGTTCTTCACGAACTGTCTTCAAGCTATCTTCCGTTTGCTTGAGTGCTGCGTTCTGATCGTCAATAGCGTTCAGCGCATCTCTTGTATCGATTCCGACCACCTGGTCAGCCGCTTCCTTAATCTCTTCAAGCGAAAGAACTACATTTCCAAAATGCTGTTCCATATTCTGATTGATGAGGTCTTCGTTATGCGCTTTGATCTGCTCAACCGCTCCTACTACTCCACCGATAGCAAGCCCTATCAGCGCCACTTCCTTCCCTATCGGGGTAATCCCAGCGAGCATCTTCGTAAATGCTTCTCCTTTTTCGAGAGCGAACGTCGCCGTCTTAATGCTGATGACCGTCGCTAGCACTCCTTTAAGAATTCCTCTGTTATCAACCATTGCTGAGCCGAAATTCAGTGCTCCTTCTGTAGCTGATTCGAGAGCATCTCCCGCCCCATCAACAGCTTCCACGATGCTGTAAGAGTTTTCGTTGCCCCACTTTTCTATGGCATCTGTAATCTCCGGGATCTTCAGCGCCATAGAGTCTACCGCTTCCATGGCTGACCCTGAGAACACTTCGACAGATCCGATCTTCATGTCGTCCATAGCCGACTTAAATCTCTCTCCCGATGCAGACAGCGTATGTGTCGCTGTCTTATTCATCGTATTAAGTGCTCCAGTTGAATCTCTAATAGCTCCTTTTAGTTGATCCCAGTTTGATACCGAATTCTTACCTGATGTAGCCACTCCGTCTAGTAGATACTTCAGCTGTGAATAGTAGTGCGTTCCAGCAAGGTCTTTAAGATAGCCTGCCTGTTCCTCTGTTGACAGTCCGCTCATAGCTTTTTGGATTCTCTTCAACAGTTCTTCGAATCCTATAAATTGCTTATTTCCATCGTACATCTCAACATTGAGGTTACGCATAGCCTTCTGTGCTGTTTTGTTTGCTCCAAACCTTGAGATGATGGCATTCAGCGTTGTTCCTGCTTCAGTTCCCTTACGTCCTGTATTCGCAAGAATACCTGTCGCAGTTGCTAAATCATCAAAATCCACTCCCAGCACTCTGGCAGCTCCGCCTGTCTTGATCAGCGCCTCCATGGCCTGTCCAGACGTTGTATTCGCCTTATTATTAAGCTTTACCAGCTTATCCAGGTACGTGTTCAGGTCGTCCACGCTCATCCCCGTTGCTGACATCGAATCGGTTACAAGGTCCGATGTAGTTTTAAGATCTGCCTGTGTAGCTTCTGCAAGCCTTAATACCGGCATTAACCCTTTGACCGAATCGTTTACATTCCATCCAGCTAAAGACATGTAACCTAATGCGTCAGCAGACTCTGCGGCTGTTTTCGTCGTTGCTCTTCCGGCTGATCTGGCCGCATTTTCTAACTGCTTATACTGTGCTTTCGTCGCATCTGCGATTCCGGCTGTATTTGCCATTGATTTTTCAAATGTTCCGTATGTTTCTACCGCATCAACGGCTAAATTTTTAAGATTGATGGCTGCAAAGGCAGTTCCGATCAGCCTTGCTGCCCTCTTGGCTGTTCCTTCCATCCCTGTGATGGATTTCGAAGCTCTGTTGATGTTGGCATAGTAAGATCCCGCGGTCTTTGCGCCTATCAAATATTCGAGCGTATAAGTGCTATTTGCCATCTTATCCTTCCTCCATCTCTTTTTGAGCCTCTATGATGTCTTCTACGATTTCCATGAAATCTAGCATCGGCATGTTCCGGAGCGAGTCGAGACTTGTTGATGTCCTCATGGATACTCGTACTATCATCTTTTTTATATTTCTTACAAGGTTCTCACTCGCTCCTAGCCAAATAAAAAATAGATATAGATGCGTCCTTTGATCTCATTCATATCTCTCCATGACAGCATGTTGAAGAACTCAACAGGAAGCCCCGTCACTAACATAGCTACATGCTTGCAGTAAACAGTGTCTTCATATTTGTGAGTTGGATGGTGCTTCATATCTTCCATCACTTCATCGATGTACTCTGCGTCAAGTGTTGTTAACTCTCTGAGCCTTGTCAGATCGAGCCTGTCATATTCCTTCCCGTCGAATCTATACTTCTTCTTAAATTCTACGGTCAGACTCATGTTTTTATATATATCACCCATGTCATTCTTGTTTGCTGTAGCATCGGCTTTTGCTTCCAACTCTGCTTCCTGGATGTTCTTTTCGTTTTTATCCATTTTTTGTCTCCTCTGTAAAAAGGACCAGACCGAAGCCCGGTCCCCCAGCTATTCTATAAATCTTAGATCATGTCAGAAATGCCTTCGAGCATATCTACTCCATTAACTACATATTTGTAGTTGAATTTGTCAATCTCTGTGATTACGGTTCCATCAACCTCATCCTTGTAATAGGTTACTTCCTTCGTTACCTTAGGATTACCGTAGCCGCCCTTCTTAAGAGATCCATACGCTACCTCCTTGGTCATTCCCTTGACGGTGATAGTTCTGTTCTTGTAGATCTTGGCTGAAGTCTCTGGGTCGATGAACTCCTGTGCTGCTCTCATAATGATTGCATCTCCATCATTAGCAACAAGGTCAAGAGCCTGCACACTAATGTTTGAAAACGGAATCTCAATCTGCGCGCTATTTAACTGACCGACAGTCGGTGAGTCGAACTGACCGGCGAATCCTGCCAGATTCAGTGACTCTGACATGTTAGTGAAGGTAGGAAGCTGCACCTCATCTGTAATTCCCATCAGCTTGCTTCCTGCTTCTGCTGTCTTACGGTAGACATTGAACTGATTGATCTTATCAGGAATTAGATTCTTACCCATTACTCGTTACCTCCCAGCATTGTATTGATAGCATTCTCCAAGATCGAAGAATCCCATGTGAATCTGTTATCAATGTATTCTGTTGGCACGTAGTCCGCATAGCGAGTGTGGAATGTCCAGTGGCCCTGAAGGATCTCGGACATTGGATTCTCGTCCTTGCTGAACAGGATCTGTGCTCCTGCTAATACATCCGGTACAAGTGCATTAAGTGCTGCATTGAAATTCGTAACGATCGACTGCATCTCCTTGATTGATCCGCTCTTGCCAATATGAACAAGCTGCTCAGTTTTGAAGCGGTTCTCAAGATAGTTGCCCATTAATACGCACTTGACGAAGCGGTTGTTCGGAACTGTATCTCGTGGGAACGCTGCCGTATTGTTACCCCAGCACTTCCATCCTCCGAAGTAGAGGAAAGATGCGATTCCGTTCGCGTTGAGATAGTTGTTGATCTGCTTCTGTGTGAAGAAGACCTCTGTTCCGTCGCTCAGGCACGCTGCGTCAATGCGAGCATCCTTGTTATCGGAGCTCTCTGATGGAACATTGCCATTCTCAACGCACAAGCTCTGGAGCCTTGCTCCATAGACTGCAGATGCACTGATGACTTTTCCCGCAACCTTGACCATTGGCCATACCGGTAAGAGCCATCTTGTCATAAGTCCCGCCTCGTCCTTTGCTGCCGGAACATCCGCGATATTGCGAACACCTTCAGCATTAAGGTCGACCACGGCAAATGAATTGATGATGTTACCGTTGATCATCGCTTTTGCTTCGAGAGCTGCTGCGACTGCTGGATCCTTCGAGTATCCAGGTGCCAGAAGCAGCGATGGAATGATGCCGAATCTAGGATAGATCTCGTCAATCAACTCGATTCCCTTGCGATTGTTATTCGCATCGATACCACCGATGATATCTGCAGTTGTAACACCGCTCGGATTTAACTTCTTGAAGCCGATGTTGAGCGATGTGGCACTAGCCAGCGCTCCATCTGGTGTTACAGTAACAACGAGATATCCGTTAGTATCGAACGACAGGATATAGTCTGTATTAAGCACTGCTGCTGTCTCACCATTTGCTACGGTCACATTTGCGAGAAGAATTCCTTCCTGCTCAACGACCACCCTGCCTTTATTTACTTTGAATGCTGCGGCGGCAACTGCTGTTACATGTGCTGGGTTGCTTGGATCCAGTACATTGATCATGACGAGCGGAGCAACTGTGAATGCCTGGAACGATGCCAGCACGCTCTGCATCAGCGTGTAATTGGTATAGTCCTTCGTATCACCGAACAGCTCCTTCACTTCTGCTCTGCTTGATACGACGATCGGTTTATTTACTGCAGATGCTGGGTCTGGCAGTAAGTTGATTGGCGCCGTGCCAACCACAGCCTGGATGCCATAGAGAGCTTTTGCGGCTTCAACTGAAATCGCCGCATCGCGTTCTGTCTCGATGGTGTGCTTGTAATCCATCTTTTATTTCCTCCTTAACTTAATGCTTTGGTCTGCTTGTACGCTTCATTTATAATTGAGCCTTCTTCTCTGAGGCTCTTCTTCGCCTCGACAATATCCTTCATTTGGATGAAGAGATACTTCGCCAGCGGACTCTTTTTTGTCGCTTCTGCGATGACAGCGACAGGCTTATAGGTGAAGACCTGATTTGCCAGGACTACTCCTGGGATATCCGGCCCGATGTAAAATGTTGTAGTGCTCATACCAAATCGTTAACTCCTTCCGTTAATGTCTCTGGAAGCTTCCACTGAGTGATCAAGTCACTCTCATAATAATTCGGGTAGCATTCCTGATTAAATCTCTTATGAGCTCCATTCGTCTGAAGTTCATACTTGCCTTCAAGAATTGTCTTCTTACGCAGGTCTTCATATACCTGATTCATGATGTCAGCCAGGACAAGGTTGCCCTGATGCTCCATGTCTTCGAAGTGAATTGAGAATAGGCAGTGAATTGTCACGACCCATTCCCCATCGTCATTCTGATCTTCGTCATCAATCATTACGAGAATGTAATTTTCCTGATCCTCTGGATCTTCGTCACTCTTCCAAGGCTTTTCCTGTCGATATACGTTGATTGGAACCCAATTTGTCTCGCCGTCTGCCGGTGGAACCTTAATTGAATTCTTCTTAATCAGTCTTTCGAGCTCGGCGACGATCGCCTTCTGTAAGTCAAGATCTGTCATATTCACCTCTTGTTCAGGATGTACTCAGACTCATGGATCATTCTCTTCGCGAACATCTCCGATGTATCACGCATGAACCTGTCGTAGACCTTCTTATTCTTCATAACCTGCGTTAATGCTGGCGCTGCGACCCCTTCAATCTGTCTTGATCCTTCTGCTGTTCTTCGGAACAATCCGACGAATCCGCTTCTTGTAATCTGCATGAACGGCTTCCTTGATCCGCCCAACTCGATTCCTCCAGAATGAGCCTTCATGACATGCGCTCGATAGACCTCTGGATCCGGATTGTAGGCGCTTGAGCTTCTGACCGGATATCCTGGTGTGACGACGGATCTGCCATGTGTTGACCAAGTGAACAGGTTCTTATGAAGGGACTCGAAGTGCAGTACGACCCAAGGCCTTACCGATGATGCTCTTGTGACCTTCAAGTCATGCTCTACATCTGCCTGCCTTACCTCGTATATCTTCGCCGTCTCTTGCTTAATTGCTTTTTTTCCGGTTGTCACCGACCTGTTTGCCGCTCTTGAGATAACGGTCCCTGACATCGTCAGGAGCTTACCGAACGAAGCTTTCGCCTCGGCGTCGTCCACGGTACACACAACCTGCATCATACCTGTGTCCTCCCTATTCCTAGCTGCCATACGCCCATGGTGTGTTTGACCGTCTGAATGAACATCGTCTGACCGTCAAGCTTAATCATCGCATTAACGGTGTATTTTCCTCTCGCATCCTTATCCCGGATAAAAAGTAGATGCTTGTTAAGATTAATGGCTGACTCCTTTGGATTGAGATTCGACCTTGAGGATCCATGTGTTGTCTTTGCATTGGCAAATTGCACATCCGTAACCACAATATCGATGTTTTTCCCGTCTACATTGTGCGTCTCCGCAAATTCTTCCAAATCAAAGAACGTCTCATCTAAGTCTTCCAGTACAGAGTCTTTGAACATTCGCTAATCCTCTTCCTTCTTCTTTGCTGCATGTTTCTTCTGCGGCTTCCGGTCTTCCAGCACTTCAATAAGGCCTTCTTCCTTCATCCACTTCTTATCAAGTCCAGAGAGACCTGTGACAGTCTCTCCTTTCTTGAAAATCTTGGAACCTACAGCAATCTGACTGATCGCTTTAATCATAATCAATCTCCGTAGATCTTAGTCTGATATGCAATAACTGCATCCTGAAGGTCTTCCAACTTCTCATCTGTGGTCAGTCCTGAGCATCCGATTGATGTTGCGTAACTGATCACGCTTGCCTTCGTCTTGAGTGCACGGATTTCTTCCTCCGTCTTAAGCACTGCACCCGGGGTCTGTGGCTCGTCAGTATCAACAGAGTTATCTGCGACTGCCTGTGACACAACTGGATCGTTGATGTTAGCTGTAAGCCATCCGTCCCAATCTAAAGGGTAAGGTACTGGACGTGAAAAAGCCTGGACTTCAAGCACGTTGTTCTTCTCGTCCGCATAAATTCTTGGTACGATAGCATCCGCATAGCTCTCGAAGTGCTCTCCCTTAAGGAAGGATACCTGTGCATATGCTGTTCTTCCCATTCCTGGATGCAGGAACATCAGTGTTCCTACTGGGAATATTGGCTTTGACTGACCATCAAGATCCTCATACGCTTCGTCGTAAGTGAACATGGAGCATACTACTCCGTTGATATTGATGTCGCCATTGTAGGTAACTCCCTCCGGGATCTCCTTCTGATTGATTGAGCCCGTCTCTACCATGCGCTTGTTGTAGAACTCAAGGAAGTCTTTGTCTGTCATAAGCAGCATCGATACATCGCTTGTCATAACAAGGTCTGTGGCGTGAACTCCACGCTTGCGTAAGATGGAAGCCATCTTATAGAACTCTGTGATTCTCTGAGCAGCTGTCATGGTGTTGAAGTCAGCTGTGAACTGATACTTGTTCTTGAATTCTCCATCGTAGAATCTGAGAACAGATCTTTTGTAATTCTGGTCCTTCGCTGCGTCGTCCGCGGAAGAAAAGTGCTTCATAACTGTCTCGCCCTTTGTGAGAATCTCAGCGCACATCAGCTCCTGTCTGCGCATTACAGAATTACGAAGATCGTCAAGGTGCTCCGCCTCTACCTCATTTTCTCTATCAGCTGGTGAACGATTAGAGTTAGGGTCTTCGCCAAAAGCCTTCTGGGCTAAATCCTGAGCTGTGATTGGCATCTTAGGAGCGATATATGGAGCCTCTACTTCATACGCTCTGTAGCCCTCCGACTCAAGTGTGATTCCGTTAACCTGTGGAATAACAAAAGGCGCTACCTTACGTCCCTGCTTCTTGGTCTCAATCAGAGCCTTCTCGCTGAAATAGCTCTTGCCATCCGGAAAGTAACGGTTCTTGATGAATCGAACAACCGGATACATCTTCTTGACCGCATCGATCATGCTGTATGTATTAGTGATCATCTTTGTCCTCCTCTTACTTTAAGTAGATGCCCTTGGATCTGAGAGCCTCAATATCTGCTGCTGTTAACTCCGGATTCGCAGCAACTCTATCTGCATGAAAATCTCCAGAGGTATATGCTGTAACTGTAACGTCTGTGTCATCCGTTGCGAGAATGACCTCTTCCGCAAGGATAGCTGCCGGCGCTCCGTCCTTCGCATGCACTGTCCATCCGTTTGTGGCGTCAAAATCGAGCACCTGCCCCGCTGCAAGAACAGTCTCCTTTTCCACTGCTACTTTGAGGGGCACATTTTTTGCATCGATATCATGCTGCGCGTCGTAAATCAGTCCACCTTTTCCCAACTCGTAGGCTGGCTTATTTAATACTCCCATTACTTTGCTCCTTTCTTCGCATTGACGAAGCCAGCAAGCTGATCGCCTGCCTTATCTTCTGTATCTTCACCAGTGTCTACTTCACCGGCTCCAACCTCTGTTGCTCCACTCTCGTTAGAGTCATCAATGACATTTTCCATGTAAGCAGAAGCAGCCTTCTGTCCGCTGAGAAGTGCCTGATATGCAAGATCTCGCGCATTCATGACATTCTCTCCGTACTTCGCATTAGCCATCATCTCTGCTGGCACTGTTGCTGAAATATCATCAAGTTCCTTCAGACGGTCACGTTCTGCTGATACTCCGTTGGCATAAGCCTCCGATGTCAGCTGATCGATCTCGGTCTGAAGCTCTGGATTCTCAGCTAATACCTCTTTAAGTCCCATCTTCAGTCCTCCTTCTTCATTCTTGATTACTGGGTCTGTATGTGTCAGGTCGAGATCGACCGGACTTGTGATATCTGTGTGCGCCGGCGCATTTTTTGCCAATTCCAGCGCCGTTAGTACTTCGAGCGCTTTTTCTTCGCTCACGACGATTGAAGAAGCGGAAGCTGCCATCTGTACTAGTTCCTGCTCTGGTGTGGCCTGCAGATCAGTTGTGCCTTCTTCCACTGGATCTGATCCTCTGTCAATTAGCCCGTCGACGAATTTTAATTCGACCGCGCGTGATGGTCCCATGAACGTTTCGTTATCCATCAACTCCTGGATCTCATCGCGTGTCTTTCCTGTTTTTGCCTCATATACATTGATAATTCCTTCGTTTATCTGTTGAAGGCGATCGGCCGTCTTCTCATGTTCTCTGTAATCTCCCTCTGAAGGCGCTGAACAGTTATGAATCATGAACACCCCAGCTTCTGAGATCATCGACTTGTCGGCTGCGCACGAAAGGATTGTTGCTGCTGAAGCTGCGTAGATGATATGTGCTTCAATATTTCCTTTATATTCTTTGAGTGCGTTGTACATCTCATATCCTGACACTACAACTCCTCCTGGTGAGTTGATCTCCAGAATGATATCTTCTCCGTTGGCATCAGCCAACTGCTGTTTAAGCTGATTCGGATATGCAGCGCTGATTCCAAACCATCTATAGAGCAGTCCGACTGTATCTGATACAATCTGGCCTTTAATCTCAATCTTTTTCATTCGTATCCTCCTTGTTTGCTTCTAAAAGACGCTCATTTTCGCCCTTTAGAGTACGGATATTGTCCTCGAAGTCGCTTCCATTCATAGCTGCACATTCATCCTCGTGCGTTGACAGTCCATTCTGGATGCGTGTTACTGCCGCATTTACTTCTGCTACGGGATTGAGATATCCCTGCGCTGTTCCATTCCATGTGGCTTTTGTGTAAGCTTTTGCTATCATCGGGTCCAAAAAGTAACCAGGAGCGCTGATTCTTCCTTTCGCTACCGCCTCTGAAAACCACATATCGTAGATTTGCTGGCAGAAGTCATTGACGAACCACTTTCTCCGCATCGTGAACGACTTCCATGTCTCGTTTATGGCTCCCTTTGACGCTGAAAAGCTTGCATTGAATTTTTTAAGCAATACTTCTGGCGCTATCTCTAGTGCCGCTCCCACTTGCATGGCCATTGATTCTATGAAATTTCCATAATTCCCGCCCGGATGCGCCGATTCTACCGCCTGAATTGACTCTCCATCCTTAAGGAAACTGACTGTACCTGTTCCTAACTTGATATGGTCGTCATCATCTCTTGATGCCGGAGTCATATCATCCTCTTCGTCTACTCCGCCGAATCCTCCCATGTCGTTCCCTGTCTCGGTTGTAACGAATAGTGCAAACATCGAATTTACCACAGCCGCCATGACTTCCGCTTCGGTGTATCGCGTCATTTGCTTGATAATATGGATAACTGGCGCTAAGAATGGCACGCCACGATACTGTTCTGCTCTCTCTGCGTTGAACACATGGAGAATATTCTGGTTTCCCGTCTTATTTCCTCTTTTTGCAACGCGGGTCCATGTCTGTCTCTTTGTATTGCTATGTTCTCCCGGGAAGGTTGAACTTATCCAATATGCTACGACCTTTCCTTTTTGGTCGAGCTCTAGTCCATTCATGATCACGTTCCCGTCTTTTTTCGTGATGTCGTATCCGAAGTACTCTGCGTTCATGCTTCCAGGTGAACATACTCGGTCCGCTTCAATCAGCTTTATTCTCAGCTGATACGGCATGTACTCCTGCTCATCTTCGTATTGAATCAGCGCAAATTCTTCTCCATTTTTCAGCCAGTCAGCAAAAGCGATTTGCTGCAATTCATAAAAGCTGTGCTGATCGTTTGCATCGCAAAACGTTCCTGATGCCCATAAGTCAAATTCTTTTTTTATCTTTTGCTGAAGAGTCATTGCTTCTTCTTGCGATATTCCTAGGAATTCATAGTCTATCTTCGGCTTCGGAACAAGACCTGCACCAACCACATTCGTTCTTGTAACATTGACAGCCGCTGTTCCGATCGGGGCGTTCATCGCAAGATCGCGTGTGCGCTCCCTCAATGTCTTTCGGTTTTCTTCAATGTCACTTTTCGCCGAATAGCTTGTAGCGTCATACTTTTCGGCCCATGTCTGTCTTCTCGACGCTCCTCCATGGCTGTATCCCGAATTTGTAAACTGTTCAATAGCCTGTGTCTGCGCTCTCATCGCTGCTACTCTTGCCTTGGACTTCTCCGCCTCCTCTGTGAGGCGCGTAGCCTCAAGTTCCCTCTGCAGAGCTTTTTTCTTTTTGTAATTATCAAAAAATCCCATGCTTCACTCCTTACAGTGGAACTACTCTCGATACTCTTCTCTTTGACGATCCATACTGCTCGTACTGGTCAATCGCGGATTCCAGTTCTACGATTTCATCGTTTATCTCTTTCAGGCTCGCCCTATTCAGCTGATTTGCTCCGATTGTATAGCTTTGTGCTTCAAGCACTTTCTTTTTCGCCTTCTTGAGATCCGCCAGTTCAGCCTTCGCCTCTTCATACTGTGATTTCGTTCGAATTATCTTCACTGTTAAACCTCCAGCCCTTGGATCGGCTTTCTCACCTTTCTTGCTCTCTTTTTTGGAACCATGTAGTTAATTCCTTTTGCTATTTTTTCCTCCAGCAAATCAAACTCAGGTCGAAGTAGGCAGAGTGTTGCGTAGTTGTAATTCATAAGATCGAATGGCTCGTTTCTTAGAATTCCCGTTTTTTTCACCCACACTTTTTTGTATACGCCTCCGACTTTCTTCTCTATTTGCCTTTCTGATGTAAGGCCTTTGAAGTATTCTTCATCGTATCCTCTGCCTTCTTCCGCAGGAAAATGGCAAAAACCTGCGCCTGGTTCGGTGATTTTCAATCTATTTGTTATGTCTTCCTTACCTGAATCAACTCCGAGGATATACAGTACTGTTCTTCCAACCACTACTTTCCTTCCTCTTTGCTCTTCTGTAATTTCAACAACTGACCTTTTATATACCAGCGGAATGTCTGGCTTTGCTGCATAGCCTTTGATCGCGAAGCATTTTTTTCCTTTTTCTCTTTGCTGCTGCGACCATTTATAGACGTTATTTGTAAAGTGACCGCCTGAGTCAATGGCGAACCCTGCTATCCCTAATTCGCTTCCATCTTGGAATTTGAATGTCTGAGATAGGTAATTCTCAAGTTCTCGCCATGGTTTTTCTGTTATCAGGTCTCCGTATATCTCTGTCTTGTAGATTCCCCATGACTCAAATTCTCTTGCCCATCCTCGTATTTCCACCTCAAATCGATCATCCTGTACGTCGACCGCAGCCGTCAGTATTAGTACTCCCTCCGGAAGTTCCGCTCCGTATGACTCCGTTCTTTGACTAAGCACTTCATCATTAACCGTCTGCTCGTCAATAGCTGTCTCTTCCCATGGTTCTCCTAATACTGTATTGATGAACACCTTAAGGTCTTGAGGATCGTGGAATCTTTTCAATCTGTCATCCGCGTCCTTAAAGTTCTGTATGATATCGGCCCAATCGACGAATGGAGAAGCCATCTCGTTCAGCTTGAAGCTTCTCGCTCTGATTCTTTCCGGGTGCTTGGCTATCCACTTATGTTCAGATTCCTTCCATTCCTGTTCTGTTGATAGGGTTCCACATTCTTTGCAAGCCATCGCGACTTCATCGAAAGAGACTCTTTTGAATTCATATGGCTGCCACGCTCCACATACCGGGCATCTAACGCACCATTCTTCTTGCGACCCTTTCAGATACGCATCTTCAATCTTTGATTTTCCCTTGATAGTCGGCGTTGATGTCTTGATATGCTTCTTGTTCCAATAGGACGTCGCACGTTTTTCCGCTAACTTGATTGGATTTCCTTCGGATCCAGCTGAATCCGGGAAACGGTCTGTCTCATCCATCCATATAACTCTTCTTGGATCGGATGCGAGCGACGATGGGCTGTTAGCTCCCGCTATCGCTATATTTCCGCCCGGATAACTCTTTAACAATATGGTGTTGTCTGAGTTTCTTGCCTTAGGAGAAGCAACCTTCTCTTTGAGCTGCGGTATATCTTCAATCATTTGTGATAATCGCGTTTTAGAAAATCGTTCGCCGTCGTTGATCGTCGGCATGACAATCATCTGCGTGGTCGGTTCATAGTCGATAAAGTAACCAACTCCGCACATGATTATCGTGGTTTTTCCGACCTGTGACGATGACATAACCGATACATCTACAACCTCCGGATCTGTAATAGCATCCATTATTCCTTTTTGGTACGGAATCGTGTCGGACGAGTAATGTCCTGACTCGTTGGACCCTTCTGGTAGAACCATATACTTATCCGCCCACTCGCTTATTGACATTGGTGGCTTTGGTCTAAGCACTCGTGCTAATCCCGCCATGAATCTCAAAGTGTGGAAGGATACTTCTTTCTGTTCTTTATCCTCCGTCTTTTTCATCTTCAACTCCCAATGCTGATAAGGCACTGCTGTCAACGCTGATATGCTCATCTGAATAGAAGTCTGACGGATTATATGTTGAAAGCTCTGTAAGTGCGTTTCTCACTTCTTGTTTGAGTAGCTTTTGAATTTCCACTCTACTCTTTCCCTCAAGCCTTCGTGCTAATTTGGTTGGGATGGCTTCCATCTTTGACCTGAATTTCGTGAACATGTCTGTCATTACTGCTTCAACATCTTCAGCTTTATGCACTTGGCCTTGGATCAGTTGTAATTTTATTTCTGTGATCTGGCGCTTCACATGTTCGTGCGCTGCTCTCTCTGATTCCAGATCCAGATCCTCTTTTTCATCATCCGTTTTGACGTTCTTGCCAGCGTTTGCCGCCTTAAGTGTTAGAATGTAGCTTTTTGCCGATTCAAATAATAAATATTTGCCGTGCGAATTTCTTTTTACAATCCCTTGATCTGCCAGATAACGGATAGTGCGATCCTTTACTCCGAACAGGTTTTCAAGGACTTTTGAAGTAACAAGAATATCTTGCAGTTCTTCCTGTTTTTTCACCATTCTGTTTTCCTCTAATTCGGCAATCAACCTAAATTTTTGTTATTAGCTAGGCACGCTTTGGGGTCGCCGACC
>Ga0326511_10000382_pt1 | contig 38661 bp, 47 predicted proteins | sample 0_2496_0518_D_FD_203701 | JGI IMG/M metagenome (GOLD analysis project Ga0326511, IMG submission 203701) | Bovine rumen microbial communities from UC Davis, California, United States - 0_2496_0518 | ecosystem: Host-associated > Mammals > Digestive system > Stomach > Rumen | place: USA...
ATAGCGGATCCTGCTATCTGGAACGCGTCTACCGGAGAGTCTATAGCAGAGATGATGGAGAAAGCACCGAACTTCATTTCATTTAGTCCCGGAGACCACGAGCGCATAGATGGGAAAATGCAATTTCACTATAGATTAGCTTTCGACGAAGAAGGATATACGATGTTTCAAGTCTTTAATACTTGCAAACACTTTATCAGAACTATACCATCACTCGTCTATGATGAATCAAATGTAGAGGATATTGATACCGATACAGAAGACCATATCTACGACGAGTGCAGATACGTTTTAATGGACTCTCCTATTAGTCCGCGTCAAAACGTAGTCAGAAAGATAAGCGGAGACGATCCGCTTGATCTACATACAAGAAAGAGTGATAACGTAGTATTCTACCGCATTTAAGGAGGAAACCATGAAAACAAAGAAACTTACCCCTAAAGAGATGGAACTTCTCGAAGAGGAAGTAGTAGAAACGCCCGAAGAGGCTAAAGAGGAGACGGAAGAAGCCGCTGAAACAGAATCAGAGGATGAAGCTCCGGTCAGATTCTTTAATAATCTCACAAAGGACGATCTCCATAAGGCAAAAGGACGCTTAAGAACATATAAGGACAACAAAAAGGACTTAGAGTGGCGTATACGTGCTAACGAGGAATGGTGGCGCTTAAGACACTGGGCTATCACCCAGGATCTTAAGACCAGAGAAGAAAAGAACATGGCTGAGCCTGTGTCGGCATGGTTGCATAACTCAATCAACAACAAGCACGCAGATATCATGGATAACTACCCGGAGCCGATGGTATTACCTCGCGAAGAGTCAGACGATCCCGCAGCAAGGGTTTTAACATCTATCCTTCCGGTAGTCTTAGAGTACAACAAGTACGAGCAGGTCTATTCAGATGCCGGATGGTACAAACTTAAACAGGGTTGCTCAGCTAAGATAGTCGGATGGAACTCAAAGAAGAACAACGGACTCGGAGATATTGATATCCGTAGAGTTGATCTCTTAAACCTCTTCTGGGAGCCGGGCATATCAGATATTCAGGAAAGTAGAGATATCTTCCATGTGCAGTTAGTAAATAACGACATTTTGGAAAGTGAATATCCCGACCTCTTAAAAGACGCAAACTCGCTAGGAAATAAAGAGATTGACCTCACAAAGTATGTAGCAGAAGACGGTATCGACACCTCAGATAAGACCGCTGTTATAGACTGGTATTACAAGCAGTTTAACGGAACAAGGGAAGTATTACACTACTGTAAGTTTGTAGGAGATACTATCCTTTATGCGTCTGAGAATGATCCTGAATATGCAGAGCGAGGTTTTTACGATCACGGAAAATATCCTTTTGTTTTCGACAAACTCTTTGTCGAGGAAGGAAGCCCGGCAGGATTCGGATATATTGATATCATGAAGGATCCTCAGATGTATATTGACAAGATGCAGCAGACAATACTTGAAACCTCTATCAAGGCAGGAAAGCAAAGATACTTTATGTCCGATGCTGCAAACGTCAATGAAGAAGAGTTTAACGACTACTCAAAGAATATTATCCATGTAGCCGGTACCATTGACGATAGGCACATAGCTCCTCTTAATCAGATTCAGGTATCAGGAGCAGTACAGAACATCTTATCATTTAAGATTGACGAGCTTAAAGAGACCTCCGGTAACCGAGACTTCTCTCAGGGTTCTACGCAGTCTGGCGTAACCGCGGCTACAGCTATTGCCGCTTTACAGGAAGCAGGATCTAAGCTTTCGAGAGATATGATCCGCGGTACCTATAGAGCCTTCCAGGAAGAATGTGAGCTTGTTATAGAGTTGATACGTCAATTCTACGACGAGCCGAGACAGTTTAGGATCTTAGGCAAACAGGGCGAACAGGAGTTTACAGAGTTTTCAAACAGAGACATTAAACCACAGGAGCAGGAAGACGCTTTCGGCGTAGAGATAGGATCACGCATACCGGTATTTGATGTGACGGTCTCAGCAGCTAAAAAGTCTACATACTCGAGAATGAGTCAGAACGAGCTTGCGCTTCAGTTCTACGACAAAGGCTTCTTTGCTCCAGGAAACGCCGACGCTTCCATAGCTTGCCTTGATATGATGGAGTTTGAAGGCAAAGAAAAGATTATCAAGAAGATCGAGGACAACGGCACTCTCCTTCAGCAGCTACAGATAATGCAGGAGCAGTTAGCGCAGCTTCAGGCAGCGGTAGGACTCGCTCCTCAGATGCAGGGCATTAACCCGGGAGATATGAGAAACCACAGAGGAAGCGCCGACATGAACGCAGACAATCTAGGCGGAGCTACGCCGCGTAGCGAACGCTTAGAGGGCGCAAAGGCTCAGGCTAAAGGAATGGCAGAAGTATGATAAGAATTAAGATAAATGCGGCAGCGGGTACTTATGATTTGATTATCAAAGGACACGCAGACTACGCAGAACACGGTAAAGACATAGTTTGTGCGGCTGTATCTACACTCTTTAACACCTTCTCTATCATCCTGAAGGAGTGTAAAGATGTTAAGGAGTACGCCGAGAAGATAACTCCCGGCGACTCCAGAATAACAATATGCTACAGATACAGTCCGGTTGTAGGTGCATATATTCACGCGATAGAAATCGGTTTAAGGAATATCGCAGACGAGCACCCGGATAATGTATCAATAGAGTAATTTACTCCCAATCGGGAGGAAACCTACTTACTCTTTTTGATAAGATTAACATGACGCGAGGGATAGACCTCAGATTTGCTATAAGCTGACACCGGAGAAAGATCCGAGACTAGACGCGCGGGAGAGACCGCAGGAGGTATCTTATGAGAGATACGTTTAACCTTCAGCTTTTCGCAGACGGCGGAGATGCCGGCGGAGACGCAGGAGAAGGAGCACAGGCACAGCCTGAAGCTCAGGAGACACCAACAGCGGAAGCAGAAGCTAACGCTCAGATCGACCACGCTAAGCAGTGGCAGGACCTTATTAACGGAGACTTTCGAGACGACTATAAAAAGTCAATCGACAATCAGCTTAACAGGCGCTTCAAGGCGACCGAGGAGCTTAAAGGTCAGCTCGAGTCTATTAGAAAGATATCTGATTTCTTTGCTCAGAGGTACGGCCTCGATGCAAATGACTATGACGGTATCTTGGGAGCTGCACAAAACGATGATGCGTTATTCGCAGAAGCGGCAGCGGAAAGAGGACTTACCACAGAGCAGTACAAAGAAGTACGAAAGCTGGAGTTTGAAAACAGACAGCTTCAGGCCGAGAGAGAAAAAGCAGAAGCAGAAGCAGAAGCAGAGAAGATTTATTCCGAGTGGGTACGTCAGGCAGACGCCCTCAAAGAGAACTTCCCTAACTTTGACTTAAGAAGCGAGATGGAAGATCCCGACTTCGTACAGATGCTTCAAAACGGAGTATCAGTAGAACACGCCTTCAAGGTCCTTCACATGGACGAGATTATGGGTGGACTTGCGACCTACACGGCGCAGAAAGTCGCTTCCCAGGTAACAGAAGGCATAAGGGCAAAAGGAATGAGACCTACCGAAAACGGCATAGGCCATTCATCGCAGCCGGTCAAAGAACAAATAGATGTCTCCAACCTTACACTCGAACAGATAAAACAAATTGAAGAACGGGCGAGACATGGTGAAAGGATCGTGTTATAGCCCGAGATTAGGAGGCTATAATGTTTAATCTTCAGTTGTTCGCTAACCCGAACACCAACGTAACAACAGCACTGGGAATGTCGCCGGAGATGCGCACATTCTACGAGAAGCAGCTTATCAAGACCGCAGAGCCGGACCTTATCTTCGATCAGTTCGGACAGAAGGCACCGATTCCGAAGAACGGCGGAAAAGAGATCCAGTTCAGAAAGTACAACCAGCTTGCAAAGCAGCTCACACCTCTTACCGAGGGCGTAACCCCGGACGGTCAGACCATGACCACATCAGAGGTAAAGGCTACCGTAGCACAGTACGGCGGTTATGTAACACTTTCTGACGTTCTCGAGCTTACAGCAGTCGACAACAACGTAGTGCAGGCTACAAATGTGATGGCTTCTCAGGCAGGCCGCACACTTGACACCGTAACACGTGACGTCGTATCGGCAGGATCTAACGTCTTCTACGCTCCGAAGATCGTTTCAAACGCAAAGGTAGCAGTAGCAAGCCGTTCAGCTATGGACGCTACATCAGCACTTGACGTAGATTCCATCATGAAGGCAGTTGCTTTCCTTCGCACACAGAACGCTCCGAAGATCGACGGAAGCTATATCGGTATCGTTCATCCATACGCAGCTTACGACCTTCGTAAGGATCCGGACTTCGTAGAGTGGAACAAGTACACCACTCCGGAGAAGATGTGGAACGGAGAGATCGGTAAGATCGGCGACGTTCGCTTTATCGAGAACTCTGAGGCAAAGATCATCAACGACGGAACAGCTACAACCCCGACTTGTCCTTCGTACTCAGATGGAGGCACAACGAAGTATATGTCTGTATTCTGTACGATGATTCTCGGAGCAGATGCCTTCGGTGTAACCGAGGTAGAGGGTGGCGGACTCCAGCATATCGTTAAGCCTCTGGGAGCCGGAGAAGATCCGCTCAATCAGAGAGCTACAGTCGGCTGGAAGGCCCTGAAGGTTGCAGAGCGTCTCGTAGACGCATACATGGTACGTATCGAGTCAACCGGTGCGTACGCTAAGACAGCAGCCGCAAACTAAGACCATGACGCCTGCGACGCTTTCGGGCGCCGTGGGCGTATACTTACAAGGAGGATATCATGGCAGGTAAAAAAGAAGAAGTAGCTGAGGCTACAGAGGTAAAAGAAGAAGTAGCTGAGGCAAAGAAGACCACAAAGAAAACAGATCCCGATTGGGAGCCGGTAAAGATCCAGCTTTTTAAGGATAACGACAAGTACAAGGATCCTGTTTTCGTGGCTATCAACGGCAAGTCGTGGCTTATCGAAAGAGGAAAAGAAGTCACAGTGCCGGCTTGCGTAAAGAAAGTACTCGACTGGCAGATTGCCGAGGATCAGAGACACTCCGAGACAAAGTAAGAAAATGGCGGGGGGCTAAGCTCCCCGCATATATTAAAAAGGGGAAACCTTATGACACTTTATGAAGCGATAGATAAAGCGGACTCCCTCTATCCGAACATGTTTACCACAACACAGAAGATAGAGTGGTTATCAGAAATTGATAATCAGGCGTATGAGGAAGTATTGTTAAACGCTAAAAAGAATTGGAAGCCCGCTATCACGATAGAGACTATAGACGGAGTAGAGGTAGAAAAGGAAGATCCACAGCGCCTTGTACCGGCCTTTGAGTTTGAAGGTTACGACGAAACCACGCCGGAAGAAACTCCGCTCTTAATGGATGATCTGTACGCTTCGGCGTATGTAGATTTTCTCATATCAAGAATGGAATACTATAACCATGAAGTAGCAGCAAGTAACAACGCTATCACGGTTTTTAATGGTAAATATAGCTCCTGGGCTGCATGGTACAGAAGAAAGTATGAGCCCATAAGAAGAAAGGTTATGAAGATATGATCTTCGATGTATTAGAGCCGGTACCCTCTCAAAGAGACTATATCCAGTCTTTCGGAGGGTATAACAGGAACGAAAGATGCGAACAAAACGAAAGCTTCGACGAGACAAACATCTCGTCGGACCTTTTTCCTAACCTCTCACCGAGAACAAAAAGAACAATATTCGATACACAAGCAGACGTAAAAGGGCTTCATGTAAACAACGGTCTTATCATGATAAAGGCCGCTGGAGACAATGACGCTCTTTTTCATGATGGAGTACAAAAACACACCCTGGCTAAACTGAATGATCGTATGATGTGCTCTATGGGAGCCTTTGTTATTATCTGGCCGGACAAAGTAAAGTATAACTCTTCAGACGGCACCTTAACGGATCTTTGCTCCTCGTGGACTACAGAAGGAAGTGTATCTTTCCAGATGTGTAAACTTGATGGAACTACTATTTCGCCTACAGTAAGCAGCATAGCTCCTTCAAACCCCTCTTCCGGTGATTACTGGTTAGATACCTCTTCTACCCCGAACGCTCTTAAAGTATGGAGTGCGGATCAGTCGCAGTGGGTAGCGGTAGCGACCTCTTACGTTAAGATATCAGCTACAAATATTGGCAAGAACTTTGAGAAGATGGACGTAGTTAAGATATCAGGAGTAACCGGAACATACGCAGACACATTTAATACTGATATGTGTATCTGGGATAAAACAGATGATTCAATCGTAGTAACAGCTTTAATATCAACTACATTTACAAACACAGGCCTTCAGGTAAAGAAAGAGCCTCCTGAGATGGACTTTATCTGCGAACATGGTAACCGTATTTGGGGTTGTTCGTCAGCTAATCATGAAATCTACGGGTCTAAACTTGGAGATCCTTCAAACTGGCGCTCGTATTTAGGTCTGACTACAGACTCATACGCAGCTACAGTGGGTACGGATGGAGACTTTACCGGATGTGCTGAGCAAGGCGGATCAGTAGTTTTTTTCAAAGAAAACTATATCCATAAGCTTTACGGAACATATCCTTCAAATTATCAGATAAACACTTCTCCGGAGCCGGGAGTACAGAAAGGCTGTGAAAAGTCATTACAGATCATTGACGGACTCTTATTCTATAAAGCAGTAAACGGAGTAGTCTATTTTGAGGGAAGCTTCCCGAGATACATCTCAGATAAACTCGGAGACATAAGATATAACGACGCTTCAGCAGGAGCATATAACGGAAAGTATTATATCCAGATGAAGCCCGAAGGCGGAACAGATTATATATTATTCGTATATGATTCTAAGCGTAGAATGTGGCATATTGAGGACAAAGGAAAAACCTTCAAGCATTTCGTCGTACACAAAAACCGCTTAATGTTTTGGGATGGTACCTACATTCTGGCGGAAGGTAGCGCAAATGTGATAGACGGAACAACCTACAACCTTGAAGCAAACGACGTCTCCTGGGAATGGGAATCAGGCATTATAGGCTTAGACTCACCGGACAAGAAGTTTATAGGTCAGATTATGCTAAGGCTTGCTATGGAGTTAGGAGCTACGCTTAACATAGACATTATGTATGATTCTTCTAACGAGTGGGAGAAGGCAGGATCTATAACGAATAACTACCAGAAAAACAGACGACACACACAAGGCTATACAGAATTAAGGACAATAAACCTTCCTATAATTCCGAGAAGGTGCGACCACTTAAGGATCAGATTTAAGGGAACTGGCTTTACAAAAATATTCTCAATCGCAAAGACGATAGAAAGCGGAGGCTCACAGTGAGTGTACTCGAGTATTCATACCAACCATCACTCAATATTGACGAGGTAAACAGACAAGTTTCCGCCCTTGTGGACGCTTGCAAAACAGCCTTGCTTGATTGCGCTTCGTCTCAGGCGGTAGAGGAAGTATCACTTAAAGCCGAACAGAACGGAGAACAAGCTGCAAGAAGGGTAGCTGAAATATCAGCAAGAGTAAACGAGACCTCTTCAAAAGTAAATCTTCTTGCTACCTACGACACAGCGCAAGGTACAATATCGGTTTCCGCAGCTTTGGTAAATGGTATAGCTCAGTCAAATATACTTCTCTCTGGAGATCACATTATCCTTGACGGAGACGTAACGATAAGAAGCGGAAACAATGGCTTCATGCTCGACGGAGGGAATATAGTAGCAAACTCTATCACGGCGACGCAGATAGACGTAACTACGCTAAGCGTGCAATCGCTCGTAAATGCTTATGGAAACTATATCACATTCGGAAACGGAATTAATATTCCGGGCCCATCGGGATCCGGTACGGATATCAATTCTTCCGGAATAGATACTTTTTACGCGATAATTAGAAATCTTTGGACGCCATCAATTACAAACGGATTTTCAGGCGACTTATCTATAAGTTCGTTTAATGGCGTTAATATCAGCACCGGTAACGGAGACGAAGTACATATAAGCGGAGGAATAACAAGAATATATAATGGGCTCAAAGTCTCGGATCATCTTGAATCACACGGAACCACTTACTTAAACGGTACCGTGTATTCACACGGAATAAACCAGCAGTCCTTACAATCAGGAGTTGCAAATGTAAGAATTGCGCTTGACAATGATTTGATGATGGCCATAACCGGATCCTCGAGAAGGTTTAAGCATGATATTAAACCCCTAGAAGAGGACCTTGATCCTCACAAGTTATACGACATTCCGGTTATACAGTATGTTTATAACGAAGATTACATAGACAAGAACGACCAAAGAAGTGGAATACCTATTCCCGGTTTTATAGCCGAAGATTTCCTTGAACACTATCCTATAGCTTGCGACGTGGGTAAAAACGGAGAAGCCGAAACATGGAATGAACGTATCGTAATACCGCCCATGCTGGCTCTTATTCAGGAGCATAACGAACGACTTAAAAGACTGGAGGATAAACTAAATGGATAATCTACAGAAGTTTAAAATAACAAAAGAGGAATTCATAATCAATCAGCTATCAGGAGAGATAGGAAGACTAAAAGCTCTCATAGCAGAAAAAGATTTTACTATACTTAGTTTAGATCAGCGTATAAAAGAACTCGAGAAGGAGGGTAACGATGGCAAAGAAGAAAAACAAACAGGGGACGATTAAGTCGCTAGGATCATCAACGATATCGGGAAAGGTATCAAGCACCCCTAGTACGATATCGGCTTTCGGCACGCTTCAGGCAGCGGCTAACAATACTAGCACAAAGCCTACGACCTATAACACCACATACAATAAAACATATCAGGCTACATCTCCTACCCAGATAGACGCTTATCAGCAGTCGCAGGCGGTTACAGACGCGGAGAACAGATATAACGGATATCTGAACGGAGAAAATCGCCCGGCCTACACTTCAAAATATGCCGACACTATAGCGGCACTTGCCGACAAGATCGCAAATAGAAAAGAGTTTTCGTATGACTTTAACGCGGATCCTCTTTATCAGAACTATAAGGACCAGTACACAAGACAAGCCCAGCTCGGACAGGAGAACGCTATGGGGCAGGCGGCAGCATTAACCGGAGGCTACGGCAACTCTTACGCAGCGACCGCAGGAAACTTAGCGTATCAGGAGAATATGTCACACCTTAACGACGTGATACCAGAGCTTTATAACGCCGCCATGAACAAGTATAACCAGGATCTCTCAAATCAGAGAGCAGACCTTTCTATGTATCAGGGACTTGAAGATACAGACTACGGTAGATATCGTGATTCTGTGGCAGATTACAACACAGACCGCGACTTCTACTCTCAGGACTACTACAACAAATATAATCAGGACTACGGTCAGTATCGTGACACCGTGGCCGATACTCAGTGGACGGACTCCTACAACCAGCAGGAGAACGCAAACGCCCAGAACTACAACTCGCAGGAACACTGGAACAACAAAAACTATAATTATCAGACTAAGCGAGATAAAGTGGCGGACAAGCAGTTTACGAAAGAGTTTAAGGAAAAGCAAAGGCAGTTTGATAAACAATACGAACTGTCAAAAAAAGGTAGAGCCTCCGGAGGATCCGGCGGAGGTGGTAGAAGATCTTACGGATCCGGTAGAAGTTCACACCTTACCAAAGATCAGGCAGGCATTTATGGAGCTATACGCAAGTTTAAGAACGGAAACTCTACTCAGGGCGAGATTGCGTGGAATACCATTAACCGCTTAGGCAAGCAGTATAAGCTTTCTGATTCTCAAATGAATTATCTCTACTATGACTACTTAGGATATGGCAGCGCTCCGGATCATAAGACAAAAGGAGAAAGCGGAGAGGTAAGAAACAACTCGAAGAAACAGAAGCTTCAGACTTGGGATGATGTACCCGGAAAGTATCAGGATAAAGTTATGACCGCTCAGGAATATTCAAGAAGCGTTCAGGAGAACCAGGGCAAGTCAAAATACAAGAGCTATCAGGCGTACTTAAAGGCTATGGGTAAAAAGTACGGATTCTAAAAGGAGATCATAAATGGCTAGAGAATCGTTTTCAAGCTGGAATAAAAAGCAGAACAAGTACGAGGAACAGGAGTTTAAGAGACAGGCAAAGGCCGAGACTGTACGTGCTAAACAAATGAAAAGGGATGGCTACGTGCAGTCAGAGTCCGAAATAGGGGACACTAACATAAGACTTAACCATCTTTCGCAGATGGCGGCGGACATTAAAGCCAAGAACAAAAGAAACTCTCAGGCGTATAAGTCAGCAACCAAGCTCTTAAAGAGTGCCGTAAACTCAGAAAACAACTTAAGACAGTCTACACAGGGAAGGGTTAATAGCCCTTCCCTTACCCCATCTAGAAGCAATCCGATCATAGGACAGAACTCATATTATAACCGCCTTCAGGATATGGCTACAAAGCGCAGGCAGTCACAATATACTCAGGCGGTAAATAAACAGGAACAGGACCGCAAGGCTTATCTCTACAAGTACGGTGACGTAGAGAACATGTCCGGAAAAGAGATATCTGATCGGATAAAGAAGCTTGAAAACGAGAAGGCACAAAGAGAAGCGGAACGCCAAAGAGACGCGCAGATAAAAGGAAATGTGTCTTACGGCAGCGGTGCCGGATCTGGAAACATCTCTTCTATCCTTAACAATAAAGGCCTTTCAAAATCACAGCTTGAAACTATGTCGAAGCTCGATGCTGACGCAGACGACAAATTAGAGGTTTATAGAAAAGCTCTTCCACAGGCTACCTTACGAGATGAGGAAAAGAAACTTACTGATAAAGACAAAGAGAGAATAGAAAAGGTAGCAGACTTCGTAAGAGGAAGAGGCTCAGGCACTCGCATTATGGAACAAATGGGCGGAAATATCGGCGGAGCTTTAGCTAATGTACGCGACGCCCAGGAAAGCGAAGCAAGGGCGACACTTGATGATCTTAAAAAGAAAGGCATAGATACGGACTATCTTGTAGACTCATACGCCATTATAAAGAACAATGCAGAGGCAGAAGCAAACGCTAAAGCTTCCGAAGACTGGGCTAAAGAATCAACTCTTAACTCTGTTCTTTCTTCGGCAGCTACAATCCTTGCTAGTCCGTTTACAGCTATCCAGGGCGCGACAGCGGACTTAAGCCATGCTGCAAGGAACGCCTTTTCTGACAAGCCTCTTCCGGTGGACCAGTCCTCCAGATGGGCTTCAAAAAATACCCAGGCAATAAGACAAGGAGTATCAGAAAAAATTGATAGTCCTGTATGGAGCTTTATCTATAACGCCGGAATGTCTACCGGTGATTCGGCTATGGCACTTTTAACAGGCTCAGCACTCGGAGGAGCCGCTATGGGATCTAAAGTAACTCAGGCTATAATGAGTGCGGGTGCTGCCGATCAGACATATAACGAGGCTTTAGATAGAGGGCTTGACGTAGGACACGCACTGGCAACTGCATTAACCGCAGGCGTCGCAGAGTGGGCTACAGAAAAATACTCAATCGACGGACTTAAAAAGATGGCTTCCGCTCGCCCGGACAAGTTAAGAACAGCTATTATGAACATTGGAAAACAGATGGCAACCGAAGGCTCAGAAGAAGCCGCTTCGGATGTTTTTAACGCTATCGGAGATGCGATTATCAACGGTAAGAAGTCTGAGTTTAATCAGAAAGTAAAAGAATATAAAGCACAGGGCTTAACTCAGGAGCAGGCAAGAAAGGCCGCTATGATGGACTGGCTCTCTCAGACCGCCTATGATGCGGCAGCGGGCGCTTTATCCGGAGGAATCATGGGTGCCGGTGCTCAGGCTATGGGATATAACCAGGTATCAAACGAGCTTAAGTCTGAGGGCGTCACCATGGCGAAGGCAGGAGAACTCTCAGAGGTTATAGACTACGCTAAGCAGTTTAAGGATCTGACAAAAGAAGCAAAGAAGGCAGACTCGGAACGAGGCGCCGGAGTCTTAGCGGAGACCATAGAAAAGAAAATCATAAAAGATGTATCAGAGGCAGAGACCGCCGAGGAACTACAGGCGGTATATGAGGTATTATCTGTAAACGCTCCCAGCTCCGTAGGAGTGACTATTGAGAGTGCAGTAAGGGATAAAGCTACCGAATTGTCAGAAAAGGCAGACGGCGAAGAAAAGGAAGCCCTCGAGGGTATCTTTGAGACCGCTACAGATAACTATATCAATGCTTCTAATACCTTAGAGCAGAAGCTTCAGGAGGGGAATAATGAAACTGACGAAGGACGAGTTGAAAGCAGAGAAACTGATAAAGGAGTGGCCATCAATAATCGAGAGAACGAGGAAAAAATCGAGCAAACGCACGATCAGAGACAGGGTATGGATGGCTCTTTACTGGAGGAGACTAAGGAGACACAACCGGAAACTGACGAGGAAGTATACACGCCTACAGAGGTTACGGAACAAGGAAAGGCTGTAGAAAAGGTAGAGCCTAAGATAGTCGGAAACAAACAGGCAAGGCTTATTGACTCCGGAGAAAACGTAACTATTGAAGGCTTTGTTCAGACAGGCGTTGATGATGTTCAAGTCAAAATAGACGGCGACACCGACACGGTAGCTCTTAAGGACTTAGAGTTTTCGGATCCGTTCGTAGAGAGAATGTATCAGGTAGCCGCTAAGTTTGACGACGCCGCCGCAGCCTCCGCCATGATCTCAAATTATGACGGAAAACAAAATACCGCAGTATATGCCGAGAACTTCGAGAAAGCTTATAACTACGGTACAGTAGACTTAAGCTATGATACCATGATGAAAAAGACTCCGTTTGTTATTCCTGAGTCTTTAGTTAAGCTCGCTTACTCACTCGGTAAAAATCACGCAGAGGAAGTATCAGAAGCTAAGACGGTAGCCAAAGGTACCGGAACAGCAGTAGACGAACGAGACGAGATAGTAAAAGGCGACGGTTACGGAGATCTTGATAAAGCCCTTGCTAAAAAGCTGGGAGTAGATATCAAGCTTGTAGATAAAGCAAAAGACGCAAACGGAAAATACACTGACGAGATTAACGGTTATCTGGATATCTCTAAAGGTCAGATGGTATTCACAGACGCAGCAGAAAGTAAGCTCGGAGTCCGTATTCATGAGACAATGGAGTTTATAGATGCTGTAGATCCTGAAACCTATTCAATGCTTATGCAGATAGTATTTGGATATATGGCTAAGGAAACAAACCTTAATTCTGTCTATGATATGGTAATGAACTACCGCGACACCTATAGAGAGGCGGAAGGATCTAAGACATTTAACGAAGCTCTGGGAGAGTTTATGAACGATGCTATCTCAGGAGTGTTCATGTCTGAAGATGGAGCTAAAGACTTTATTGCGTGGGTAAACGGAACAAACCTTGACCAGCAGGAGAAAAATAATATCTTCAAGGCAGCGGTTAAGATTATCCTTGATCTCATAGACAAGATTAAAGACTCACTCTCCTATCTCACGAAATCTCAGAAGGTAACGGCAAACATGCAGATTAAGTCTCAGGAAGAGATTAGAGATATGTTCTTTGATGCCGCCGAGAGAGCTATTGAAAAGTACCAGAACGGAGAAACAAAGGCAGAAGAAAAGATCGCTGCAAGTCGTAATTCGGTTAAAGTACATTCCTTGAAGGTGGAGGACATGTCAAAGAAGGAGCTTGACGATGCTTACCAGGCAGCGGTTGAGAGTAAAGACGAAGAAAAGCAGGCGGAGCTTGTGCGCGAAGCCGCAAAGCGTGCCGGATATGATTCGCCCATGCTTTATCATGGTACACAGAGTTTCGGATTTACTAAACTTGATACAGAGAAAAGCGACGATAAAATCTCATTCTTCGCCACAAATAATCTCTCTATTGCCTCCTCTTACTCCGGAAGCAATAAAGAACGAGGAATAACAGAAGACACAGCTATTTCTGATGATAAAATAGCAGATGCACTGGAAGAAACGGACAGCTTTAGGGATATCAGGGAGTTTAAGGCAGAGGATAAAGAGAGCAGATATGAGTACCTGAAAGAACAGCTCAATGTTATGAGCGACTTTGTTGAACAGCACGAAAAAAACATGTATAACAAAGGTTTAATGAATGCATACAGGGATTTTGCAAATACGCTTGCCGAACAAATCATTTTTGAGTCTATAGATCATAAGACTCTAAATCAAAAGATGAGGCCGCTTTTGGATGCTCACTACGTTATATCAGATTATGTGCAGCGCATAAACACTGCATTACTCTTGCTTAGAAGAGAGGGGATTTCGAAGCATGCATTTATTCTTGATGGAAACTTAAGGACAGATAAACAAGTCAGAGAACTATATTTACCTAAGCCAAACTCCGGCAACTATAGACTTTATGCTAATACTGAGAATATGCTCGATGTAGATGGCGGAGGCGATAACTGGAATAATATCCATGTCAAAAAGCCTGCTAAAACATACACTCCAAGCGAGCTTATAAATATGCTCAAAGACTATTCGCCGTATGAAAATGTATCGTATTCGGAGGATACCGGACTTTTCACGCTTGACGGAGCCGAAAGAGACAGAGGGTTTGTCGAACGTATTCTCAATGTAGCGGACTGGCAGCAATCATCTTATGAAACAGTAAACACAAGACAGCTTGCACAAGAAGCTAAAGAGCAAGGATATAGTGGTGTTATTATCAGGGATATTACTGATGATGGCGGAAGAAATAACAATAAAAGACACTATATGGAGCACGGAGATATATACATATTCTTCAATCCTCAGGAGCAGGTTAAGTCAGCCGACAACGTAACGTACGACGAAAAGGGAGAAGTAATACCGCTCTCCGAACGATTTAATGAAGAAAAGGAAGATCTTCGCTACTCTCTTCGCATGTCTCTTGAAGGAAACGAGAGCACCGAAGACCTTGTAAAAGAAAACAAACATCTTAAAGAAGCTGTAGAGATCCTTAAGAAAGAATTTGAACTCACAGACGGGAAGACGCCGGATGAATCAAAGATCAGAACGGCAGCGGGGCGGATCCTTAAGAAGTATTCTTCTAAGTTTGATAAAGACACTCTCGTTCAGAATATCACCCAGGTATATAAGTACCTGAGACAGGACGGAGCGGACTTTGACGAAGCCTTAAAGGTTATGTCTGAGATAGCAAAAGGAGTCCTTCAAGACACCGAGCTTAAAGATACCTCTATGAAAGAACAGTATAAAGATTTATACAACCATCTGACAAAAGAAGGTATTTATCTCTCAGACACCCAGCTCGAAGAGTTAGGCTATACCGGAGGAACAACACAGTTTAAGCGAGACACCGGCATTAAGATTAACAAAGAAGGTAAAACTACTCTCGACCAGCAGTGGCAGGAGTGGGAGGAAGAATATCCCGAGCTCTTCCCGGCAGGAACAAATGAAGGAGATATGCCCTACGTTCTGGCAGGAATACTCGACTCTATCTCAGAACGTATCGAGACTCTCGACGGAAACACCATAGACCAGATGGCTTATGATGTGGCTATGGAAATTTACGGAGAGCTTGCAAAGGTACCGGTTAAAGAAACCTTTGCAGACGCAAAGGAAAAAGAAAAAGATCAGGCACTTTCTGAACTTGCCAATTCTTACGAGAAGATCCTTGAAGACTACAGAGAGGATATCAGAAAAGAAAAGGCTGAGACAGAGGATGGCATAAAGGATCAGATTGAGCAGGAAAGAAAACGCCGCGAAGCTCAGATTATCGCAAAGATAAAAGATAATCAGGCTCACATGAAGGTTGCCAAAGATCCGAAAACCCTTGAAGGCTTGAAGAAGAAAAATGCTCGTCTTGAAGAGTCTCTTAAACGCGCCCGTTCTAAGCAGGCCGAGATTATGGCAGAGGCTAGAGCAAAATATCAAAAACGAAGACTTAAGGAAGCAGAGCGCCGCTCTATGACAGAGACTAAAGATCGGATCAGAAAGCTTCATCAGAAGTTTAGGACCATGATAGTTAAACCCTCCGAGACTATGTATGTACCTAAAGACTTGATGCAGGCAGCTATAGAAACATGTGAGCTCGTCAATCTGGGAGCCAAGCCCGGAAGCGAACTCTTCAAAAAGCTCGATGATGCAAGAAGAATATTCAAACAGATTAAAGGAGATACCGAGACCTACGGCGTAGACGACTTCGATCCGCGTATTGAAGGAGATCTTGAACACCTCTCTTTACTCATGCGCGAAAAAGGAGAAGACTTCTCTATTTATGATCTTACAGAAGCAGAGCTCCGCGAAGTATACAACTGTATGAACGAGATATACGAGTCAATCAGACTTTCAACCAAGCTCATAAGAGAACAGGGAGAAAAGGACGTAAGACGCGCCGGAAGAAGAGTCATTGAAGATCTCGAGAAAGTTAAAGGCATAAAGGATAACATCTTCTCCAGAGCTTCCAACAAGATTACAACCTCATTCTTGAACGCTTATAGAGAGTTTAGAAGACTGTGTGGTTATAACGACAACTCCGAGCTTATGGATATGTACCGCGAACTTAACAAAGGTCAGCGCGATTCTTACGCTATCCAGATGGAGGGAGAACAAAGGCTTCAGAGGGTAACCGCAAGAAAAGACATGGAAGACCTTATGAACGAGCTCGACGACAAGAAGGGACTTGTCAAGGTGCCGCTCAGATTCGAGAAGAGCACATCTCCGGTATATATCACAAAGGGTATGAGGCTCGCACTTATTCTTCACGGTGAATCATATTCAAACCTTAACCACATGGAACAGGGCGGCGTTATGATCCCGGCCAAGATGGAAAAATATTCAAAGAACAAAAAAGAAGCCTACGAGCAGACACGAAAAGTAGTAGGCATAAATGAAGCTACCATCAATCAGATGAAAGCCGAACTCTCAGCGAAAGAACGCGAGCTTCTGGCCGTCTTTGAAGACTTCTTCCACGACTGGACCGGAGAGAAGGTAAACAAAACAGCTCTTGACCTCTACGGCTTTAAGAAGGCAAGAGTGCAAAACTACTACCCGATCAGCGTAGATAAAGATTATGTCACGACTGATATCTCGGCTCTTAAGTTTGACAAGACTATAGAGGGTGCAGGATTTTTGAAAGAACGTATCAACTCAGTAAAGCCTATCGTTTTGGAGTCGGTCATTGACACGGCAGAGAGATCTCTCAACGCAGTATCGCTCTTCTCCGGACTTGCCATTCCGATCAGGAACTTTAACAAGATAATGAATGTCACCACGTATAAAGCAACCGAAGCAGAAGACGCGCTTCCGGGAGTAGATACGGCGTGGACCGTAGACACCTCGGTTAAAAAGAAGATGCGTGAAGTATGGGGAGATAGAGCCCTTAAGTTTATTGATGATGTTATAGCAGATCTTCAGCAAGGAAGAAAGAGAGAGGTAAGCTGGTACGACAAATTAAGAGGTAACTACGCCGGAGCAGTCCTTACAGCCAACGCCTCGGTTATCATCAAACAGACCTCAGCTTATCCTACATGCGCAGGCGTTATGGGATGGAGTCCGACGCTTAAAGCTTTCTTAAGAGGCGGAAAGAATAACTGGATGCTCTCGAAAGCGGATCAGGAGCTCATTAACAAATATACTCCTATTTATTGGTATAGGAACAAAGGAAATGCCACAAGAGAGCTTGCGGAAATAAGAGAGACAAATACTCTCATGAACAAGTACGGCCCGGTACGTTTTGTAAAAGACGCTATCCAAAAGGTAGATATGGCTATGGTTGGGCGCTTCTGGTACGCAGCTCAATACTACATAGACTCTACGAGAAAAGACTTGAAAAAAGGAACAGACGCCTACTATCAGGAGGTAGCGAAAGTCTTTGACAGATGCGTGGAGGAAACACAGTCTACAAATATGACTCTTCAGAACGCCGATATTATGAGAAACCCGAACGACGGTATGAAGATAATTACTATGTTTATGGGACAGGGCCTCCAAAACTTCGGTATGGTATATGACAACTTTAACAATATGCGAGCAAAGAGAAAGCAGCTCAAAGACGGCACGATAGATAAAAAGACTTACCATGCAGCAGTTAAAGGTTTTGCTAATGCCGTATCGTCTCAGCTCGTCTCTGCTGCTATGTTTGCAGGCCTTGCTATTATTGCGCGTGGACTCCTTCATAGAATGAATCCTTATAGAGATGATAAGCAGGAAGTAACCGGAGAAGGTATCTTCTATAAGTGGCTCGATGATATGGGAGAAAACATAGTCGGATCAGTACCTTTAGGATCGCTCGTGTATGAGTGGGTTATGTCTGCCGCTACAGGAGAACGCACATACGGACAGGATGATATAGTCCTGGGAGCACTTAATGATTTAGAAGACTCAACGATAAAGCTTTTCAAAGCTATATCAAAAGGCGAAGGCGTAGGAGATGCTATTCTCTCGGTAGCAAATGACGGATCAAAACTCTTTGGAGTACCAGTAGAGAATGTGGCAAACCTCGTAAACGGAACGATTAACCATGTTAAGGACATAACCGAAGGCGAAGGCTTCCTTTCCTATAGCTCAGATGCGAAGAACGTATCAGAGAATGTGTGGGGCAAGTACCTTGTAGAAGCTATCAAGGATGGTGATACACAGTCTAAAGAAAAATACGTAGAAGCCATTGTGGATCTCGGAAAGACCGAGGATGATGTAGCAAGGGTTATAGGAAAGCAGCTCAAAGACGACGAAGAAGTAAAGAAAGCTGCCGAAGCTAAGAAGTCAGGTAACATGGACGAGTACGCGGATATTAAACTTAATCTCATGAAGAAAGGTTACCCGGAAAGCTCCATTGAAAAGGCCGTAAAATCTCTTAACGCTCCAAAGAAAGAGAAGGAGAAGCCGGATCCTGAAGCGACGAAAGAAAGAATGAAGCAAGCAGGCTCGTTATATGATGCAGTCTTAGGAACTCAAAATAAGCAGCCGGAGTTTAGCGGAAATGATATAACGGCAGCGGTTGACTCAGGAAAGCAGTCTTCTATTGATTCAGTTGTAAAAGCAATCATAAAAGATAAGCAGTCTCAGGGGCTTGATAAGGAAGAAGCAACAAAGAAAGCTACGACCTCTATCAAACAAGCCCTCACAAAAGCATATAAGGGAGCTTACCTGGATGGAAACGCCACCGAGAAACAAAAGATCATGAAACTTCTTCAAAGAGTTAAGATCGACGGGAAAGTGATTTACGACCAGGAGACCTTCAAGAAATGGTACAAAGACTCTCAGAAGAAATAACACCCGATAGGGAGGAAACTCTCTCCGGGTAAATGGTAACATAAAAGAAAAACGGAGGTTTTATCATGTGGGAGGCTATAGGGAGCGTGTTTACGTCGAGCAACGGACCGGTTATAGGACTCTTATTACTCATAATCATAGCCTTGATTGTTTTGAATGTTCGCTCCGGGAACTTACGGATCCGGTCAGAACATGTGGCTATCGGATCTGACGCACAAGAAAAGGAACGGAACATCATAAGAAATCAGTCCGAGTGGCTAGAAGATGCAGTCTACGCCTACGAGAATCAGATACCAGGTCAAGACACAAAAGGATATAACGCCTTTAGAGGTAAGTATATTCTCGAGATATGCTATAAGGAGATGCTTAAGTGGATCCTTTATAACCACATAGAAGAGTCTTCTCACTATATAGAGATAAAACAGAAGAAGCTCTGGAACATCATTCTTCAGAATGTGGTAAATGAAGAGATTAAGACAGACGACTTCAAAGACATAGTATACGATGGAGTTAGAGATATTATACATAATCTCATAAAGATACGAAAAACCTATAAATAGGAGGTAGGCTATGGAAATATCACTAGAGCCCATTGTAGGAGGAGTTATAAAAAAGCCCGGGATAAATCCCGAGAACTACGAGTATGAAAAACACTTTTCGGAAGCTAAAGAACTACCGACGAGCGGATCTATCAAAGGCAAAATGAAACACGTTTACAAGCAACACGGCGGAACTTGCACTTCCAACGCTGCTCTGGCGTGTGACGCCTACTACTATCATTCCGACGCGTGGGATCCGAGTCACATATTTACATATTATAACCAAAAAGTCATGGACGGCACCTCTATGAAGAAGGATAGCGGATCGTGTGTAGAAACCGCCTTGCAGTGCGTGAGAAAATACGGAGCTTGCAGCTCGGAGGTATGGCCTAACACGAAACCCTTTAACAAAAAACCATCAAAGGAAGCCTACGCGAATGGCTTAAGAGGGCACGAGCTTACAAAGTATTACCGAGTAAAGAATCAAAGACAAATCAAAGAAGCTATATGTAAAGGATATCCTGTGGCTATTGCTATGTGCTGGCCTTTTACTACAATAGATGGTAACACATGGATATTCTGTAGCCCCGACGACGACATGATAGAAGAATGTGATAAAGGACACGCGTTAGTCATTGTCGGCTATGATGATGAAACTAAACTGTTTGAAGTTAGGAACAGCTGGGGCGAAAACTGGGCTAATGGCGGATATGCTTATATCCGTTATAGCGATATGAAGAAGTTGATATGGTACGAAGACAGTTACGCAGTTGTAAAGTAAGGAGGGTTTAACATGGTATTCAAAAACGGAAAAACGTATGACACTTTGGTATTCATAGCCGGGATAGTACTTCCGGCGCTTGCTGTACTTTATACGACGCTGGCTGAGATATGGAGCCTGCCATACGGAAAAGAGATCCCGGCTACGATAATGGGAGTAGATACCTTTTTGGGCGCGCTGCTTAAGATCAGTAAGAGCAAATATGATAAAGCGGATCCCGAGTACCTTAACGTAAAAGAACAGTACGAAGCTAGGATTGAGGCTGGCGAGTTTGACGGCAAGGACTATTCGGAGGGCGACTAAATGGCTAAACCGGAAATAGTATACGAGGATATCCGGGCGAAAAAGATTTCTTACGGATCCGTCCGAGATAAGAAAAGAGTACGTTATATCGTTATTCACTATACCGGAAACAAAGGAGACACAGCGCGAGGTAACGGCCTGTACTTTAAGAACGGCAACACGAGAAGCGCCGGAGCTCACTTCTTTGTAGATCCGGAAGGAAAGATAGTAAAGTCTGTACCGATAAACCGCCCAGCGTGGAGCGTGGGAGGATTCTTTACTAAAGAGAACGGAGCAGGAAACTACTATCTCTCATGTACTAACGCAAATTCGGTATCAATCGAACTGTGTGATTACACAAAAGGCTATATCTCAGCAAAGCAGGAAGCAGCGTTAAAGCAGCTTATCAAGTACATCCGATACTATTGTCCGAACGCTTCTACCATAATACGACACTGGGACGTAAACGGCAAGACTTGTCCGGCTCCTATGGCTAGTAAGAATAACAGTAAGTGGAAGAAGCTCCTAAAGGCTACAAAAGGGTAAATCCATCAACTTTCTCCTTTCTGAAAGGGCTCTCGAGTGAAGGGCCCTTTTAGTTTTTGAGTACGACACCTAGTACGACACTTTAAGTGACAAAAAGTGGCAAAAACAAACATTCGTTCTCGAACATCTGTTTCACATGGAACAAATTAAAAACCTCTGAACGCCTAGAAAACAAAGGCAATTCAGAGGTTTTATTATTCCGCGCACGAGAAGATTCGAACTCCCGACACCTTGGTCCGTAGGCGCAAAAGGAATTACGAATTCACAACGCCTGTAGAGGATGGTACGACACTTGACACGACACCCATCTTCTCGGCGGCCTGCCGGAGAGTTTCGTTGTCTTGATGTGTGTAGATATTAGCAGTTGTCCTTATGTCCGCATGTCCCATCAGTTTTGACGCCGCTCTTACATCGACTCCCATCTTCTGAAGATCCGTACAAAATGTGTGTCTTAACATATACGGAGTAAAGTCGGAAGCCAAAGGGAACGGTGGTACGAGCTGGTTACGATATGTCCTACAGCCCATAGATAGATTAAGCTCACGCCTTAAAGAGTCAGTCAACCGTTTATATGATGATTCGCTGTGTTTATTGCCGGCTTCGTTTGGAGAGATATAAGAAAAAGGCTCGGTATCTTTTATCTTCTCATAAAGCTCCTCCGGCAGCGGAACCTTTCTATCTGCATTATCTGTTTTTGTACCCCGGATATGTAAACACCTGATCCCATCAACATAACAGATATCTTTACCCTGGCAGTTTATAGCCTCAGTAGGTCTGCACCCACAATATAACATAAGCAGAAAAAGATAAAACCTCGGCTCCTCACATACGCTCAAAAGGTGCCTACGCTCTTTCTCGGTCAAGGATCTTCTCTTACCCTTTATTCCTTCCGGTCTTACCAGATGTGCGGCAGGACTTTCAAGGATAAGCTTATTCTCTACGGCCTTATCAAAAATGAAACATAATTCCTGATAGACTTTCGTTATATGACTCTTGCTCATTCCGGATAGATTGTTTAATATCTCCTGGCACTGAAGCGGCTTAACAGAACAGATGGGCATATTCCCGATAATTGAAAGAATATTCTTCTTGATCCGGTACTCCATCTGCTCTTTATACTTAGGAGATACGTTAGGCTTATAGATATCAAGACACTTCTCAGCCCACAATGAGACAAGCATATTACCATTAACAGTAACCCTTCCCTCTTTCAGATCCCGGAGCTTAAGAGCTTTCTTTTCAATAACCTCTTCCTCTGAGTGACCGTAGACATGATAGCGCTTGCCTTCAAAGGTAAAGGTTTTCTCGTATTCGTATTTCATGTGAGCCCCTCCCTTAAGAATTACTCGAACTCTTCCGGGTTATCAATCTGATACTGAAGATCCTCTACTTCGGACTGCAATTCCTCTACCTGAGACTCCAAATCCGATTTATCAAATTCAAGCTGTTCAATCTGGTCCTGATACTCTTTAATATCGCTCTTATCAAGTATAACGCTGATAGCTGCCATGGCTATAATAGCAAGAATGATAATAGCGATAAACATTTTATCGGCCTTGCTTTTTAGTACGTGATACTCTGCTTCATAATCTAAGTCCTGATACATATTATCACTCCTTCCAACAATTCGTATAGACGATGTTCCTTAACCTACCTCTGACTTTGGGATATCTTCGGACAAGCCGAGTATTCTTCTAATAACCATTTGCTCAGTAAGGCTCGCTTCCCGGTAACTTTCAATCACTTCTTTTTCGTGTTCGGTCAATACAAGCTCTTCAACGTCTTTTTCGGCAGCGGGACGCTCCTCTATAAGATCAGAACGGCTTATGCCGAGATAACGAGCGAGCATTTCTACTTTATCCATGCGAGGAAGTCGGGTGCCGTTCACCCAGGAGGATATAGAAGATTTATTTATATCGAGATCATTTATAATATCAATCTGAGTCTTACTTTTTAAATTCATATAGTAGCGCAGATTCTTAGAAAAAATAGCTTTGAACTTATCTTCGCTCATATTATACACCTCCTTCCCTAAGTACAATATACCACAATTTGTAGAGATTTACAAGCAAAAAAGAAAAAAAGTTTACAAAAAGTATTGACATCTACAAAAAGTAGAGTTATAATGTCCGTAAAGCAACCAGAACAGGAGGTGATAATCTTGGGAGCTACACTACAAATAACGCTTGCTGCGGCTAGAGTAAATGCAGGATTTAATCAGGAACAGGCAGCCGAAAAGCTGGGAGTATCAAGACAGACGATACGAAATTGGGAAAAAGGGAAGGTTGCACCGAGGGTACCCGAGATGTACGCCATCTCCTCTGTGTATAACATTCCGCAGGAAAATATTTTTTTACCCGCAAACTCTACAAAGAGTAGAGCATAGTTGAAAGGAAGGGATCACAAATGACAAAAGAAGAAGCAAAACAGTTAAAGGACCTTATCGACAAAATGACAGAGGAAAACGGAGAGATACCTTTTCTTAAGTCAGATGATGTAAAGGAAGTTACTGAGGATCAGTACGTCGAACTTGGAAGCCTTGAGCCGGGAGATAAATTCTCTTGGAACGGATGGACCTTAACGGTGCTCGACAAAAGAGAAGACGGAGTATTCGTACTCACGGACGAGATCGTAGACAACATGAGTTTTGATACGGACGATTGTAACAACTGGAAAACATCGACGTTAAGACGCTACCTGAATAACAAGTTTAAGGAAGGCCTCGACGACAAGGATAAGCTCGTAGAGTTTGAGAGAGACCTTACATCAGAAGATGGGCTCAAAGACTACGGAACATGCATGGACTATGTATCACTCATAACCACAGAGGAATACAGAAAGTATAGGTACCTTATAGACAACAAGGATGATTGGTGGTGGACTTGCACCGCTTACTCAACACCGACCTCCGGCAACTCGATTAATGCGCGGATTGTGCACACGGACGGATCGCTCAACGACTACTACGCGTTCTATGGGCTCAATGGAGTCTCGCCCGCTTATGTTCTTCTTTCTTCTTTAAAAGTAAGGAGGGTTTCAAAATGAAAAAACCTATCTCGATACTTCATGACGGAGAATCATGTTACCTCTGCGGTCGTAACGGCTGCGGAGATCCGCTTGACTGGCATCACGTATTCGGCGGAGCCAATAAGAAGATAGCCGAGAGATACGGCCTTAAAGTGAGGCTTTGTCATAGTAGATGCCACATATTCGGTAAAGACGCAGTACACCAAAACGCAGAAGTAGCTCATAAGCTCCAGGAAGAAGCCCAGCTCGCATGGGAAGAAAACTACGGAGACCGGGCGGAGTTTATGAGGCTGTTTGGTAGAAACTATGTTCTTGAAGATGTAGAAAAAGCTGTTTAAGTAGGAGGGAAAACATGGGATCAGTATTAAAATCAAATGAAACAATATTAGACCGCGCTTTGCGCGACAGTGAAAACGAATCTTTTATTCATGTAAGAGTCGCCTTATCAGAAATCCCAGAAAGATACATAGATGAAGTGAGAGATATCTTAGATACTTTCACAGAGTCTTTGTGTGTCGTTATGGAAAGCCTTTCCTTTGAGGAGGTACGAGATGAACAAGTCGACGATTGCTAAACAGATCAGAAGCAGACTCCCCGGAGAGAATCAAGGGTTTGCTACCGCCTCCCAGCTTAGAGCTGTAGTCGGAGGCTATGGATCCGCAAGATACTTCAAGGAACAGTGGTTAGCTCCGCTGGAGGTTTTACCTCCGGGGCTATACTCGGTAGACGACTTCGCGGAAGCGTGGGTATCTGGAATTATACCAACACATAAAGAGCGAAGAGGCCGAAAGGTTAAAGAAGCTGAGGAGGTTTTATCATGAGAGAAACGCTCGAGCTTTTTCAAGGCTTAGATCTTAGAGACTGGCTAGACATGGGAGTCACTTTCGTAGGCGGCCTTTGTATCTTTCCGGTTATTATCCTTCTCCTGCTGGCTTTTGGAGATTAAAGATGGATAGAGAAAAGTATTATCCGGGAACAAATACACCAGTAACGGCAGGACTATTTACATTGACTTGTGAGGACGGTCATAGATTCTGGAGTTTAATACCTAGAGAAGATTGTTATTACTGTAAAGGCAAGATTGTTGACGGACTTCCTTCCTATATAAAGGGAAAGGACGAGCCGAAAGAAGAAGCTCGCCCTTAAGGGATCGTCTACATAATACTACATATTGTAGCATAAGTCAATACATACACAAGATAAAATCGGGGCGCGGAGCCCCTTGAAGACTTGCTAAAGTTAATCATATAAGAACGAAAAGGGAAAACCTATGCCATACATCCAAGCCATAACCAGAGCGGGACGCAGCCTCATACTAGAGCAGTACCAAGCTCCAAGATATAACATCAAAGATACGAGTAGGTCATTCCTGGGAGAAGGCACCTCAGAAGCTCACGAGAAAGCAAATGCAAGAAGGGAAGTTAGAGAGCTCACTATAAAGCTAAACGCTAACTTCCGTCCGGGTGACTTCCATCTGGTACTTGACTATACAAAAGCTGACAGGCCTCAGACGATAGATGAAGCTAAAGAAGACCGTATGCAATTTATGAGACGCCTTCGCTATCTCTACGACAAGAAAGGCATACCGCTAAAATATATCATCGTTACTGAGTGGGGAGTAAAAGGCGGACTCCATCATCACTTAGTTATCAATCGAGGCGTGGACTCAGATAGGATCCGTAAGATCTGGAACAAAGGAAGAGTACACTTTAACCTCTTAGACGATACAGGAGAGTATTCAAAGCTTGCATCTTATCTCTTGAAACGTCGTGCCGAGTGGAAGAAAAGAGGCGGACATGGTAGGCAGTGGACCGGATCGAGGAACTTAAAAAGACCGAAGACCGTCAAGAAGGTTATTCGGATGGAAGTATATTACGAACGGCCTAAACCAAGAAAAGGCTACGCCTTGGTTGAAAGCTCAGAAGTAGAAGGTTTCACAAAAGACGGTTTTCCTTATAGGTCTTGTGTGTTTGTGAAAGCTCAAAGGGGAAATGATCCCTGAAGCACCATACATCACGGAAAATAAAACCCGCTCCTTCGCTACGCGTCGGACTTAATGAGTAGATCGCTGCCATAGTCTACTCACACTCCTTATGATTAAAAGGTTACGCTTGCCTTTCAGGGTATAAACATGCTCACCTTCCGGCGCGTAACGAAGGAGCGGAGAAGGAGGTATTATGGCAAAGGACTTAGGCCTTTATCGTGGTAAGGTGGTTGAGTTTATCAGAGACGGTAAAAGACAAAAAGCAGAAATCAGAAAATGCTACTCGACCTATGCTTTATGCAATATCGGTAAAAAGGTTGACGTAGTTTCATACAGAGAGATTATGGAGGCTGTAGATGGGGTATAAGTACAAAGAGCCTAGACCGGATCCGCCGGAGTATATAGCCATGTGTCAGACCTGCACTCGTCCTGAGTGTAACGACTGTATAGGCAAAAGACACAGCGGAGGAGCGAAAGTAAAGCTCTATCCGTACAAAGGAAGGCTCTTAACAGAGAAAGAATGGAACAAAGTGAACACCCTAACGCGCGCACGCGCCCGCGCGCGTAAATAGAAAGGAGTCAAATTATGAGTAAAAGTGGATCGCCTATAGCGAGAGTAGATCTTGCGCAAAAGCTTGCCGAAAGGAGTAGATCAGATATCGTTTTGATGGATATTGATAACCTTTTTCATCATCCGGCTAACCCCAGAAAAGATATCGGAGATATCGAGGAGTTAACCGACTCTATCAGAGAAAATGGAGTTATGCAGAATTTAACTATCATTCCGCAGCAATTCTGGGACGAGACCTGGGATGAAGACGACGTAGAGGAGATCAAAAAAGATGTAGAGCACGACTTAGCCATTGATTTTGTGGGTACGTTCTTCTATGTTCTGATCGGCAACCGTCGTTTTGAAGCTTCTAAGGCGGCGGGACTTGAAAAACTACCATGCCGTATCGTGTATGGACTCTCAAAAGATAAGCAGTTAGGTTTGATGCTTGCCGAGAATATCCAGCGCTCAGACCTTACTATCCCGGAGCAGGCCTACGGCTTCCAGCAGATGTTAGAGCTAGGAGAAGACGTAGACTCTATCTCGGATATGACCGGCTTTTCAAAGTCAACTATCTACCACAGACTAAACATAGCAAAGCTCGATAAGGCAGCGGTTGAAGATGCTATCAATAATCACCAGCTTAACATGAACGACTTTATCAAGCTTGAAGGTATCGACGACGAAGAGGAACGCAACAAGATTATCAAGGACTACCCGACGCAGATCGACTACCGCGTAGATCTCTACAAGAAAGAAAAGGCTAAGGAAAAGTGGCAGAAAGAGATTTTCTCAAAGCTTCAGCAGGAGTTTCTTGTGGAGAAGTTTCCGGAGGACGCTCGCACGTGGGACAAATGCTGGAACTTGATAACAAGGCTTGCAGTAGGCGAAGAGGTTGAACTCGAGATATTTGAGAAGAAAGATATCTTTTATACCACAGACTGGAGCGGCGGTCTCACGCTTTATCAATATGACGAAGAGGCAGCGGAGTTGGCAAAGAATGAGGCTGCTAAGCCTAGCGAGTTTGACGAGCAGAGAAAAGCAAGAGAAGCTATAGACAAGGTAAAAGAGATCCTGGATAAGCAGCTTATAGATTTCTTCTCATACCTTGCCAAAGAGGAAGTAGATAAACAGACTGATTCGGACTACGACATTTACGACGTTAATCTCCTTTGGGAAACTATCGTATCTGTGTTAGGTTCATACTCTCTTGACCTTGAAGGTGCCTTAACTCGTTTCTTTGACTGGGATAACTACGAACAAGAGGAAGTAAAGAAAAAGCTTTCCCCGGCGCTCTATATGGGACTTGTTCTTACAGATGAAGCTATAGACTCTAACACAAGAGACTATAGAGCGGTATTCGACCAAAAAGATGCAAAGGATATAAACGAGATTATTGATACTCTCTCAGACGTATTCGCGTTTACGATAGACGATGAAGACGGACAGATAGCAAAGCTCCTTGACGGAACACTGGAGCACTACAGGGAGGACAAATGATGAAGTATAAAAAGCTGGCCTTTCTCTTGATAGGGATTCTTTCGGGGATCCTTATCGGGGTAGGCTTAATAGGTGTAGGAGTATGCGATGCAAAGAAAGTAAAGCAGTATATCGGCAAGTATTACATATCAACGTACAAGCCTTCCGACTCTTCCCAGAACGGACACAGAACAGCAAGCGGACATAGAGCTAGATCGGGACGTACTGTAGCGGTAGACCGGAGAAACCCTAAAGCCAAGATGGGAGCATGGGTATTTATTGCAGGCTTCGGCAAGAGAAGAGTTGAAGATACAGGAGGATTCGGGAGATTTAACGAAGGTAGGCGCGCCTTTGATGTGTTTATGGAAGATCACGAACGCGGAGGACTATTCTTCAAAAAATGCTATATCTATCGTCCTGAGACGAAGAAAGAAAAAGAAAAGCGCCTTGCTCGTGAAAGAAAGAAAAGGCAGCGGGGCACATTTATCCTTAAGTTTGATGGAAGCCTAAAGCCTTGGCAAGTGATAACAGATCCTAAGTACATCAAGGGCGGCTGTATATCTTTCGGCGGAGGATGGTTTGAAGTCAAAGACACCAAGAGAGGCCTAAAGAACACGATACTTGTCGGAGATCCGCTTATCAAAGATATGTCGCTTAAAGTACGCCTTGATATGGTCGAGGAAGGAGCGGTTGGATGATGAAGAAAGAGAGTGCCATATGTTTTTTGATTATGCAACAAGAATCTTACAAAAGTCTTATAAATGATTCAAATCCAAATGTTAGGTCTGTAAAAATTGGTAATGGTAAATACAGCCTTTCACAAGCTATAAAGGCTTGTTCAATTGCAATAGAAGCATTATTGAACGAGTTGAAAGTCGAGAAAGGAGCGGTAGGATGAAAGAAAAAGAGCCAACACTTGTCGGATGCTATAAAGGCATTGAGGTAAAGTGCTGGGAAGACTACTCCTCTATACAAATCACAGAAAAAGAAGCCGAGGACATGATAAGAAAACTAGACGAGGGTATACAGGAGTACCAGAAAACGTCAGGGAAACGACCGACGCTCCTATGGGCCAGCGCAACATTGGCTGCAGCGCTTAGCTGCCTATTTAACGAACTGCATATACTGACGACCTTTTCGGACGAAAAAATAGCAAGATCATTCGTTGAAGATGTAAGCAAAGTCAAGCACTTGTTACCAAAGGAGGGAAAGACCATATGAGACAATATACGATTTACGACGAAGGAATAGAGGAAGATCGTCGCCCTTGTCGGTATAGGTTTCATAGATATATCGGCCAAAAGGTGAAACACATAAGAGACACGGAGGATATATGCGAGATTGTAGAGATACACTCGTCATACTATACAACCATCCGAAGCGAAAAAGAAAAAGGCCTACTCATTGGAACTCCAACAACAATTTATCCGGTTAAGGAGGGATGATTCATGTCAGAAGAAAATTCTGAGAGATTCGTAAGGGATCAGATACGTTATGCGACTGAGGAGCTAAAGACAGTCGTTAAGCTGCTTAAAAAGCTCGGCGTAAACGCGGTAGAGATTGAAGCAGTAGTAGACGACGTGCTCTACCTGAAAGGAGAATGATTATGAATGAGATTCAGACCTTTAGTGAAGCTACGCTCGGATCTGTACGCACGACAATTATCAATAATGAGCCATACTTCGCAGGTCGAGACGTAGCAGGAATACTCGGTTATAAGAATATAAGCGACGCTTTATCGAAAAAGGTTGATCCTGAAGACAAGGGGGTAGCAAAATGCGACACCCTGGGAGGAGTACAGGACATGACATTTATCAACGAGTCTGGCTTATATTCTCTCATACTCTCCTCTAAGAAACCTGAAGCAAAACGCTTTAAGCGCTGGATAACTTCGGACGTCTTACCGTCTATCCGTAAAAACGGAGCATACGCTACAGAAGATACGATAGATAAGATCATAGCAAACCCTGAGTACGGAATAAAGCTCTTACAGTCGTTAGCAGAAGAACGAGCTAAACGTCAAACACTTGAAACGGTTGTTGCAGCTAAAGACCAGCAACTACTCGAGATGAAGCCCAAAGTATCGTACTACGATATAGTCCTTAACTGTCCGGACCTTATCGAGATTACAAAGATAGCGAAGGACTACGGATGGAGTGGAGCTAAACTTAACCAGATACTTCATGATCTGGGGGTACAGTTTAAGACTGCAGACGGTCAATGGCTCTTATACCAGAAGTACGCAGGAGAAGGTTACACAGCAACAAGAACACACCTTTACACCGATTCTTCAGGAATGGAGCGCTCCAGGATCCATACGTACTGGACGCAGAAGGGAAGACTTTTTATCTATGATCTTCTCAAAGAACACAGCTTCCTACCTGAGATCGAAAGAAATGATACTGACGACTGGTACAACATAAAAGGAGAACAACATGTGTATATGCAGTAAATGTGCGAATAGGTGTCTCTGGGACTTTGAACTTCCTAAAGACGTTTGCAAAGTGACCGCTGAGCCTATCAAAGTGACAAGGAGGGCTTGCGACCTTTTCGTAGATATGGAGGATCCGTTCGGACTTAACAAAGACAAAAACAAGGAGGCTCCGGAGAATGAGTAAAGGATATATCGAGGCAGCGGGGCTATATAAGATTTTCGACCAAGTATTAGAGGATATGCCCGATGTGCCGTGGGAAAATCAATTCAAGAACTACGTTAAGGCGGTTAAGAAGATGGCCTCAAACCTTGAACGACACGAAGTAAAATACTGTCCGAAGTGCGGAGCAAAGATGGAGGTAACAAATGACAATAACCTATATTCCGTCTGAGTTTGGCTCTCCGGATAAAGACGGTGACTATGAAATAAAGCGAAAGATTAAGAACGACAAGAAAGCCTTTACCATCAAATGCAGAGCAAAGCGTATAGGTGGGAGTTGGTACACGATGGATAACAAAAGGCTAAGACCTGAAGAGGTTATAGCGTGGGGCAGAAAGGAGATATCATGAAAAAGAGAACTAAGCTTAATAAACCCATAACGACCGTTAAGCAGGAAGGCGTTGTTACGATTCCCCTAGAGGAATATAACAAGCTTAAGTCAGACATCAGAGACTTATCAAGCGCGGTTGATGCTTTAACAGGAGTAAACGAAGAGATCAGAGCACTCTATAAAGACGCTCAGAAAAAGTTTCGAGAGACAAAGAGTAAGTATGATTCAGCCATATTAACCATAAAGCAATTAAGGGAGGGCTAAGATGCACTGGGGGTTTGGTAACAGCGTTAGTGACTGTCCGTGGTTTATTCGTGAAGGCATTAAGGAGATCACGTGCGTAGGCGTAGAAGTTGGTACGTTATCTACATACAAGTTTGACTCCGAAGAAGAAAAGATAGCCTTCCAGAAGAAAAAATGTTTCCCGGGGTGCGAAAGATGTTTCGTGGCGAAGGAACTTGAAAGACTGTCAAAATAATTTACTCCCGATTGGGAGGAAAGCTAACCACAAGATATAGTATCATCAAAGCAAGATGTTATTCTCGAAAGGAGTGTATTCATGAGAACGCTTGCTTTTACGGTGACCGGTCAACATATAACCGGATCCCCTATCTCCGACCTTATCGGAAATACAAAAAACTACGTAGAGGCCGCCTTTACGCTATCCTCTGAATGGGACGCGTATTCTCTAAAGGTGGCCGTTTTTACTGCAAACTCGGTATCTTATGACGTTATCTTAGACTCAAACGATACGGCTAAGGTACCTGATATCGCGCTTGCAGGAGATAAATTCACAGTCGGTCTTATCGGCGGTGGAAATGGAACGAGATACACCACAGATACAGCAGAGGTACGCGTCGAGGAGTCGGTAAGAACTAAGCCGCCCTACGATGCTATCACTATGTACGACTCTCTGGGAGAAGCTATCTCGGATCTTCAGGAAGACGTATCAGACATTGACGAGGGAAAACAGCCAAAGACTCTTGAAACGCCTCTTACGATAGACGGATCAGAAGAGACTACGGTTGAAGGAGCTCTCGGAAAGCTTAATGATAGAGCGGTTGTTTTTGATGATGCCTTATCAGATTCTTCGGAGAACGCCGTACAGAACAAAGTCTTAAAGGCTATCATTGACACGTTGCAGGCTCAGGAACTTGATACACCTCTTACCATAGGCGGAGTATCAAGAACGACCGTAGAAGCTGCGCTCGGTGCTCTTCTTTCGGTTATTCCGACCGTAGACGCTTCACTCGATGCAACGTCAACAAACGCGATTATGAATAAAGCTGTCAAGGCCGTAGTAGATGCTAAACAGCCTTCGACACTTGAAACAGCCGTAACGATCGGCGGAGTTTCAAAGACTACTGTTCAGGAAGCCTTAACTGCTATTGCTACCGTGTTAGCAGCTCAGACGACTATTGATACCGCGCTTGATACAACTTCAGAACATGCCGTACAGAATAAGGCTATTGCGGCAGCGATTAACGCTAAACAGGGGAAAACGCTTGATACAGCCATAACAGTAAATGGAACACAGTACACAACGGTTGAAAGTGCGTTAGGAGCTATCAATACTCTCCTTGCTAACCATTTAACCGCCCAGGTAGCAACCTCGGGAGGTGTTCACGACTTTAGAAAAGATCCGAACTCGAACGACCTTCAGTATTATGACGAGACGACTCAGGCATGGATCACAATATCTACCGGCGGAGGAGGCGGATCTGTTACGGTTGACTCTGCTCTTTCAACCTCTTCTGTTAACCCGGCACAGAACAAAGTCTTAACAAACTACATGTATGACTACCTACAGACAAAGGCTTTATCTAGTTCCATGACTATAGGCGGTCAGACTATAACAAGTGTAGAAGCGGCACTCACCGCCCTTCTTGCAATTATCCCGACTATTGATAGTGCTCTCTCCTCTTCCTCTGAAAATGGAGTGCAAAACAAGGTTATCAAGTCTGCTCTGGATGATAAACAGCCTTCAACCTTATCTTCTTCAATGACGATAGACGGAAGCATTATTACCACGGTTGAAGCTGCCCTTACAGCTCTTAATACTTTGGCAGCGGGTAACAAATCAGGACTCGCAAGCCACACAGCAAAAGAGGTAGCCTCCCAGAACGGAGCACACGGACTGAGATTCTATCAGGACAAATTACAGACCTATGATGGAGTCAATGAGACTTGGGATGATATTCCTACAGGCGGAAATGATATAGGACTTTCAATAGTAGACGGAAAAATCTGTCAAACATATGAAACAACATAAAGGAGGATAAGGTATGTCAACAGCAACAAAAGCACTCGCCCTTGACGAAACACTTCAGAGAGTAGCTACAGCGCTTGAAGGAGGCTCAACACCAATTTCAACGAGGCTCGAGAACATTGATAGCTCGATTGCAGAGATTTTCGATTCGACGGAAAGCTATTCAGTCGGGGAATGTGTAATGTATCAGGATAAGCTTTACAAGTGTACCACAGCCCATAGCGGATCCTGGGACGCAACGCATTTTACGGCGACAACCGCAACAGCAGAAGGTGGCGGAGGCGGCGGCCTGAATGTAGCCGACAACGCCGGAGCACATAACGCCATCTATCGCGGACAGTCTCTCGGGACGAGCGTTTCTTCAGCGCAGTTTTCCGCAATTTCTGCAGGAACGTTCGATGATATGTTCATAGGCGACTACTGGACGATAGGAAACGTAGTATATAGAATAGCCGGGTTTGACTACTGGCTGCACTGCGGAGATACCGAGTGCACGGATCATCACGTCGTTTTGGTACCGGACACATGTCTGTATAATGCCGTAATGAACGACTCTAACGTAACGACAGGAGGGTACGTCGGCTCAAAAATGTATACGACTGGCTTGGGTGACGCAAAGAGCACAATCAATACAGCATTTGGATCATCACACGTCCTCTCGCATAGAGAGCTATTGTCAAATGCGGTATCGTCGGATATTGCGTCGAACTGGTCCTGGTACGACTCTACGGTTGAGCTAATGAGTGAAGCTATGGTATATGGCTGTAACAATGGAGCGAAGCCGGTAGCGGGATCTATTAACTTTAACATAGGAATTGACAAGAGCCAGTTGCCGTTATTTGCACTTGAACCATCACGGATCACGAACCGCGCGTACTGGTGGCTGCGTGACGTCGTTTCTTCGGCGCTTTTCGCTAATGTCGACCATGAAGGCTATGCGGACTCCGGCGGCGCGGGCACCTCTTTTGGCGTTCGCCCTGCTTTCGCGATCTGTTAATCTTAATCTCCGGGGCTCGTCCCCGGAGTAAGGAGTTTATATGAGTGTACCAAAATCAAGGAGAGAACATCACGATTTTATAGCCGGCCATAAACTGCGGCAATTAAGATTAAAAATAACAGAGCTCGCCTTATATGGTTTTGGATATGACAAGGATAGGTTTGAAAAAAGAATCGAGAAGTTTGAGAGATCAATCAAGCTCGAGCCCGAAAAGAGAAAAACAATAGTCGAGAAGATGCGGCTAAAAAATCAATCCTTTTATGCGGATTTTATCAAGGAAGAGACAAAAGAGACAAGAAAGATCATGCGAGCCGTCGTATGTGAGTTTGAACTTGGAAACTCTATTTATCCATCCGGAGACAATGTTCTCATAGAGTATTGTGAGAAAAGAAAACACCTTAACAATTCTATCGGGTGGCTATATTGTCTTAAACAGGAGCTACAGTATATCGCAGAGGTTTTACCGGTAGATAAAAACCGCTTTGAACCTATTACGAAAGAAATAAAAGAAGAGATATCGCTTATCAAAGGAGTGAGAAAATCTTCAAACAAGTACCTTAAGAAAGGAAAACAAGGCAGCCTTTGAACGCGCGAACTGGTGGCTGCGTGACGTCGTTTCTTCGGCGAATTTCGCTAATGTCAACAATGAAGGCAATGCGAACAACAACAACGCGAGCAACTCTAATGGCGTTCGCCCTGATTTCGGAAAGTCCTCTCGAGGTGATGGACCATAAGCGAAAGGAAAGGCTGTCTTTGGCGAAAGCCTAAATAATAGCGGCGTATGCCGGAGTCTGCGGGCGGCTTGTCCTATGCGTGAAGCTACGACGACACGATATCCGGGGCTTAACGCCCGTATAAAAAAGATGTATATTGCAGATATCAATATTCTATACGATGCGCTCAAGGCGTCAATGAATGGTAGCGCCTGGAAGATGGAGCCTGAGAAAGTAGAACATAACTGGCTCGAGGAACTATGCCGACTCAAATATGAATTGGAAACGAGGACCTATAAAACATCTAAGGGATCCGAGTTTAAGATAAGTGAAAGAGGAAAGATAAGGCATATTCACGGCGGCAAAATGAGAGATAGAATAGTAAGACACGCTATATGTGATAATGTTTTGGGACCGTGCTTAAAACCGTATCTGATTAACAACAACGGAGCAAGCCAAAAAGGAAAAGGCTTATCGTTCGCGAGAAAACAATTTGAAAAGGAATTACACACCTTTTATCTGAGACACGGGGTAGGATATATAGGATTCATGGATATATCGAAGTTTTACGATAATATCCGGCACGACAAGATAAAAGAATTCGTATATCCGAAGATACCCGAGGAAAATCACTGGTTAATGGATGAAATACTTTCAAGGATGGAAGTTGACGTATCATATATGACAGACGAGGAATACGCTCGCCGTCTCGACGAGAAGTTTGATTCGGTAAAGTATTATGAAACAGTCCCTTATGAGTCGAAGACCGGATCTAAAATGATGAAGAAATCTGTAAACATCGGAGACCAGGTATCACAGGATATAGGAGTATTCTTTCCGTATAGAGTCGATAATTACGCAAAGATAGTAAGAGGCCTTAAGTATTACGGAAGATATATGGATGATATTTACTTCATGGCGAAGACAAAAGAAGAAGCAGTTGATATATCAGAAGGCATATCAGAGCAAATAAGGGACCTGAGCCTATTCGTAAACGACAAAAAGACACATATAGTGAAAATGACGGACAGATACAAGTATTTACAGATTCGCTATACAATGACAGATACAGGAAAGGTTATAAAACGTATCAATCCTAAATCGGTCACAAGGGAGCGCCGAAGACTGAAAGCATACAAAAGACTTTTAGACAAAGGCGAGCTTCCCTATGAAGACATCGAACAATCCTATAAATCATGGATGGGCGATTATACAAGAATTATGAGTAAACAGCAGACTAAAAACATGAAACAGCTCTACAAGGAGTTATTTGGAAAGGAGCCAAAATGGAAGTAACACTCACTTTTGCGGATGGATCTAAGATAACCGCAGCGCTTAACGGAAATTGCTATATTACAAACGAGAAGCCGGAGATCCCGGAGGACCTTTCACTGATTATGGTCTCAGGGGCAGAAGAAAGGACGTTCAAGAACGCACAGCTTGTCGAGCCGTTTTCAAATGACGGAAGATACTGGTTTTCGTTTATCGAGGTATCAGACGAGGAAATATCAAGAGAGAAGACGGACGCCCAGGTTATGTATACCGCACTTATGACAGATACGCTTATCAAGGAGGATTGATTATGTTTGAAAAAGTGAAAAAATACTACGACAGAGGCTTTTATAGCAAGAAGCAGGTCGCCGACTTTGTAAAAAAGGGGAAAATAACCCCGGGTGAATACGAAGAGATAACAGGAGATCCTTACCAGTGAAACAAACAAATTATGAAAAGCTCGTGCTTCCGAAACTAGATATCATCGAGGGTTGGGCTAGGAATGGCCTAACCTTAGAGGATATTGCGCACAATTTAGGTATCGGAAGGACGACTTTTTATAAATATACACAAAAGCATAAGGAGCTAAAAGACGCTCTCGAGCAGGGCAAAGAAGTAGCGGATATCCGAGTAGAGAACGCTTTATACAGACGAGCAGTAGGCTTTTACTCCGAAGAAGAACAGATAGTCATGGTAAAGGATCCGGACGGAGAGACACGTCCTGAGACAGTAACAAAGAAAGTCTACCATAAACCCGACGTAACAGCTCAGATATTCTGGCTTAAGAACAGGCGCCCGGATAAGTGGAGAGATAAAGTAAACGAGTTTGAAGCAGAAGAGACGCAGAACTTAATTATGATCGCGCCGGTAAAGGAGAAAAATGAGTAATGTTTTCTGGAAGCCACAGCCCAGGCAGAGCGAGTTTCAATCTCGCCCGGAATGGGAAGTATTATACGGAGGAGCTGCCGGAGGTGGTAAATCAGATTCCTTACTTACGGAAGCCCTTAGACAAGTTCATATCCCGAACTATAAAGCTATCATCTTCCGTAAAACCTTTCCGGAAGCAAGAGAACTCATAACCAGAAGCTACGAACTATACAAAGTGGCTTCACCGAAAGCAAGATATAACGGCACAGAGCATTGTTGGACGTTTCCTTCAGGAGCAAGAATTTATTTCGGATCCATGCAAAGAGACCAAGACAAGCATAAATACCAAGGTCAGGCATACGACTTTATAGCCTTCGACGAGTTAGAGCATTTTACGTGGGAAGAATATTCCTACATGTTTTCGCGTAACAGACCATCAGGCCCCGGCACACGATGCTACATAAGGGCTACGGCTAACCCCGGAGGAAAAGGTCACGCATGGATAAAAGATAGATTCATTACAGCAGCACCACCGGGAACAACCATTGTAGAAGAAATGGAGATAAAAGGACCGGACGGAAAAACTATCACCATGACGCGCGATAGAGTCTTTATTCCGGCCACGGTCTATGACAATCAAAAACTCCTCGACAATAACCCACAGTATCTCGCTTCTCTCGCTATGCTACCTGAAGCAGAGAGAAACGCTCTCCTTTACGGAGACTGGAACTCGTTTTCGGGACAGGTCTTTACAGAATGGAGAAACGATCCCGACCACTACGACGACCAGAGATGGACTCATGTTATCAATCCTTTTCCGATTCCAAAAAACTGGAAGATCTGGAGAGGCTACGACTTCGGTTATGCAAAACCTTTTTCAGTTGGCTGGTATGCTGCCGACGAGTACGGAAAGGTATACCGCATAAGAGAGTTTTACGGCTGCACCGGTGAGCCTAACGTAGGCCTTAAGATAAACCCGGTTGAACAGGCAGCAAGGATAAAAGAGATAGAGGACTCTGATCCAAACCTAAGAGGAAGAAATATCATAGGCATAGCGGATCCTGCTATCTGGAACGCGTCTACCGGAGAGTCTATAGCAGAGATGATGGAGAAAGCACCGAACTTCATTTCATTTAGTCCCGGAGACCACGAGCGCATAGATGGGAAAATGCAATTTC
>Ga0326511_10000383_pt1 | contig 38639 bp, 68 predicted proteins | sample 0_2496_0518_D_FD_203701 | JGI IMG/M metagenome (GOLD analysis project Ga0326511, IMG submission 203701) | Bovine rumen microbial communities from UC Davis, California, United States - 0_2496_0518 | ecosystem: Host-associated > Mammals > Digestive system > Stomach > Rumen | place: USA...
AAGGCAGCGTGGAAACGTGTGTTAGAACTTGAAGATAGATCCAACATTATTAGAATTTATCCAGTTAGAAGAGTTCAGTAAAAATCAAAGGAGGTGTATGGTGATGACGAACAACGAAGCGATCAAGTGGATTAAATATCATATAGGAATAAGCCCGTATGAAGATACTGATGAATTGAAGATAGCATTACTCATGGCAATCCAGGCCCTGGAAGAAACAAAGGAAGATGATAAGACTTCTATATCAGATCCGCCACAGTATGAATATGCTGTGTTCCTAGCGAAATACGGTTGTATCGACCAGGTAAGTTCTACTACTCGGAGTTATGAAAATGCAAAGGTTATATATGATAATCGTGTTTCTCGTTTTCCAGATAATGACTATCATATTTTACAACGGATTGTACTTGACTGGGAGGAATGTAAGAATGAAGATTGAAAAAGATAAATTACCTTTTGGCATATGGTAATGTTGTTTTAAAATGAATATGTGTAAAGGCAGAAAGGAACGAGAGATGAATAAAAAATTGGCAGAATTAACTGTAAATAGATCAGCAGATTATAATGACAAGGTGATTAAAGCACTTGAAGATGCGGGGTTTTTAATTATTATTGTAGGTGAAACAATAACAGAAAGTAAGTATATTGTGGCAGAAAGGGTGACGAATGATATGTGAAATCATTAGAAAAAGAAAGTGAGAACACCAATGCTAAACAATGAACAAATGGAAATTGTCAATTCAAAAGAACATAAAATTTTAGTCTTAGCTGGTGCTGGTACTGGTAAGACATACTGTATGTTGGAACGAATTAAAAAATTGATCCATGATGGTGTAGATCCAACAACAATATTGGTACTTACATTTACCAATGCTGCCGCTTGTAATATGGATATTCGATTTAAGTCCGATAATAAATCTAAGTTTAAGAAGTTATCACCGGAATTCAAAACATTTCATGCGTTCTGTTATGGACTGCTTGCAAATGATAAGGATGTCCGATCACAGTTTGGTTACACAAGTATTCCTAGTATTTTATCTGAAATTGATTATTCCGCATTTAAGAAAACAGTTAAAACAAAGTACAGTGTGAAACTTTCTGATGCAAAGTTAAGTGGAAACCAGACATTATCAAAATCCGATCAGTTTCAGTTTGATCTTTTCAGAAAATGTTTGAAACAAGAACTGATCCAATCTAACAAAATTACATTTGATATGCTTTGTTATGATATTTGTGAGTTATTTGTGAACAACCATCCGAGTATTGAAAAATATCATAATCAGTATAAATATATTTTTGTAGATGAATTCCAGGATACAGATGAAAAGCAGTGGAGATTTGTAAAATCTTTCAAGAATGCTGATTTGTATGTTGTCGGGGATTTTTTGCAGAACCTCTACCGTTTTCGTGGAACTGATCCTACTATCATAAAATCACTTGCAAACAGTGATGATTGGACCATATATAAGCTACATAGAAATTACAGATCAACTAAGCAGATTTGTGATTTCGCTAATGAAAACAGCTTGTATGCAGATAGTTCATGCAGAATTGAAATTGATTCAGATAAATCCGGTGATAATGTTCATGTAATCCATATGTCAGATGGTGCCTTAGATAAGATTTATTCTGAATTGATTCCGAGATGTAAATCTTTGAATAAAGATGAAACACTTGCAGTGCTTTGCAGAACAAATGTGGAAGTTGCGGAGATAAAGGGTGAATTAAAATCAAATGGTATTTCAATTTCTGATAGTGAAAGTGATTTATCCTTTAAAAAGAAATTATTGATAACTTGTATGGATGACAGTGCTTTTTTAAATATGTTGGCAGCTGATCTCACAAATGAATCTTACGCAGAATATATTAGAATCAAATCTTTGTATGAATCTGGTGATTTTGAAATTGATAAATTTCTTGCATTTTTCCAGAATAAAGGAATGAGTAAAGCGATTATCCTTATGAACAAGATTCACGAAATCATTTGGAGCGAGTTATATGATTACAGAATGAAGTACGATAAACTTATTGAACTGTTAAATCTTCCTTATATTCAAGCTGATTTTAACGAGATTGTCTCAGATGAATCGTTAATTAATAGTGTAATAAGTATTATTGAATCCATTAAATCCGACAGTAATATTTATGTTGGAACCATACATTCTTCAAAGGGGTTAGAGTATGACGAAGTACACCTGCCGAATGTAGGCGGTAAAACATTCCGACTTACCAGTGAGGATAACAACAATGTTTACTATGTTGGAATTACAAGAGCAAAGACAAATCTTTATGTTTATTTATGTGGGTGATCAAAATGAAGATTGAAGAAACTATTGAAGGTATGAAGTATCTGAAACGAAATTTCAGTGGATACAAGCCAAACGAGGACATGTTTGATGAAGCAATCAAGGCTCTGTACCTGAAAGAAAAATTATTGAATCGTAAGTCCTACCTTTATTATAAGGAAAATCCAACGGAAGAAGAAACGGTAGAATATTATGCCTTATACAGACTTCTACAAGAATAATGGGACGAATATGAAAAAGGTGATACAGAATGAACAATAAAAGAGCAATATTAGAACTGGAACAGATTTATGGTTTTCTTTCACCGGATAAGCAGATGGCTTTAGATGTGGCGATCAGGGCGATTCAGGCGTGGGATGAAGTATCAAAGTGCTTAGTATTCCACGGATTAGACAAAAGGAATCCGGATACGGAGTTAAGCGGATTTGAGGCTTTTGTGTTGGAGCAGTTGTCGGATGTGGAAAATGGAGATAACAGAAAATCACATTGATACTCTTACGCTAGAACTCGAAACCAAAGTTACTGAAACGAAAGATGATTTCATTTTTACTACTATCCGTAAGTGGATAGGATCCGAACAGGAAGTTGAAAAGACTTCAATATCCAAACGAATACTGATTCGTGCTATGTACTTTTATATGACAGAACACGCAGACGAATATCAAATGTTATCTTTAGAGTGTGTGGATAGGCTAAAGGAGGCAGAAGAATGACGATTGATGAGGCGATTCAGATTTTGAATCTATACGATTTAGGAAATATGTTTCTTGATATTGACGGAAATCCTATAGGTTATGAAAAAATGTCGAGTGCTTGTGATATGGCAGTCGATGCTCTTAGAACTGTTGAACAGATCAAAGCCCGAAAGAAAGAGTTGGAAAGCAAAATGAGTGATAGTCTTTCGCTTTCAGAAGCAACAGAATATCACGCATTGTCGAAACTTTTGGAGGCAGAAAATGAGTGAGTGGTTAGAACGTGAGGTTGTTTCAGTAAAAGAGTGTGGGATCGAGGAAGTACAAGTAGCAAGATGCCCGTACTGTCAGAGGTATCACACTACTCCGTTCATGTATTATTTCGTGGAATATCCGTTTTGCCCGAACTGCGGAAAGAGGATAAAGGAGGCAGAGAATGATCTTAGAAAGTGAATTGAACAGGAAGTATGCCGAGAAACTATCGGCTCTCATTTTGGAGAATCCCGGATTGAGGGTGATTGCATGGATTGATACTGATGGGATTTTTGATGAATACGCATATATGGCAGGAAATCTCGGTGAACCGTGTATCGAAGAACTAATTGTTGGTAAGGATGATGCGTACCATAGAAAGGAAGATTCACCGTATGATGATTGTTGGAGCTACTATGGTTCTGTTGCCGATGATTGGACGGACGAAGAGTGCGAGGCAAAGGCAAAGGCGATCCCGTGGGAACGTGTGATATGTGTCAGTGTGAGTGCGACTTAAGGGGAGGCGGACAATGAAGATCGTGATTGATATTCCTAAAACCCGATATGAATGGATCAAGAAACACACCAGCGTTACAGATTATCACACAACTGAAATGCTCTATAAAGGTGTGCGGAATGGCACTACACTCCCAGCAGAGCACGGAAGGTTGATTGATGCTGATAGATTAAAGACACATTTTGTAGGTACAGAACAAGGAACAGATTTAGAAGTGTACTTAGAACCTACCATTATCAATGCACCGACAATCATTCCGGAAGATAAGGATGCAGAAAATGACTAATGAAGAAGCAAGGATTATAGTTGGCAATATACCGATTAACGGTGACGAGTGCTATTCAATACCTGAATATCAGCAAGCAAAGGCAATGGCAATCAATGCTTTGGAACTAACCGGGATGCTAAAAGGAAGACCTTGTGAGGTGTGTGTGAACAAGAATGACGGGTTCTGCTGTGTATGGGATTGTCCGTTTGACAAGGTGGTGAAATAAAATGACAAATAAGGAAGTAAGCGATTGGTTGTATCGAATCCGAAGTAAAGCGGAAGTCTGCATGGGCGAAGCACAAAACGCAAAAGCGAAAGAAGCAGTTGCAACGGCTATCAAGGATCTTGAAAAGCAAAAGACTGGACATTGGGTAAAAATCGATCCATATCCTATGCAGATGCATGAATACAAATGTAGCGAGTGTTATCATGAAACAGATGATAATACTGAAAATTATTGTAGTGAATGTGGTGCAAGAATGGTTTAGTTCCAGGAAAGTGAGGAATAGAGCATGATAGCATTTATTTTAACAATGCCAAACATTGGTTCATGGAATGGAAAGTGGTCAGGAGAAAATGATTTACACGCCATTGTTATACAGGAAAGAAGAGTACCAAAAGATATTATTGGAAAATCGTTTTGGTATCATTGGGATGATGGATGGTCTGCTTGCGTGTCCGTAGAAAAAGTTGATTGTAAGACCGGAAATATGCTGCTGAAGAAATCAAGAGGATTTTGTGGATACAATTGGATGGTAACCAGTATCATCGAAAATGGATTCATAGAATATGTAAAAGATGATGATGTTAGATGAACACAAAGCAAAAAGAAGGTGTTGAAAGATGACAATATATGTTGATAACGGAGATACCGTAAAGATTTATCCCGTTAAAGCAAAAGTAGCAAAAGCGGTTATGACTTTGCTGGAAACTGATTGTGAGTTGGTTTGGAGTGAAACACATACCGGATTTGGTGTGGAGGTAGTTGATAGGGAAGAAAGAAGAGAATAAGGAATGACCAACAGATTAAAGATAGGACAAGAAGTATTGATACATGGATATGTTGATGAGATACGCAAAGATACTATCATCATTCGGAATGAAGGTGGTTATTTCGGTACAGTTGAACATGAGATCACGGATCTTAAAATGCCTAATACGGATGATGTGCTTGATAAGATAATATTCGAGATAGAGGAATATAAATCAAGGAAATTATCATTGGCTATTGATGTATCTGATTTAGAAGAAGGAAAACAAACAGCCATAGAATATATTATTGCGATCATCGACAAGTACAAGACTGAAAGTGGTGATAAGGAATGACAGTAGGTGAGTTTTCTAAGTTAATCAAAGATAATAATATTCCAGAAGACGCTAGAATGCTTAGCGATAGTGGTTGGGAATGCGATCCTACTGATATGGATGGAGTATTTTACAATGAAAGCAAAAACGAAATCATGTTCACACAGACAGGTGATGAATATGACCAATATAACCGTTACTCTGACTGGCGTTGCATTCATTCATATAAATGGACAAAGACTGAAATCAAGATAGAAAGCGAGATAATAGAATGAACCTAACAGAGTTTATGGCTGACCGATATAAAAACCATGAAGATAAGGACAATATATTCGGTGTTGGTGTTTCAGATACAGAATTTAGGAGATTTATCATTGATTATCTTCTGGGTGAGAATTGGTATGTTGTAGATCCATTGTGCCAAGCACAGACAAATGAAATCGCTTTATATGAGATTTTAACTAAATATTCAAAACGATTTAGGAAAGAACGTAAAAAGAAAAGGTTGGTAGAAAATGCAGATCGTGATTGAGATTGATGAAAAGCGTTACAAAGACATTTTACGAATTTCCACGGTACAGTTGAAGAAACGCACACCAACATTGGAGCAAGTTATTGCAAATGGCACACCGATTCCAAAAGGACATGGGCGGCTGATTGATGGTGACGCATTTCTGAATGACTTGTATCAGTTTTGCGATGATTGCGGAACGCTGGCTGAAAATCCGTATCGTGACAATCCACACATTGATTCGATTGTCGATGTATTGGAAAACACACCTACAGTCATTCCAGAAGATAAGGAGGAATAATATGGCAGATATAGAGTTAGTAATTAAGATACCAGAAGAAATTAGAAATGCATTAGTTCATAATGTTCGGTTATCACTAGAGAATCAGTCTATATTGGATTCATATGTAAAACAAGCAATCATAAATAGCACACCACTTCCAAAAGGGCACGGAGATTTAAAAGATATTGGAAATCTCAAATATGTATTTGACTTAACTAGGAATGATCCTATCTATTCTGGAAAGGACGTTGAGCGAGCAGTAAAATCAATGAAAACAATCGTTCCAGAAGATAAGGAGGATTGAAATATGAAAAATTTTTTTACTTGCGTTTAACAAAAAGGGTGATACCCCAATCTATGTGAATCTGAATTGTGTAGAATCAGCAATTTTAGATGGCGATCATTACAGACTCTATACAACTGATCCTAACTGTATTGGTTATATGGTTAAGAAGAAAGATTTTGAAAAACGGTTATTTGGTGATAAGGAAGATATGACCGTTAGGTACCAACTCCCAAATGGTCATGGAAAATTGGTTGATGCTAATGAATGTAACGAGAAGATGATTAAATATGGATTTCGTGCCCCTGATATGACTGTAACAGAGTTTGTTGAAGACGTGCTAACTACAGCCACACCAGAAGATAAGGAGGATTAACGCATGGCAGATGTAGAACTAGTAATTAGGATACCCGAAGATAAATTTAGAAATATCTTTCGCACAGGTGAAGTGAGTTTCTGTGTAATAAACGCTATTAGATTCGGTAAAATTCTTAAGAAGGGGCATGGGCGGTTGATAGATGTATCTGATATAGAATGGGCAAAATTTACAACCGAATCAAGATTTTATGGATATGATGAGTTATTACATTGGGAAGATATTGAAAACGCACCTACAATCATTCCCGCAGATCCGCAGATGAGGGGTACAGGAGGTAAATAAATGAAACTAGTTGTTGATATTCCTAATAAACAGTACGAACTAATCAAGCAATCTGATTACAATGTTTTCAGTATGATGTCCTCGAAAGAATGTATGATGCACGCTATTAAATTTGGCACGCCGCTTCCGGATGATGTTGGTGATTTTTCAGATGGATACCATACCTTCAATCAACTCTATCACCAAAGAGCTGTGCTATTTGCAACTATTGTAAATTTGAATTCTGATATTTCATGGAAATCTTGGAAACATGAGGACGGAAAATATTGCGTTGACAGTAATGGTGAGTGGTTCATTGTTGGAGTAGATACTCCAGAAGGAAGTTATACATATCACTATTCCAAAGAATACTGGGATCTGTTTAAGTGCCAGGAATTGGAATACGGTAAGCCATGGGACGGCCATACTGAAAAAGATGTCGATCGACTTTTGTCTTTGGATAGGGCTAGTTACATTGTTGGAATAATTGATTACTTACTAGATAAAAATAAGGATTGTAGTGATGAATGATCATTATTTTTAATATTTGAGTTGTAATAATTTGCAAAAATGTGTTGACAAATTGATAAAATCCGTATATAATCTAAGGTAATTAGAAAACTTGACATGATCGGTAAAAACGTAATCGTTATATTTATTGATGGATCAATTACAAAAGGCGTCCTCACCTATATAGAAAAGTTTGAAGAACCAGATTACTTGAAACCAGGATATTATCATGTTTCAAACATTTCATTCAGGAAATCACATGTAAAAACAATTTCAGAAAGTAAGGTACATTAAAATGGCAGACATTTGTGATTTTGTAAGAAAAGCACTTGAATATCAAGAAGAAGAACTAAATAGAGAACTTAGAAGTCAGGGAAAACGTCTTGTGCTCATTCATGTTACTGATGCCGAAAAGTACAGAAATGAATTACAGGAAATCAAAGATCATGTAGATATTGTTAAGACTACGATTCCATAAGACAGAAAGTGAGGATACATAAATGGATTTAGGAGCATATGCACAGATCGAAGATATTGAAGAGATTGCAAAGAAAAATGGAATCGAAGTACCTAGGTTAAGAGGCTATCGACTTATGAAGGATGAAAAATCTGTCAATATATCCGAAATGGTTATTAAGAAGGATATTGCAATCCAGTGTGTTAAGGATCTATGTGAAAGCCGACCTTTCTGGAACGTAAATACTAATGTGTCTGAATTCAGTTCGTGGACTGACTACCTCAAAGGACTCTACCTTGTAGTTGGCAGAGACAAAGATGGTTACAAAGAATACATTGACATTCGATGGAATCGTATCTACGGATGGAAGAGAAAAGTATTAAAGACATATATTCACAATGAAATAAAGAAACAAACCAAGCAGTGGGAACTGTGGAATAAATATGCGGGTAGAGATGATATCCTTTACATCCATGCAAGAATCGGAGGAAACAACTGGCCTTACTACCATGATCAAGTAGACAATCAACCTTGGTTCCTTGAAAAAATTGATGATTCATTTGATTCAACTTATTGTGATATATATGCAAAAATTAAGGAGGAAACAGAATCAAACAGGAATAGTGAGGTGATCGAGTAATGCACTATTGTTTACATTTGTTTATGAAAAAGATGCCGACAGACGAAGAGATTGAGAAGATTTTGGGGTCATTCGAAGAACAAGAAGCTCCGAATAATAGTCCTATTGTATGGGATTGGTACTCGATCGGGGGTCGTTATAATAACCAGTTGCTTACAAAGACAGAATTGATGTGCAATGGTGCCCGGATTAAGGACCTTAAAAATATAAATGATCTTGGATGTTATGCGTTCATTGACTCGGATGGAAAAGTGGTTTCAAGGGGTTATTGGGATGGACAACATTTTGTAGCGGATTTTGATTTTGATGAAAAGTATCGAAAGACACTTGAAGAAAACAAAGACGGATATCTGACAGTAATTGATATCCATGAGTAAGCATGGAGGCAAATTATAGTGATATTCAAATATACATTCCATGATGGCACAGTTTTACGACTTCTTGATTGTGGTCTATCCACGGAGGAAGTATGGAAACTGCAAGAACTGCACGGAAAGTGCGAAGTGGAGGTAGATAATGAGTTACACCGAATGGAAGCACGGATGGATTTCTGATGATGAATACGCTATGGAGTTTGAATTAGACGATATTCGGGCAACACGCTTTGAAACGGTAGAAGATCAGGAAGAGGACGAAGAAAGCGAGGACGAAAGCGAGAATGAGTAAATGGGTATCTGTAAAGAAAAGATTACCAAAAGAGGATTTACCTGTATTGTGCTTTCTTGAGGACGGAGATCAAATGGTTTTAATGTGCAGATATGACGACTGGCACGGCGGCATGATATGGGTTGACGGTGATTTCGGAACTGGCGAGTACGACGTTTTGGCGTGGCAACGGTTGCCGAAACCATACAAGGAGGATTGCGATGGTGAGTGAAGGACATTATCAGTACGCAGTCTTTGATGAAAATGGAAACAAGAAATCCATTAATACAGGTTCACTTAGAAGATCGGTTGAAACAAAGAAAGTCCTGAAAACATTCGCTTGCAACAAAGGAAAAAAACTGATCGTTAAAAAACGCCTTGTTATGTGTTGGGGAAAGGTGAATACTGAGGAAACGGAGGATTAGTATGAACGGATATGATTTAGCTGAAGAAGTTTTTCATAATATTGGAAAAGAGGAATACCACGAAATCTCATCGCAAGATGCAGTACGGATCATTTCATTCTTCGGATTTAACGATGAAGCAGAACATGGGAAAATTGGATTTGTTTGCAGATGTGCGAGGGGCAAAGTGAAGAAGTGTTTTGAACAGGCATTGGTGTGGGGAGATTATTTGCTTCTTGATAATTTGATGAAAGAAGTTCAATCTCATCAATAATTGAAATGTGGAGGATTTTGAAGAGAATGAAAAACAAAATAACACTTGGAAAAATGATTGACAAACTTATGTTTTTCTATGAAAGAGCATGCAATAGCCAGTATGTGAGAAAGAAGTGGGCATGGGCTTTGTATCAAACATGGAAATGGTGTGACGAAACGGAAGAATGGAGAACAGAAGATGAACGCAAGAAAAATGAAAAAGAAACTGAAAATGCAGATACATAAATTGCAGTCAGATAATGATTTGATGAAACGAATTATAAATGGAAGTAACTCTATGAGTGAGTTATATGCACTTTGGAATCAACCATTGCAAATTTCCACTGTAAGTACGAAATTAAATCATCTTCGTGTCGAGAAGACTATGATCTTTCCTGTTGAATATGATGAAGACTATATCCGTAAGTTGATGTCAAAATCTGTTGCGGATGAATTATCGGAAATCATTGATAGTCATATGGAAATGAAATACATTCCAATATCTGCAAATGAAAGACGTGTCAAGGTTTCATTTGATGCCTGGGTTGAGTGATATTTGAGAGGAAAATAAAATGAAATTTATTATAGACATACCGGATGATGAATCTAGTTTGGTGTCTAGGGAACTGCTTATCAATGCTGTACGAAAAGGGATAAGATTACCAGAAGACATTGGTGAGTTTTCCGATGGTTACCATACATTTAATCAGTTGTATTATCAACGGTTGATGTTGTTTGCTGTAATTGTAAATGAGCATCCTGATATTTCGTGGAAGTCATTCAGGCATTATGATGGAGAATACTGCTTTGACCGAAATGGTGATTGGTTTATCGTAGGCATTGATACACCAGAAGGTGGCTATACCTATCATTATGAAAAAGAATATTGGGATCTGTTTCACTGTAAAGAACTTGAATGTGGTAAGAAGTGGGATGGTCACACAGAAAAAGATGTTGTTCGGCTACTTTCTCTGTGCAAATGTAAAATTTGAATCGTTATATATAGTAGAAACAAATGAAAGGGGAAATTTCATTTCATGAAAGTTAAATCTATTACAATTGAAGAGTACAACAAAGTGTCAAAACAGATTTATGAATTTGACAACTTCGGATATTTGAAAGGACCAAATGGGTCCGGTAAAACTACGGTGCTGCAAGCAATTCAGTTGGCATTACTCGGATACATTCCGGGACTTAACAAGACCGCAAAGGATGTTATATTTAATCACAGTAAAGATGGTAAGCATCTCGGTGTTAATCTTGTTCTGGATAATAAAGGTGAGCTTGTTGTACTTTACAGATCTTGGGACCTTGTTAAGTCTACGATCAAAACAGATTCTAGGATCACACCTACTGGATATAAGTTTGAAGATATTGTAGGAAATCTCGAACTACCTGTGTTCAATTTCAATGAATTTGCAGGGATGACAGCTAACAAATTAAAGGATTGGTTTCTTGATTTTCTTCCAAAGTCCAATGTGGAACTTAATTGGACAAAGGAACTTCATGATAGTCTGAGTTATCAGCATCAAATGCTAGTAGATGGTCAAGTATCAGAATTTTTAAATGAAACCATTTCTGACTTATCCGAAAATGTAAAGGGTGTTTCAGGAGTAGATGCAGTAAGAGCTGCAAATACATATTTCAAAAATTGTGTTTCTTTTGAAAAGAAAGAAATTGATCGTATCACTGGTGCAATTCAGTCTATTGCTATTTCAGAAGATTTGTGTGATCCTTCTGCGATCATTGAATTAAGACCTAAAGTTGAAAAACTTCATAGTGACTTGGTGGATATTCAAGCAAAAAAGGCATTGTATGCATCTCAGGAAACAATTCGATTGGAACTTGAACAGTTAAGTGATGTTCCATCAAATCTTGAAACTTCACCGGAATACACACAACTTAAAATTGATCTTACAAATGCAGAAAATGGTGTAAAAATTGAATCGGACTGCATTGATACATTAAAATCAACGATTCAAACATTGACTGCTTCCTATCAGTCATATATGAATACAATTAATGGTAATGGAGTTTGTCCATTCACAAATTCAGATTGTGAATCTATTAAAAATATGATTCCTGACATTGAAGATAAACTGAATCATACCAAGAAAGCTATTGTTGAAGCAAAAGAAAGACTTGCTGAGCATGAACAGCTTTTAAAGGAATGTTCTAACAAAGTTACATTGATTGAACGGTTAATTTCAAATTTGACATCCAAAATTTCACGTAAATCTGACTTGCTTACACAGGTTAAGAATGTTGTTGTGATTACAGATGAAGATGTTTTGGATGCAAAAAATGAATATGAACTTGAAAATACTCGGTACAATAATATCCTTGCAAATCTAAAAGCAAAGAAAATGTTGGATCAGTTCACAGAACAAAAGTATGTCGCAGAAATCAAGTTGGAAATGTACAAGACTTGGGAGAAGCATACTGGTGTAAATGGTTTGCAGTCAGATTCAAGACTTGGAAATCCATTTGAATTATTTGAATCAAAAATGGACCAATATATTTCTAAGTTGTTTATGGATGAAAATACGAGTTCCAAGTTCTATGTTGATGGAAAGGCTAATAGTTTTAGTTTCGGAATTATCCGTAATGACCGTTATATTAAGTATGATGATTTATCTTCTGGGGAAAAATGTCTGTTCACACTTTCCATGCTTATGAGTATTATTGCAGAATCCAATGCACCATTGAAGCTGCTTGTTGTTGATGATCTGTTAGATCATTTGGATTCTGAGAAGATAAATAATTTGTTTAGTGTGTTGGTAAATCAGACAGAAATTCAGATTATCTGTGCTGGTGTAAAAGAAGTTTCAAGTGAGTTTGATGATTATATTACCGAAATTAGGTGATGGAAAGGAGCGTTTATGAAACCAGTAAGAGTTCGTGTTGCATCTAAAAGTGGAAGAGAATACATACTATCATCTATGATCAGTAAAGATAAAAATACTGGTGTTTATTGGATTTATGTTATGGATCGTCATATGCCAACTACGCCAAGCGGTCAAGGAACACTTCCAATTGAAGAAGTGAAACAGATAACCAATAAGGAATTGGCACACAAAGTTATTAACAAGTGGAATTCTACAATCCTTGATGCGTATGTGCTGGAACGTGAAGAACATGGTAGAAGATATGTGATGTCAAGACACATATTCGGTTCTAGAGAAAATCCAATTACTAAAATCACCGGAATTGAACCAACACAAGAGGATTGTGTACGTCTTGCTATGAATGATTATTGTAATCGTAATTTTTTAACAGTTGTGGAGGAACTGTAATGATGAATAACAATATAGACAATTTCGCAAAATATCTAATGCAATCAATTAAATCTGATTTCATGTTTCGAGTGAAAGATGGAAGAAAGACTTACTCCATGGAAGAAATTCTTTGGATCGTTCATGAGGATATTGAAGAGTGTGTTCTTATGTATGATTATGAGGGTAAGCCTGAGAAACGAAAGCCTGACATCCGTATTCCGATCCCTTCAGATAACTCGTCATATGACAGTTGGCAGAAATATATTACAGAACGTACAGAATGCGAGAAGATGTCAGAAGATATTATAAAGAAATTTAGAGAATGTTACAGTTCTGATGATGAACCAAAGCTATGAAAGGATGTAGATAATGAATGCTTCATTTATTTTTGATTTTAAACTTGCTGTTCCAATTGTTATTGAACCGAAAGTCGGATATAACCCGATTAAGTTAATTGAAGAAAGACTTAATATCAGTCATGATGATATTGATGATATTTTACATTCCAGAAAATCCTGTAGATTTTATGATTCTGAAGAATCCGATAGAAATGTAGTAAGTTACTGTATCACTAAGCGGCAAGTGTTCAATTTCAATTCTTTTGAAATTATGAATATTTCTGAGTATTACAATGACATAAAAAAGTATGATAAGAAGTCAAAGGTTTTGCATGGTTCTAAAGCTGTAAAGTGTCTTGCGATTCTAGCACATCTTGATCTTAACATGATTGAATCTGTGCAGATTCCATTAGACCTTTATTTTGAATGTAATCATAGGCAGTGGGTTGATATATCAGAACTTGTTGTAAAAGTTTTAAGTCGCAGCAATCGGTTAGAAAAGTTAATGGAGTGCGGAGCACCAGAAATCATACTTTTAAATGAAGAACGGGTTCTGCAGGAAAATGTAATGTTCTTGGAATGCAATGACTCACTTCTTAGAAATGATGAAACTACAATTCGATCTTTGAATGATATGGATTATTCCTTGGTAAATGGGTGGTTAAAAGATCAAGAAGAATCTGACATTGAATTTGAAGTTGAAGAAGAAGGCGGTGATTCGGAATGACCCTCGAATCTTTAATGAAACGGATGATTGGGAATAGAACAATTGCTGAATTTTCCAGTGCATGTGAAATTTCACCAACTGATATAAGTGATTTGCTACATGGTGATATCCCACATTTTACAGAACAAGAATTAGTTCGTATGGCCGGAAATTCCTATGGTGGTGTAACATTAAAAGAACTGAAATCCTATTTTATGGATGATGAACCTCTGAATCCGGATTTCAAGGATCTGATTGATTCTATTCGTGTTTTTGTAAATGCAGTTCGTTTCCAGTTTGAACATATTCATGATATGGTAGAATTTGAGTTTGTAGAAGAATATGAATACAAACTTCTGAAAAATTTGTTCAATGACTTTAAGAAATTTTATCCGAAAAGATTTCCAGGTGATACTGTTGATTTCGGTATTGACACAAATCAACATCTAAATAATGATGGCGATCATTATTCTATGGTTGATATTTCATGGGTTTCTGGAATGTATTCTATCTGCCTTACTTTCGCAATTATATATAATTCTGAAAAACTGTCATTGGATACAACAATCTTTGATGCAGATGAATTGTATAAGTATGGTTTTTCGTTTGATGAAAATGATCAGAACTTAATCCATGGAATTTCAAAAGCACTTGGATATAACTATGCATTAAGTATTAAAATGATTCCAAGAGACACTGGTCAGATGCTAAAACCTATGTCTGCGGAAGAAAAGCTGCTTATGGCAATTTTTGGTGAAGCTCGTCAGACTAGAACCATTGAAGGATTCGGTTTCTATGCACCATCCATCGAACGGTTAAAGTCATTTTGTAATAATCATAAAAATTCATTAAATGAGTTGAATATTACACAAGAAAAGTTGTATAATATCTATAAAGAATTGGATGATTGCAGCATTTCAAGGTATTGTTATTGGACATCTGTTATCATAAGATGTGAAACCGGAATACAGGTAGATTATTTTAATTCTGAAAATACTTCTTGTATTATGTACCCGACAAAACTTCCTTGGGAAATGTCCGATTATGAAAAACAGATTACAAAGAAACATTTATATTCTGTTTTAGATAGGTACGCAAAGGAACTCCATACAACGATTCAAAAATGCTATTGTGTAACTTCCAAAAGATCTGAAAATGAATTTGATGATCTTGATAACATTTGATTACCCCTTCATATTTTTGCCTCTGTATAAAGGACAGATCATTGACAGATACTTTGTCAGTGATCTGTTCTTATTCAGTCTAAAACCTTGTATATCAATAGATTTTATGCAGGAGGTGACTTCTTTGACGGATATGGTTCTTGAAGTTCCGAAACTTGGAATGGAAATAAGACCTGGAAACCAAGTTCGGCTTGGTAGGTTTGATCACAATATTTGGATAGTCGGATTTGGATGGTATTCCTTTGGTGGAAACAGACCGATTTGTGGGTGGTATCTTACATTAAAGAGTAATCCGAAAACAGTAAAATCATTACAGTTACCGGATTTGGATGATATTTATATGGTGGAGCTTTGACTTATGGATAGACAATTTTTAAAAATACCTAATTCTGATAATGTTCTGTATCAAGGGTCACTTGTAAAATTAAAAAGATTTTCAGGTATTGTATGGATTCTACGATATGGTTGGTATAGATGGGATAATCAGTTAAATGTCGGTTGGAACTTTTTATCTACAACAGATCAGACAATTTTACCGGTGCTTGTAAGTGATTTGGAAGATATAGTGGTTGTAAGTCATGATGATCCGATTCATAAACAGGATATTCCACCTAAACGGATTTCTGGAGAGGTTCCTGAGGATGGTGAATTTTATCCGCAACCGGCATACATTACTGTGGATGAAAAGAAACTGTATGATGCTGCATTTATTTCACTGGAAACACTTGCAGATCGTAACAAACTGGTAGAAAAACCTGTTCCTAATGGTAAGATTGTTAGAGTAAATGAATTAGATAAGTATTATATGTGGGATGCAACTAATGAAGTTTGGAATGAAACTGAATTTGCATTTAAATCAGATCTTCTGAAATGGTCCGTATCATCTAGTGAGTCTGTAGAAAGTGATGGTGAGTAATTTATGTCAAAAGAAATTTATAATGAAGGTAGGGTGGTAGGTTACAGTGCCTATGAACTTTATGTCAAAACAGCATTAGCAAATGGTGCTGATGTAGTTGCTACGGAACAAGAGTGGCTTGCATCTAGCATCGCCATGGGTTCTTCTATGCTTGTAAAGATACCTAATCACACTTCTACTGATCAGTTTATAGATATTCCGTTTCCTTCAGAAACACTTCTTAGTGCGGCAAATACAATTGTTGCTACATTCTTTGATGGATCTGCGGAATATGAAAATAACTGGGCAACTAAGATTACTGATTACGGGAAGGGCATTAAGAATAGTGGATCAGGTTCACCATCTGGATACTTGAATGCAGGTGATGTTCCACATAAAGATGCTGTTCAAGGTGAACCACCTATTGACACAACTTACCGGCAGTTCCAAGATTATCTCAGAATTACAGATGGTATGATTATTCAAGCAGGAACATGGACACCGACAGGTGGAACTCCTGCAAGTGATCTTACAGAAGTCCAGATAGGAACCGAAGGGTCAAAATCACCTGTACCTATCCTTCGTCTGTATTTTGATTACAGCGGTTCAATTACTACACAGCCACAGATTCTTCTTACCGGTTTCACTGATCGAAATGTCCTTGTAGGTGTTTCTGGTGTTATAGGTGGATCTACAAATACAGAAACTAATCATTATAAGAATGGTGGATTTTTGGGACCATCGGTATTTCCTTGGGGAAGTAAGATTACATTCATAATTCCGTCTAACTACATGAATAAACTTACAGCAGTAAAGTTGCATGTGGCAAGTAGTCCGAACTACACATATCCTAAGATTGATGTGTATAATGATCTTGATGCTGTTTATGCTACATCAAGTCAATTGTATGCCCAATACACATCTTCTACACCAAGTTCTCCTGCCGGTGTGCAGTTTACATATGACTATATACTTTCACCGTCACAGAAAACATCTTTGATCAATGTATATACTCCAAATGAAAATGTGTATCCACCTGCTATGTATGTAGGTGTGCCAGATAAACTTAACACAGGATCACAACAAAATATTCGGCAGTATCCTGTAGATGTAGTTGCTCCCGGAACAGTTAAGATGTTCAAGAACAGCAATAACACTATGATGAAGTCCTACGAGTCAACCTTTGTAGGAACAACTGCACTGAATATCACTCAGAATGGTATCTTATCCATTGCAGGTTCTTCCGGATTATATTCGTTGAATAACATCGTGGCAGGAAATGGTGCAGTAACCGTTACAAGAGAGTCTTCCGGTGCTTGGAGCATTTCTGTAGATGCTACCGGACAGATGAACGTTGTAACTGACTCCAATACTTCTTCGATTAAGATTACACCTTCTACAAGTAGTGGGGTTAAGACCTTTACGGTCAGTCAGACAATTCAGAAGAAACCTCAAACCACCGGAATCGAGGTAACTTCCAGTAACGGGGTTGTAAATCTTGAAAATACCATGAAATTAAAATCTGGGGTAGGAATTGATATTTCTAAAAATGGAGATGAATACACTATTACAAACTCCAGACCTGTTTTGAGTAGTTCCGATTATACTAACACTCCCTACACAGGTTATCGTGTTTGGTATCCCCTTAGAGCAAAACAATTATTAGATCCAAACAACACATACCAAGCTATCAACGGGTACTATACTGGTGTAGTCCGTCGCATAGATTATTCTGGGTATGGTTGGAAAGATTATATTTTATATGGTACAAATGGTGATACTGCACATAGAGAAAAACTCGGTATGTCCTACACTGTCAGTATGTCAAATGATACCCCAATTTCTGGTGTATTACAAGTTTCTGAATCCGTTTCTGTAGATGCTGGTGACACGACAGTTGTTCCAAGTGCATATTCAAGCACGACCACATACAATACACTGAATTATTGTTCTTATACGGATGCTAAATCAAATGTGAGGAAATTCAGATGTATCCGAAATGATACTGTAGATAAGCCCCCGTTGCTGAGTAATGGTAATGTGAATGCTGGATATTGGAGAGAAGTTACTGCTGTAGTTACAGCTTATGATACATCAAAAACATATTACAGAGGTGACTATGTCATCGTAAATAGTGGACAGTACGTGTGTATTTCTAGTACACCTGTTACAGGTGCATGGCAAGGTTCTGATTGGAAGTTGGACAATGCTACGATTCTACCATCAATCACATATGGTTTATGTATTGCCGATGCTATATCATCTGGATTAGGAAGTAGTGAAATTCCTGCAGGAAGTTCACTATTCTACACACATGGAAGATCCTATAATGAAGAAGGTACTGATACCATTGATGGTGTAACATACACATACTACAAGTGGGATCATGGAATAATTGCTAGATTTGGTATTACACCCGCTATGTGTAAAAAGATGTTTTTTGGTGATGAAGATTATACATTCCAAAGTTCATCACGTGTTTTAATTGATGCACCCACATCTGGATCTAGTGGTAATATTATTAACTGGCGGGCATACGTAGGTAACTCATCATCGAGTGCATTAAATTCAGATAAAATGCGGTTAAGTTATTCGACTGGGTATAGGCTGATATGTAGGTATCCATTCATTGTGGACAGTGGAAATATTAAAATGGCAACTTTTGATAATATAAATGACGTAAACCGTGGATGGCTTATAGAGAATTTCAGTTCTGCGGTTGGGTATGACCTTACTCGTGACACCCAAGGCGGTGCCCTCTCTACCACAAATGATCCCTATAAAAATTTTTCCATGATATTTGATTTAGTTGCAGAAACGATTTCGGACGGATTTAACAATCAGTTGAGGGATCCAATTATTTATGAGGGGCATCCTACTACGCCATATTTGATTGCTTCCGATAATGCCCATATGTCGGTTTCGATCAATTTACGCATGAATAACGTGTCCGTTTAATTTTACTCCTAACTACGTCATTTTTACTCCCAACTACGTCATTTTGATATGATTTGACGTAGTTGGAGACAATAAACAAGGAGATACACATATGAAAAGATACATAAAAACCGCAAGAGAGGGATATTCAAAACTTTTTGGTTTCGACAATTCCGAAATTAAAAATTTGTCGTATCAAGAACTTGCTGAATATTTTTTCGAATCGAACTCTAAAGGTAAACGATCATACATTGGTGATTATGTTGAGAAGACTGATGTAGATTCTTTAATTCCAAACTGTGCGATTTTAGTTACTGATCCGTATGAACAGTTGAGTGGCGGCGATTTACTACTTGGATATGACAGATATTTTAAACGGTTTCTAATTTTTATTTGTGATAGAAGAAAACCATATGAGCGTTGCGAAGATTCTGCTAATTATGGATATGAAATAGGTAGTGATCGGTGTCATGATTGTTACGTGAACAGAGGTAATGGTATGGATTTTTATTATCCTGTATATTTACTCAAATGATGTATTGTAGTTAGGAGAGATTTTCTATGAAAAGATACATTAAATCTGAAACTCTTACAATGGATACAAGTCTTACTAGGAACAAAAAATATGAACTCACAGATGAAACTATCAATGTGGAAGGTCACACCCTGCACAGAATTCGTGCATTGGTTAATTTTGACATAATATCCGCTGGCGACCATGGAGGATTCGTTGAATCTTATGAAAATTTAAGTCAGGATGGGAATTGTTGGGTCGGAGATGATGCTAAGGTTTACGAAGATGGTGTTGTGTATGACGATGCTTGGGTGTATGGATATGCTAAGGTGTACGGAAATGCGGACGTGTATGGATGTTCTAGCGTACATGAATATGCTGAGGTGTATGAAAATGCAGAAGTGTATGAAGATGCAGAGATAAGTGAATATGCTTGTGTACATGGAACTGCTTCTGCGTGTGGTGATTCCTATGTACACGGAGATGCTGATGTGTATGGAAGTGCATACCTTTCAAGTGGTGACTACTATTCAGGAACAATAGATGAATAAAATAAGGAGTAATTTTTATGAAAAGATACATTAAATCTTCAATCTCTGATGAAATTGCATCAGAACCGACAGGTATTCCGTTATCCATGCCTACAAAAGAAGATTTGATTCACATGATAAATCAGCTTCATGGACAGCAGTTGACTGATGCTATCAAACGATTAGATTCATTAGGGTACTGGTACAGAGACGATAAACGGCAAAAACGCAAGTATCTGATTGATGTGATAGATGGAAACTTTCATAACGATCCTGCGGAATGTTGGAATGTTACAGATGCTATTAACACAAACTACGATCTTATTTATGTAGTAACTGGAGTGCCAACATACAAGAAACAAGAGTTTCTTGAGAGATTTGGTAGGTATGATGAAGATATTCTGTATAAACGTGCAGGTAGATAGATTATTTTGAGGTAGATGAATATGAAACGGTATATTAAAGCATCTTTACATAAACTAGAGTCAGACAATATTATCTTAACTGACTATGCTGGTGATATTGTAAATTTATTGTTGAATAAACCTAAATGTTACCGAATTGTTTATGTACCCTCTGACATATACGGTTCTACTAAAAATGATGGTGATATTTATCTGATCGGTGATGCAATCGAGTTCCTGCATGAAGATCTTTTAGCGATTGCAGTTTTTGAAGGTTGGTTTCCGTATCTTTCACAGGATATGAAAAAATTCCATGAAGATGTTGATTATGTAGATGCCTATCGTACAATGAATTATGTGTTTCTGACAAATGATGAGATTGATGAAGCATATTCACATCCGTATGGTAAATATGCTTTTGCTGAATATAACTATGAATACAAACTACCTACTGGATCTATTTTCACAAAACAGAAAAACTTTGAAAGACATGATCCAGACTTGTATCAAGCACTGAGTAAATATTTTGAAGAGGTTCCAGAATGAAAAGATTGATTAGAATTGCAGCGGATAAACAGCCTACAAAGTGGAAAGAACCACAAGCAAGTGAATTAGTAAACCGAGTAGGTAAGCATTTATATGAACATATTGACGGTGCATATAAATTTTCAAAAGGTCCGAACCACTTTTATGTTTATATGACTGTTTTATATGAACTTCCTGTGTATGTCGGCAAGAATCAAGTTCGAAAATATTCTGAAGACGGTATGCAGGAGATTGATGTAGTTTTAGATATTACAACATATCAGAATAAAATCCGTGTAAATACTATTTTGAAAGATCCAGATGAAGTAACTGTTGGATTCGATCTTTTCAGGCCTAATCAATTTGAAGATTTACATGAGGGGTGTGAAAAGATTGAGCAGAAGGTGCGAAAACGGATTGATAACTATTTTGAAGATTACGAAACACTTTACTAATTGGAGGTACGTCTATGAAACGCTATATTAAATCATACACTTACGTGAGATCCGCGGTTAGTATTGACAAACTGCTTTCACAGTTTCCTTCTGTTAGCAGAGATGATTTTGATGAAGTCATTCGACTAGATCCAACATTCAAAGAAGGTTCAACTTCTGGCGGAAAATATGCGGTCTGGCTTCTGAATCAATATTCTAAACAAAATTTCAGCAATTATGATTACCGCAACATTAAAGATGCATTAAGTATGTTTGTCAAGAGATCGAGGTCCTTCACATACTCAGACCTAGGAAGGTACAAGACCGTAGAAGAGTTCTTAGAAGATTCTGCAAGAGTCGGGGAAATTCCATTATCCGACACCGAACGTCAGAAAGAACTACAGAAAAATGTTCATAATGCAGGAAACAAAGACAAAAAGTTGCTTGCAAAAGACAAGGAGTGGGAACTTTGGCAGCCGCTTACATATGAAGGATCAATTTCCTTAGCTCAATGGGGCGGAGAAAAAGCAACGTGGTGTACCGCCTATTCTGGTGATGATTACTACTGGAAGTCTTACTCATCTAAAGGCTCACTCTATATTTTTATCAATACTCAGAATCCAAAACGCAAATACCAAAGCAGTCCTTCTACAAAATCTTGGTTCTTCAATTTCAACGACGATGAGCTGGGGATGGAACGATTGATAGAGTTCTTAGAGGACCATCCACCGTTTGCAAAAGCACTTGACTATCATGTAGACCCGTCACCTAAGTATGTTGTACGTGATTCTGAATTGTACAAGTATGGTGAAGCAGTAAAACTTGGTTATGTTAAACTAAGTCATGATGAACCGCAATTTGTAAAATCATATGAAGATTCTTCTGATTTTACATTACTAAAAGGTACTACATTAGATAGTGGCGCATTTTCAGAAAATGAAAGCATCCAACATGTAATTTTGCCAGAAGGTCTTGAAGAGATTCCTGATTGGGCATTTGACGAATGTCCTAACCTAGTATCAGTGAAGATTCCTAAGTCTGTTCGCTCAATTGGAGAAGGTGCATTTGCAGAGTCTTGATTACGTGATATAGATCTACCTAATGATGTAAGTTTAAGTAAAGCGGCATTCTGGAGAGCGAAATTGACTGAAGTTGTGATACCGAATGGGGTAGCAAGAATTCCTGCAAGATGTTTCAAAGAATGCAAACAACTAGAGACGGTCCGTCTACCTGAAGGTGTGTATAGATTAAACGATCAGGCATTTATTTGGTGTGAGTCATTGAAGAATATGAATCTACCTTCTAGCCTAGAACAGATAGGATATGGTTGTTTCAGAGGATGTGTAAGCCTAACAAAACTTGTCATCCCAGATTCTGTATTAGGAATCAGTTCTGATGCTTTCTGGGGGTGCGAAAATCTAACAGTCTTCATACACTCAGATGAGTTTGATGACATTCTTCAAAAATGCAAAGTCAGGGAAATCGTTCATGATTTCTAAGAAAGGGATAACACATGACAGGAATATTGAACTACAATGTTTTCATAAATGATAACTACATTGTAGAAATCAGCATCTGTGAGAACGATAAATCGTTATATAAACTGAAATACAAGAGCATTTCGGATCCTGAAGCAACTTGGACTTATGTTCAGGATAGTTTTGGAAAGGATATTTTGTACAAAGATATAGAAACTGCTCAATATGATGCGGAAGGGATTTTGATATGAAAAGATATATTAAATCATCTAAAGGATTCATAAACACAAACGGTGAGCGTTATGATGTTGACCGTGAGACTAAAATACTTACATATGTCGATACTAGAGACGGTGATTATTTCAGCGGTTCATATCATGTAAGGGTTATATTTAAAGATGATGCTGGCACTAAATATGAATATCAGAAGATATTAACATATGATATGAATGAATATAATCCTTACAACTTAGAAGAGGGTCAGAAAGTAAGTGTAAGCGGATATTTTGTACCGAATCCATCTGGTTTAAGGGGTGATGATTCTATATGGTACTCCATTGTGAATCCAAGAGTAAAAACATTGTAATCCACTAAACAAAGGAGCTTGAATTATGAAAAGATACATTAAATCAAGTACAAATACAATTCATTATTACATTGAATCCAATGGTGATATGTGGTATTCAAATGGAAAATTTGAATATAAAACTGCTGATTGGAATAATGATGGGGATGTTTATACTATGGCAGTTATGTTTTTATATGCAATAACTAGCACTGGTAGAGACTGGGTAACAGCTGATTGGTTTGATGATCGTGGCCTTAAAGAAATTTCATATCAAGATGTTTATGATAATCTATACGAACAGGTTAGTTATGAACATCCAGAATCAGATATAGATTATGATATGGTAAATGGTAAACCTGTAAAAGTTGAACGATATAACTGGTTAAAAGATAATCGTACTCAACATTCATCTAAGGAAGATCGAGAAGAATATATAAGACAAGAAGTTGAACGCATTTTGAAAAAGAAAATAAATGAGAACTATGTAAAATAACAAAAATATTTATCTATTACTATTGCAAAACCTTTTATTTATTCAGATATTAGTAACAATCTTTCGGAGGTTACAGCATGAAAAAATACATAAAAAGTGCGATTACGGAAACAACACCTGATTTTATAATCGGTGGAATTGAACAAGATATTATAAGTTACCTAGATCGTGGTGCAAAAGTTTATATTGAATCCGGTGCAGCGAATGATGAAATCATAAGTTATTCTGACCCATATGGATATGGTAAGGAACTTGTATTCACTACAACCGGAACAATATTTCCGAAACAGTTATGTTTATATGATTATACTTATGTAGATTCTGAAGAATTTGAAGGATGCCTGTTTGTGCAGGTAGGGTGATTGATATGAAAAGATATATTAAATCAAACAGAGATGATGAATACTTCGGTCAGATCGCATATGATAAATATGGTGATATGATCCTCAGTAAATTGAATGGTAAAACTGTATCTAAGAGTAGAGCACTTGCAGAAGAACCCGGTGGGTTAATCTACGAAGCCAATAAACTTGGTATTGATATGTGGGATTTACTTGAAGCACTTGAAGGTATGTGCTACAACGGTACTGCAAGAGAAATTGATGATTCTACCTACCGAGTTGGTAAGATTGGTGTAAATTCGTCTACCAATATTAAGGCAGATGTAAACTCCTATTCTTACACCGGAGATGGTTTTGCAGATGATACAATTATACTTGCCGAATATTCTGATGATGACGGATATGTGGAACTTGGGAAGGATTTATCGACTTGTTATGTAACATCACAGTCATTTATAGGTGACCATGATTTTTACAGAGAATATCCAATGAGTGATATTGATACTGCTATCAGAGACTTTAACCAAGAAATTAAATATTTTGGCGGTCAGAGAGTTCTGAGACGATCAGCGGTAGAGTTTGAGTTAAACAAATATGGTGAATCATTAAATGATTATGTAAATTCTGCAACCAACACCTGCAATATTGCAAGTAAACCAGTTTTTGGTGATGATGATTTCGAAGAAGATGATTTTTCTGAAACATATACAGTCTATGGATATTATGGACGTAATTTTACTGGATTATCTGACTCAGAAGATTTTGATAATCTAAGTCAGGCAGAAGACTATGTATGGGAACTTTTGCAGAATGGTGCATATGTTGAACTTGTTGGACCAGATTCAACTCGTAGATTTTCACCAGACAAACTGGATGAATCACGTGAAGTAAATGGCGAAGTTTATGATATTACGGATGCAGAAATAAATTTTTAAGGTCTAGTCAGTAAGTAACTATATTTATAGTAAAACATGTTCATAAGTGGTCAAATGTTCTTATGTATATGTACCTATTGATAGGATTCAAGCCTTAGTGAGTGCTGATAGTGAAAACTATTCTGCATAATGAACTACGATAGAGATGAAAGTTAAACACACACCTGTGGATGTACCTTCAGTCTACTGCTCTGTGAGTGTCAAGGAAGAAACACTACTAATGACCTGTAGTGATAACACCGAAACACATGAACTTCTCCTTGTCCTTGGCGAGAAGGAAAATTCTCCGAAAGGAAGGTAGTCAGAAATGGCAGAAATTAAATACGCTTTTGTACTTGATGCTGACGGAAATCAGTTATCACCTACAAAAGAAGTAAAAGCATGGTATATGATCCGTAAGGGAAAGGCGAAACTTATATCGAAGTATCCCGTGGTTGTTCAACTTAAAAGAACTATACCAACAGATGAAATTTGTAAAGATGAAGTAAGGTGTGGTATTGATGATGGTTCAGTCCATACCGGAATAGCACTTGTTCAGAAATGTAAGATATACAACAAAGTGTTATTCAAAGGTACTATTGAACATCGAAAAGATGTAAAACATCTTATGACTATTCGTAGAAGTTATAGGCGTTATCGGAGATATTGGAAGCGATACAGACCTGCAAGGTTTAATAATCGGAGTTCATCAAAACGAATTGGTAGAATTGCACCGAGTATTTTGCAGAAACGGCAAGCAACAATTCGTGTTATTAAACAATTGAATAAATGGATTCATGTTGATTCCTATTGGTTAGAAAATGTTGCAATTGATGTTAGAGCACTAACAGATGGATATAAGCCATACCAATGGCAGTATCAAAAATCTAACAGATTAGATGAAAATATCCGAAAAGCGGTAATTCTTCGTGATAAATGTAAGTGTCAAGAATGTGGAAAATCCAATTGCAGACTTGAAGTACATCATATCAAGGCACGAAGACTTGGTGGTTCGAATACTTTAAAAAATTTGATTACACTGTGTTCAGATTGCCATCAGAAAACTGAAGGTATTGAAGAACAGTTTGAATCGAAATATTACAAAATAATAAATTCAAAGTGTGATACGTTTGGATTGAATTATGCCAGTCATGTTATGATAGGTAAATCTTGGCTTAGATGTGAGTTGTCTAAACTAGGTGAGTTGCATTTAACAACTGGTGGGGATACTGCAAATAAAAGAATTGATTGGAATATTGAGAAATCACATTCCAATGATGCAGTCTGCATAACTGATTTATACACTGATACTTATAATATCTTTGATTGGATAATTCAACCTCGGAGAAGAAAACGGAAGTCATTAAGAGATAATGTTCTCGGTATGAAACATGGTGATCTAGTTGAATACAATGCAAGAAATGGTACACATGAAGTTGGTATAATTACTGTTATACGACCTGATGTAAACAGACTTAGTATTAAAACATGTGAATCTGTGTATTTTAGAAATATTGTTGCACATAGTTGCAGACTTCTTTTTCGGTTTGATAGAATATATTTTACATCGGTGTCTATAATTTAACACAATTTTTTAAGGTGGTTCCTATGAAACGGTACATAAAATCAGATCACAATCTTTATTCCTATGATAAATATTATAGAAATGACATAGGAGAAGAAGCTAAGGTTGAGATTGTTGAAAATGAATACGGCGTCATATTGTATTATGTGTATTATCGGTATTCAGAAGATGATGACTTCAGACAATATGGTAATAATTACAGAAGTCTTCAATCAGCAAGACGAGCAGCACAACGAGCAATAGGACTTATTTGAAGTTGAATTAGTTTGGAAATGTTCAATTTGAGGAATTTTATGAAATATATAGTTTATCCAAAATCATATATACTTGATATGCCGATTACTGCTGCAAGTGCGAAAGATGTTGCAAGAGGGTTAGTAAGAACACAATCCTCTAACATCTGGGCATATATGATAGACATAGCAGATCGTCATGATAAGGTTGGAACATTGTATGTGCAGTTCAAAGGTAAGTATGGTGGTCCAGGAGATATTTATTGTTATTATGATGTTCCGGTAATGCTTTATCGTAAGTGGTTATCTGCTCCAAGTAAAGGACATTTTTTCTGGATGTATATCAGAAATAATTTCAAATACTCTAAGTTGACTGGCAATAAACGTGGTATCTATCCGAATGCAGTGAATTGAGGATTATTTAGAAAGGTGATTATACATGAAACGATATATAAAATCTGCAAGTTTTTATGGAATGAAATATAATTACGGTGTATTTATGTTATCATCAAGTGGTTCCATTATTAAACTTGGTGGATCTAAAACTGAAGAAGGAACTGTTACAGATGGTAAATTGTTATAAATTGTTATAAAACATATTGACTTATCTTACAACTTATTGTATTATATAGTATATAATTCTTATCATATGGAGATATTTAATATGAAATACTATACAATACATGAAACGAAACAAATACTTGGTGTATCTGCACAGACACTTAGAAATTGGGACAAATCCGGTAAACTTAAACCACACCATAGAAGTTCTAATGGTTATAGGTATTATTCTGAATCTGATCTAAATGTAATACTAGGTAAGAAAAGCGGTGAAGGTATAACCGTAGGGTATTGTCGTGTGAGTTCCAATAAACAGAAGGATGATCTTGTTCGCCAAGAAGATAATATGCGAGCATACCTTCTTGCACAAGGTAAACCGTTTGAAATAATTTCAGATATTGGTTCAGGTATAAATTATAACCGGAAAGGCTTACAAGAAATTATAAAAAGAATGGCAGACAGAAGTGTTTCTAAGGTTGTAATTCTGTATAAGGACAGACTTGCACGATTCGGATATGATTTAATAAAGTATATAGCAGATTTGTATGGGTGCGAAATTGAAATAATCGATAATACTGAAAAGACTGAACAACAGGAACTTGTAGAAGATTTAGTTCAAATAATAACTGTATTTAGTTGTAAATTGCAGGGAAAACGAGCAAATAAGGCAAAGAAAATGATACAGGAGATTATTGATGAAGATTAAAAGTTACAAGGTTATGTTGGTTCCTAACAAGAAGCAGATTACAAAATTATTTCAATACGCAAATGCTTCAAGATTTGCATATAATTGGGCACTTGGCATGGAAGAAGATAACTACAGGAATGGTGGTAAATTTATATTGGATTCCGAACTAAGGTCTAAATTCACAATTTTACGACACACTGAATATTTATGGTTAGAATCTGTTTCAAATAATGTTACCAAGCAGGCTATTAAGGATGCTTGTATTGCATATAAACGATTCTTTGAACATAAATCAAAGCACCCTAAATTTAAAAGTCGTAAAAGAAGTATCCCTAAGTTTTTTCAAGACCCTGTAAAAATTAAATTTACAGAAACCCATGTTAAGGTTGAAGGATTTTCGAGTAGTAAAAAGAAAAATAAGCAAGTATTTAATTGGATCAGGCTTTCCGAGCATAACAGGATTCCGATAAATGCACATTACTGCAATCCCAGAATATCGTTTGATTGGTTGAATTGGTGGATTTCAGTTGGTGTTATTTCCAATGACATTGATAAAGAATTTCCACATAATGAAGGTATTGGAATTGATCTCGGTATAAAAGACTTGGCAGTATGTTCTGACAGAATTGTTTATTCAAATATAAATAAAACCAGTACAGTAAAGCGTATTGAAAAGAAAAAGAAGCGGTTGCAAGGAAGAATATCAAGAAAATATCTTCTAAACAATAAATCAAAAATGAATAAGGAAGGAGAACGTTTCTGTAAGACTTGTAATATTGTTAAATTAGAAAATGAGTTGTTGAGGATTAACCATAGATTGAAGAATATTCGTCATAACTATTTGCATCAAACAACTTCGTCAATAGTAAATCGAGAACCAAGATTTATTGTAATGGAAGATTTGAACGTAAGTGGTATGATGAAAAACAAACATTTAGCAAAAGCAGTTCAACAACAGTGTTTTTATGAGTTTCTACGCCAAATTACATATAAGTCAAGTAATCATAATATACATTTGATTACGGCTGACAGGTGGTATCCATCTAGTAAGAAGTGCAGTTGTTGTGGAAACATAAAGCATGATTTAAAACTGAGTGATAGGGTTTATCATTGTGATGTTTGTGGTCTGGTTATCGACAGAGATTACCAAGCAAGTATAAATCTTAGAAATTTTGCATTGTAATATTTAAGATCAATCTACCGATACGTTAGTCGGAAAGTTAAGCCTTTGGAGCATCATAACAAATGAGATTAGATGAAATTTATCGAAATCAGATGCGAAACTCGTTGTATAACGAAAGAATTAGGAATGAAACATTTTTGTTATATGCTAACAAATTATAAGTTTTCAGTAACGGTGCAAATAAAATTGCTTGTAATCAAGCGAAATCCATTGCAGAAAATCCTTGGACTTCCGCAAAAGAAAAAGTATTAAAGATCGGTAGCATTGAAGTTGTAGATATGGTTACAAATGAATCTGTTATGTTTTCTGATACTGAGGATTACTTAGGAGATCTTATTTCTGATGTAAATGACGGCATTTATGTGAGTGCATCTACTAAAATTGAAGCTAAGATTTCTGAGAATGACTATAGTAATTCCACTAAAGGAATCGCATATAAAGTGTTTCGTGTGAAAAATGGTAAGTTGTATCCACCGATGGTTTCTAATCCAGGTGGTGAAGACACACCGGTATGTGTTTGGTTAGATGCCGAAGAGGGTGAATTTGCCGGACTTTCTAAAACTGGACGAAAACAAGTAAAATCCACTGGATCAGGAAATCTTGCATACAGACCTGGTTGGCATCTTGGTGATGTTCCTAGAGCAAAGCAATTTGACAGATCATTCAGTTGGCAAGTTGTTGATGTTGAAGATAAAAATGATGTAGCAAAATCAATTCCAAAATATTCAACATTTGTCAATTCTTATGCTACAACTTCTAATATTGGAAAAGTTTTCTATATACAGGATATTGATTCCTATATACAAGTTGTAGATGATAATGCACCATATTTTCCATATGATTTTGTGTGGGCTGAATGTGAATATGTTATGGATGTAAATTATCAGGAAGAAGCAGATGAACAAGGATATATGCGGACCAAACCTGATGGTTCTACATATCGATCAGATAAATATCAACATTCTCTTGCAGGACTTCCAAAACTTCCTAAGAATGGATACTATCGATACCGAACAAATCCAAACCCGGATACAGTTCCTTGGATAATTACGGGTGCAATTAAAGTAACAAAATTACTTGATGATTTTGATGTAGAACAGATTTTAGGTGGAAATGCACCAGAACGTCAAGGTGGAAATAAAACACTTGCAGAACTTCAATGTCATTGTCTTTGACACGGATAAAAAATTAAGGATACAGCCGAAGCCATATCCTTAACTTAATGCTTGTTTATCTAATTTTCCGTGTCAAGTGCTTATCTTAATGACATTGTGCAGAACTTGGGTTGAAACAGATTTAAAATAGATCACCACTTGAAAATACATCCAAGTGGTGATTTTTTAATCAGAATATTTATTTTTAAGAGATTCCTTTAATTGACGATACAACATTTCTTCTGCTTTAGGTCTAGCCTTTAAAAGAATACCATAATCAATTTGATACATATCGGCCATTTTTCTCAGTTTCTTATCATCCAATTTTGATTCACATTCCTGCATTTCATGAATAAGCAATTCTTCTATTGTATTATATTCCGTGGATATTTCAAAGTCAGACATATTTCCGATGGTATATTCACCAGAAATATAATTCTCCACTTCATCCATATCCACCGGATATAGTGTTCCGAAGATTGCTTTTAATGCATTCATATCTTGTGGTGGTAAATTTAATCTAGGATCTGATAAATCCTCATAGGTTACTTGTGCCCAATGCTTTCCGAGTTGATCACCGACTTTCATACAAAGTGATCTACGGACAGAGTAACCGACTTCATCCAGTTCTCGTTTTACCATTTCCTTTAATCTCGGAAGAAAAAATACAGCAAAAGAAAGATCATCACGATACCCTTTGTGAGTTTCGTCACCTTTCCATTTATACCACCACCAGCACTCTAAAAACTGGCAGTATGCAGTCTGTAACCGATCCTCAAAACTAATATAGGAATTATTGATGAACATATTGGATACCATATAAGTAAAAAATGACTTATTCAACTCCAATATTTCATCCCGGACTGCATACTGTTTTATTCGTTCAGACTTTTCCTGCGGTAAAGAATCATATAATTCTTGTGTACGTGCAACCACATATTTCTTGCTGTACTTTTCCATCTTGCTACACCCCTAGCAACTGAAGAAATTTTTTTATACTACCTTTTTACAAACACATAAGTATAACCATTGATCGGTTTACCGGAAATAACATTAGGAGCAACCACATACCGCTTTAACCCAAGATGCTCACATAAAGACTTGATTGATTCAAAAGTTTCTTTGGTTTCCAGACAGATAATAGATTTACCCTTATACGGCTGTGGTGCTTTCCGGTTACCTTCAGCAATCTGTTTCTTTGTAAAATCGGATACGGTAACATACTGAAGATTCTCTGCACTACAATTTGATACATCACCATCAATAAATTGTACAAATGACGGAACAGACGGTTCCTTCAAGAATGCTCTCGCTACAAGCAGGTGTACCGCAAGATGCCTTGATTCAAAATTTACATAAATGGTACCATTTGACTCAGGTATCGGTATAAGTAGCGTAGCTTCATGGTATTCTTTATAACCATTATCATAATTACACCAGTATGCTGCACTACGGACATTACCTAAATTCGATACCTCATATTTAGGACAGTCTTCGATTTGTTTCCAGATTTCTTTGTTTGTCATAAAAAATTCCTACCCTTCTAACAACAATATAACATAAGAGACACAACTTTTACATTGTGCAATAAGCTGAAAATCATTGGTACTTTTGAACAAACTTTTGTTTTGTTGATAGGAATTTAATTGAATTGAATATACCTTTGATCTATTCCAAATTTTAGCACATTCCAATATTATTGTCAATCAGAACTTTTCTCCAAATTTATAAAATATGGATACTATTAAATACATTTTTGAAATTCCGATTTTCTATATATTTTTGAATTTTTCAATTTGTTTTTATTAGAACTGTTCCAAATTTTACATGATTACAATTTTCCAAATTTGGACATTTTTAATTGATAAAATCATTATATTTGGGAAAATCTTAAATCTGTTAAAATAGCATCCAAATTTAACAAATTGTGATAATATCAAGAATTTGATATACAGAATAAATATTTCCAAATTTCAAGAATTTTCAGACAGTCATTGATTACAATTATCCAAATTTCGCAGAATTTCCGAAATTACAAATCTCCAAAATGCATAAATTTGGCCATATTTATATAAAATAGAAAATTAAAAAATTTTTAAACAATTTTTTTAATTCCCTAAACCCCTCTTTTTTAGGCAAAACCAGATAAATACCTTCCGGTGATTTTGGACCAAATTTGAATTTTACCTGTAAATTTATGCGTTGATAATTTTTGCCACCTAATTCATTTTTACTCAGATATGCATTGACATTTTTATTCTTCACCCGTTGATATACATTGACAACCATGTTCATGACTCATGAGTAGTTGATAGGAATTTTACCCTCCGGCGGTTTTGAAAAAAAAATTCTGAAAAGTGGTTGACAGATCAAAAATCCGGTGATATTATAAAGACACTTCCCCAAAAGGAAGTTCGATCGAACAGTTCATAGATGAGAATCTAACCGACAGTAGATAATCAAATATCGAACACTTATTTTGATAACTGAATGAATCTGTACAAGACGTGAGAGGTCTGTGCAGATTGTGTAACACTGTCGGGCCATTTTTGAAAGTTTTTTCATCAGTGGTTGTTACTCAATCTGCATAGACCTTTCATTTTTTGTACGCAAATTTAGTGAAAGGAGATCATTTCATGGATATTCACAGTGCTATGATGCATGTATTCCAGTTGAAATCATATTTGGAATCCGCAGAACAGGCTAACACTAAGATGTACAGTAAAACCAAGTCCAAGTATGAATCCATTTACAAGGATCTTGTGGAATGCACACATATGGTGGAATCCATATTAGGTGATCAGTATTTAGATTCGGTTCAGTCGGAATTTTCAGAACCTACCCAGGAAGTCAGTGGATCTGATGATACTATTGATTTTGAAACTGTTTCAGATAATGTATCTGAATTAGATGAAACAATGGATTCTTATTTTGATTCTACCACTGATTCTAATACAGATTCTGCTATGGAAAGTACATCTTCTAAGAATTCAGAGTCTGATGAATTCCTGAATCATGTGATAAACTTATCAAAGAATTCATCGACCTATCGCAGATATGTTGTTCATTGTTATGGTCGTGTACTTCAGAAATTATCGGAGAATCCCGAACTGGATGGACTTTCTAATTACAAGAGATGTGCTCAGTTACTTTGGAAATGGTATGAGACCAGGTTTTTTACAGTTAAAGGATCAAATTTCAGATATAGGGTCGATCAGATACCGGTATTTGTCCGCAACATTATTTTGTTGTTTGGAAAAAACATTGAGAATAATACCATTGACACTTTTTGCAATTACTTTGATAGTTGGATTGAATCTGTACAGTTAGGAAATTCCGAATTTTCATGTTATGCTGTGCCATATTCAGTATTCCAACTGAATAAAACTATTAAACCTGATGATATTACATTGACCGCTAATATGTTGTTTGATAAATTGTATGATTGTGGTTTGAATAAGTTGTCTATAGATGAACTCGGTAATGCCGCACTTATGGGTAGTGCCATGTATAATTTATGTGATAAGTACAATCCACAGCTTATGGAAAATTGCGGTTTCAGTTGTTCGGAGGTTCAGAATGGCTAAGAGAATTACAAAATTTTCACAGATAACAGAACAACTTCCTTATCCTTCTCAGTGCCGTGGTCTGCTGCAGAGTATGCATTCCACAGTTGTCAGTGAAGTATTGTCTAATACCAGCGTTACAAGATCCTATTGCAAACGAGCAGTACATATCATAAATATGATTTCCTATTATTGTATCTGTCAACCTGGTGAACTTGTATGGGATTCAAACAAGCCACTTGCAATCGGAAATGATGATGTCGAAGAGGATTCTTTGGAATTACAACTTCGTGATATGTACCTTAGTTTCCGGTTTATAAAGTGGGAACAGGATGGAATCAAACTTGTTGCGGAATCTGTGGTATCAGATGTTTCAAATGATTCTGTGAATACGAATACAGACAAACCGGTTTCCATAAAACCGAAACAAACTTTAACCATTACACCAAATTCATCGGTATTTACAATAAAACCTACAACGAAGGAAGATTTATCAATACAGCCACCAGGGATACCTCAAGTAGATTTTACAAAAGTTCGGTGCTCTGTGATGTTCGGTGATCGGACTTATGCGATTTATGAATCACTTCCAATCATCCCAAACAATCAGAATCAGATTTCCATTACTACCGATATTTCAAAAATGTCTGCAAATGATTTTCATAACCTGTACCCGAATTGTCGTATTCTTACACGACACCAACAATTGTATGATAAAAGTCTTGCAAATAATCTTGAATTTCATCCGGTTTTAGGAGCAATTATTCCTGTCGAAGGATTTACAACTGATCAGATCATTGATAATATGGTAAGGTATCCACACTTGTATAAGCTGTCCAAACTTGATGGTGATGAAATTATCGGGTTTTATTCCACCATTGAAATCAATGGAGAACTCCACAAAACTTTGAAGATATGGGAAACACTTCCGGAATCAAAAGTGATACCACCTATAAAAGATTATATGCAGGAATATGTGGTTCGTAGATATTTACTAGAACGGGATATTAAAGGTGTGAAACATAAGTATCCGATGTTCGGAACACTTGAACCATTCCTTACTTTGTTTACTACACCTGATGAATACATTGATCTTGGGTACACTGATATTGATGGAATGGCAAGACAATGTGTTTTGTCTAGAGTTTCTTATAAGAGAAGTAGAAATCCGATACTACGGATAATGAAAAAGATGAAAGGAACCACAGGAGTTAGTGTTTACAATACACTAGGGTAAAGGGTGCAAATCATGAAGAATTGTATTTTCACTGCTCATTGTACAGAAGAAATATGTGATCAGTCATGTCCCATTCTGGTTGAAACATCTTACCTAATGGAACGCAGTGGTATTTCTCCAAACAGTTCTGTATTTAATTCCAAGAGATCCGATCTTACACTTGCTTGTGATGTTCTGAAAGAATTTTCCGGGAAATTCGGAGTCCTGAAAGCTGATGATACTGTTAAATATGCGGAACTTTTAACCTATATTGCAATCTGTCAGAATTGGAAAGGTAGTCAGCTTCATTGTACCGTATATAATTTGAAGTATTCTACCTATTTAGATGAAGAACGAAAGAGTTGGAGCAGAGACACACCATTCGATGATTTGGAGTATATGAATATATGGTCAAATGCCGCAAAGGTTTTGATTATATCAAACTTTGATTATGTAAACTTCGGTGATTTTGAAAGCCAGAAATTACTGAACTTACTTCAAACAAGATCACAAAAAAATTTGACTACTATTATGGTGTGTCCTACATCTGGAATTGTTACAAAAACTGCACAAGCGAATTCATTTCCTTCTATTTTAAAGCAGAGGATGAATGTGGTGACATTCAAGAAGACAGGTGTAACAACTAACTAGAATTCATGTTGGGGGACTAAAACATGAGTGTAACTTCCATTGAATTACAAGTCATATCAAGGATTTTGACATCACAATCAGAATCCGAAATTGATCGACTTTGTGAATATGATCCATCCTATTATGGTATATTCCGTGAACAGATCGAATATATTTTAGATCATAAATTTAAATATAATACTGTTCCGGATTTGTTCACATTTCAAGCCAGATTCCCAGATATAAGTTTGGTTCAAGTCAATGAACCTATGGAATATCTGGTGGATGAAATGTGCAGGCATAAAAGACATTTAATCTTAGTCGAAACATTCAATAAGATTAAAGATCTCGGTGCAGATGATACAGATTCTGCATGGAAATATATTGAAGGTCAGTGTGAACGTGCAGCTTCATTGGATACCACAAAACCACTTGACCTTGTTTCAAATGCAAAGGAACGTGCAGATCAGATTTTACAATATAATAATCAGCGTAGAATACCTACTGGTTTTCCAGAAATTGATAAAGCTATGTATGGCGGGCTTTCAACTGTAGAAGAATTGTTGGTTATCATAGCTCGCACGGGTAGTGGAAAAACGTGGATCAGTGTGAAGATGATGGAATCTGCTCAGAAGAATGGATTCCCAGTTTTGTATTATTCACCAGAAATGCAGGCATCATTCCTTGGTACAAGATTTGATACTTGGAGAGCTCACTTCAACAACAGTGATCTTCATTTAGGTAGATATGATGAAACCTATATGAAGTATGTCAAAGATCTGAGTAAAGAAACTACAAGTGCATATGTACTTGAAGATAAAGATGTTTCAAGTGGAATCGTTTCAGTTGGTAATATAGAACCATTAGTAAAACGGTATGGAATTAAACTTCTTGTGATTGATGGTCTTTCCTATATGCAGGATACCCATAAATCATATAGTGATTATGATAAGTACAAAAATATTTGTAATGATTTATTCCGACTTAGTAAAAAATATGGATGTGCGGTGGTAGTTGTAATGCAGGCGAACAGAGCTACTAAAGATTCCAAGGATGAAAAAGGTGAACCATTCCCCGATATTTACAATATTGAAGGATCCGATCACCCGGCAAGAATTGCTACACAAGTTTTTTCAGTCCGACAGATTTTTGATAAGCATGTACTCGATATTCGTATGGAAAAATCAAGAAATGCAAATAATCAGAGAAATGTATTCAGTTATTCTTGGGACACCGGAACTGGTACTGTGCAATATATATCTGATGGAAATGATGTAAATGCTCAACAGGGTGGAATTACACCAGTTGTATCATTCTCAAATGTTGTTGCACATGGATCACAGGTTGATGATTCAAATATGGATGATGATTTTGATGCAGATGTTGAGTTTTAGTAAAATCACTTGACAAATGTATAATTTACCTGTATAATAAAATTGGTGATGAATATGGATATTAAAGAATTGAGAAAGAAAACAGGGTTATCTCAAGCTAAATTTGGAAAGAAATTTCACATTCCGACTGCAAATGTTGCAAACTGGGAACAAGGTATTCACAACCCACCTGAATATGTTGTTTACATGATCGAAAGACTACTTGAGTTAGAATCAATATATGTTGATGGTGATGATTTAATCAGTAGGATTCAAGAAAAGCAGCAGCGTATCATTGATCATTCTGAAGATTACACCAATGATACACAAGCTATAGACACTGTGAATGGTCTGTCAGGTGCAGTTATGCTTATTCTTCAACAACAAGGAAAATTAGATTGATCAGTGTGAGCTGTTCATTTATAAGAAGAATGATTGGTAAAATACATGAATGTTGATTTAATTCTTGAAAAAATGTCTGATATGGGACTGATCAGACTGAACAGACCAATGGACAAATGGTATAGTATATATTGTCCATTTCATAATGGTGGAAATGAAAAGAGACCGTCAGCCGGTGTAACAAGGGAAAGTGAATACCGTAATGGAATACATTACAATCAAGGTGTATTCAACTGTCTAGCTTGCCATACCACCTATCCTATGGATAAGTTTGTTACGGAAGTTCTAAAGACTAAAAATATATCAAAGTCTGGTCTTGATTGGTTAAAGGAAAATATTCCGGGGTTTACGGAAGAAGAATCAGATTTTGAATATCTGATTCCGCAAGATTTGATGCAACAAACAATCAATAATTTTGCAATTCAACAGTTGAAACAATTGGAAAATCCTGACCGTTATATATCAGAGGAAGAACTTATAAAATATAGGTTTACAGTTCCTTATATGTATGAACGGAAACTGACTGATGCGATTATTGAGG
>Ga0326511_10000384_pt1 | contig 38579 bp, 80 predicted proteins | sample 0_2496_0518_D_FD_203701 | JGI IMG/M metagenome (GOLD analysis project Ga0326511, IMG submission 203701) | Bovine rumen microbial communities from UC Davis, California, United States - 0_2496_0518 | ecosystem: Host-associated > Mammals > Digestive system > Stomach > Rumen | place: USA...
CTGATGGTCATTATGCAATTAATAAAAGATATCTAAAGACAACTGACCGTATTCATGGTTACCATAATTGGTCACACGAGCATTTTGATAGATATTTCAAGCCAAAGAATCGTAAACATTATCGAATTGTATGAAAAATAGCAAATATGTAAAGAATTCTATTAATGATATTCAAGAGTATGCCAAATCTCATGGATATAGAATTAAATTCAAAGCAGATAATGTAAATTTTTATTTTACTATTTATAAATATAGATGGTTTGGTTTAAATAATAAATTTATTAAAAAATACTTTGGTATTTGGGATGGTAGAGAATATAATTTTAATGTAGTTTGTGAATGTGTTAGAAATTTTATAACAGAAGAATCTTATTATGTGGCATAATCCATTTTGTTTAAATAAATATGATGTACCAATTATATGTTGGACTCATAAAGAAAGATGTGTAACATTTAATGGTGTAAGTAATCGAGATCATTGGAAATTTTTAGTTAATAAATATCATATTGAATATTGGATGTTTCAAAATGAGATTACACCAAACGAAAATAATATAAGTGATAAATTTGAAATTTAAATCCTATAAAATTGAATTTTTATAGGATTTTTCTATTTTATACATGTAATTAATAAATAAGTATTATGAAACGTAAATATTCAGTTGGAGATATTGTTTATTTGAAAGATTCATTAAATAAATTTTCAAAGGGTCGAGTAGAGAAAGTAACTCTTCAGAGATATTATATTAGAGATCTTTCAACTAATAAACTTGAATCATACCATTGGTATTTTAAGACTCTTACTCCTAATTATTCTACAACCGGATATAATAAGTATATTGATGAATTTACAAACGAAATTAATAAATAATAATATGAACAAGACATTTGCAGATATTCGAGTTGGAGACATTCTTTATTGGGGTGCTATTGATATGGATCATGTTGCAACTACAATTGTTACTGATACACATCTTAATCTTGATGGTGAACATTCACCTAAAGTTTGTGACGTGACTTTCAAGACAAATGATGGGTTTGAATTTGATATTTGTAATTGTTATATTAACATTCACAATTGTATTATCTTCACTCATGAAATTAATGGGAATGATATTTATATTGGCACCACTAAAGAAGCAGTTGCTAAAAATATATTGAAGACTCTCAATTCAAGAATTTCATTTTGGGCTAATCGAAAAGAAAGATTTATAAAAAGATATAATGAAGAAGATTAAAATTTTAGTATGAATAAATATATTTCAATTAATAAAAGAAATGCAAAACATTTTTATGATTTGTGTGAATTTGCATTAGCTTATATGGATCAACATTCTATTAGACGACCAGGAATAAATCATGCTATTATGGATATTAAAAATGTAACAAATGAGATTTTGAATATTCAAACAAGAGATGGTAAAATATAAATTATAAATTATAATAAAATTATGGAAATTGCTGAAGCTATAAGAGTAGTAAGAAGTTTAGTAGATTTAGCTAAGCTTGAGAAATATGATAATATTATAGATGATTATGAAGTCAAAGCAATGGAGACATTAATAGATTATGTATGTAAACATGAACATTTGGCAAATAAATTAAATACTTAAATATTAATTAGTTAAATATTGTTAAATGATAAGTTCTATCGATGGGACTTATCATTTTTATTTTTTATTTTTAATTAAATATATAATATAATGATAAATGTCTTTAAAATATACCTTAAATAAACATTGTAAACATTGTGGAAAGTTAATATCTGATTCAAATAAAACTGGTTATTGTAAATCATGTTATCATAAATATGGAATGTTTGGTGAAAATAATCCATTTTTTGGTAAATCACATAAAAAAGAAACTATCGAACATATGAAGGAAAAGTGTAAAATAGCTTCTGAAAATTTATGGAAAAATGAAGATTATCGTAGACGTAATATTGAAGCCTGTACAGGATTAAAACGTTCTGAAGAATTTAAAGAATTGCAAAGAAAAAATGCATTTAAACAATATTTAGATCCTAAACAACATGAAATTAGATCTATAAGGATGAAACAAAGTTGGGAAGATGGAAGTATTATTTATTCTCCTAAAGTAAATACAAATTCATCTAAACAAGAAAAAATATTTTTTGAAGAATTAAAGCAATATATAAATGTTGAGCAAAAACAAGTAATAAAATATATTAATCCTAAAACTAAAAGAAAAAAACATTTATTCCCGGATGGATTAATTAAAGATTTAAATATTATTATTGAATTTCAAGGGAGTTTTTGGCATGCTGATAAAAGATTTTATAAAGAAGATCAAATTATCCATCATGGAATAACTTCTAAAGAAATATGGGAAAATGATTTTAAAAAAACTCAAATTTATAAAGATTTAGGATATAAAGTTATTGAAATATGGTCTTATGATTATTTACATAATAAAGATCAATGTATTAAAAAAGTATTAGAACAAATTGAATTATTAAAATAAATTTCTATATTATATTTGAATTTAAAATATAAAAATTATGGTAGAATTAATAGGTAAATATACAAATGCAAAAATTTTTGCTGATACTATTGAAGAAGGTGTTTATCAGCAGGTTTATGATATTATTAATTGTAAAGCATTTGAAGAGCAAAAAGTTGTTTGCATGCCAGATGTTCACGTAGGAAAATCTGGGCCATGCGGCTTAGTAGCTACATTAGGAAATTATGTGAACCCAAATCATGTAGGGGTAGATATAGGATGTCGAGTTTCTATGATTATATTAGATAAATGTCTTCCAAAAGATAAATATGCAGAATTTGAAAGAAGATTAAGAAATACTATCCCAACAGGATTTAATATAAATAAGAAAACTGTTTTTGATGAAAAGGAATTTTATAAATTTTTGACTAATGGTTTTAACCGTTATAGAAATTATTGGCCAGAAATGTTAATGGATTTGCCAGATAAAGTTACTGAAAAATGGTTATCTGATCTTTGTAAACGTATAGGAATGGATGAAGGAGTATTTTATCATTCAATTTCTAGTTTGGGTGGCGGCAATCATTATGAGGAATATGGTGAAACTGAAGATGGTTCTATTGCCGGATTCTCTGTACATTGTGGATCTCGTAATTTTGGTGTAAAAATTTGTAATTATTGGGCAAATAAATCAAAAGGGGCGGCATTATCAAAAAATGAAGTTAAGGAATATACCGAAGAATTTAAAAAGGAATATATTAAAAAACATACTGATTCTAAAGGACATAGAGATATGAATGGGTTTAAAGAAGCCTTAACTAAATATCTTGAATCAAAAAAAGAAGGACATATTGAAGGATATCTTACTGGTGAAAATATGAAAGGTTATCTTTGTGATATGGCCGTAGGAGAATTATATGCTGAATGGAATCATAAATGTATTCTTGATAAAGTAGCGGATTTGTTATCTAAATATAATATTAAAGTTATTAGAAAAATTACATCTGTACATAATTTCATAGATCTTCATGACCATACTTTGAGAAAGTCAGCTATTCGTTCATATGCTGGAGAAGAGATACTTGTTCCTTTTAATATGAGAGATGGTGTTGCAATCTGTGAAGGACTTTCAAATTCGGAATGGCTTAATTCGTGTGCCCACGGAGCTGGTAGAAAGATGTCACGTTCTAAGGCTAAACAGAATATTTCAATGAAGGAATTTGAAGAGTCAATGAAGAATGTATATTCAACAACAGTTTGCAAAGGAACACTTGATGAATCACCAATGGCTTATAAGGACACAACCGAGATTAAAGACTTAATTACCGAAACATGTAAGATTAAGTTCATGATGATACCTAAGATTAATATTAAGGCTGCAGATGGTGGGGATTAGTTCTCCACTATCTTTTAATTATTTAACTTATGACTAAAGAAGAATTAAAGTTTATTAAGAAGATGTATGACAATTCTTTTTATCCAGCAACATATAATATTGAAAAGAATTGTCTTGAATACCCATCAATGCCTAAAATATTTTATTGGCCATCCCCAGAATATTGTAAACTTCCTGAGAAATTTATGAATGAAATTACAAAATCAATGGTTAAAGAATTTTCCATTAAATATAATATATAAATAATATGAAAAATATATTACTTAATATTATTCATTACTTTACTTCATATAAGTATAAAATAGTTGAGAAAAGATCTATATGTCAATTTTCAAACCATGTTGTAAAAACATATTTTTATTTTAGGAAGAAAATTAGTACTCCGTGGGAAATGTATAAGACACAAACATTATCAGAATTTAACCATGAATGTTTTAGATTTAATCAAGTTTGTGGTGGTGATTGGAAAAGTTATATGCATTTAGAAGTTGATGAGAATATTTATTATGTAGATAGGTTATGAGTAATAAACCAAAAAATAGAATAATGTGTCCTGATTGTGGGAAACAAAAAATGTTATTTGAATCTGAGGCTAAAGCAAATAATTTTATTAAATGGAATAAAGATAAAATAGAAAATGGGGATAAATTAAGAGCTTATTATTGTTCGGCTTGTTGTGGTTGGCATATATCACATCAGAAATTTCATAAAGATATGGAAGGTAATACTGATCAACTTATAGAAGCTTATAATAGAGAAAAAGAATTAGAAAAAATAAAACGTGGTCCATTTATAAATGATATTATCAATGAACTATATTTAAAAATAAAAGAACATAATTTTAAAGATAGAAAAAGTATAAATCAATTTCTTTATAAACCAGAAAATTCTAATTATAGCCAATTTGTAAAACAAGAAGCAAAAATGAAATATTATTTTGAATATAACATACCAAAAAATTAAAATATTATGGGAGATTTTAAAAATTTATTAGATATTAAACCACAAAAGGCAGGAAAGTATAAGAATAAACTTAAAGTTTATGTTAACTGGGATTCAAATGATGCAGATTATATTGGTAAGACAGAAGTAATGGACCCTAAAGTTCTTTTTGGTTGTGAGAAATTAATATATTGTCTTGCTTATATTACCTTACCTTATGATTTTAAAGGACATGATTGGAATGATGCGGTATTTGAACATTATATTCCAGAGAATTGTGATATTGATGACTTGGAAAATGTAATATGTAATAACGATTTTATGTGTTATTCTGATTGGGGTCCTTGTCATAGTTTAGAAGAACTTACAATAACTTATTATGACAAAGATGGTATTCCATATGATATTAACTTTAATAAGATTCATAATCGTTGGAAAAAGATGTCATATAAAGAGATTTGTGATGAAATAAATAATATTAAATGGATAGATCCATATGATGAAAAGGAAGAAAATACAAATTAAATAATTAAATTATGAATGAAAATATTACTGGACGTAAAGATTGGTATTTTGAACCACATGCTAATTCACCTTATCAACCAGATGGTAAAGTTACTGTGATATTAGAAGAAGAAGGACGTCGTTTAGTTAAAGTTGAATTTAATAATTATAAAAGTATTTTTTCACATGGTGAACGTCCTGTATATTATATTCAAAAACCTTATATAAATCCTAATACAGGATATGGACATTGGGTAGATGTACATTATGATCGTTCAAAAAATAAAATGATAAGAGCATTTAAGTTTAAAACTTATGGATGATAAATTATTAACAAGAGAAGAATTTAAAAAGCAAGTATTTTCAAGAACCAATGGAAAATGTTGTGTTCCTGGATGTACTTATGATGCTGTTGATGCACATCATATAATGGATCGTAAACTTTGGAATGATGGTGGATATTATCTTTCAAATGGAGCTGCATTATGTGAGAAACACCATTTAGATGCTGAACATGGAAAAATAACACCAAAGCAATGTCTTGATTATATGGGTATTAAATTAAATGATATTAAAGTACCTGATAAGATAGAAGAAAAATATAAAAGTAAACTTGTTAATTTTAAAGATTTTTATATTACATTAATGTTAGATGCATTAATTAATAAATGGGGAGAATAAGTTATGTGGGGATATGATGATTTAAAAGTATCTGCACCTTATAAAGTAGGTACATTTAAGTATATAGTTGGTTATAATAAAAACAATGAACCTGGTCCTATGCAAGTTTATCTTAAAGAGTGCCAGTTAAATGTCACACCTGGATATGATGAGTATGATGATGGTACTCCAATTAGTAATGTATGGCATGTTGAAATTAAATATAAAGTAAGAACTAGTCAAGGAAAATGCGGTTGGATTAAAGAAGCTGAAATATTTGATAATAAAGAAGATTTATTAAAATCATTAAAGTAATATGAAAGTATTAAAAATTATATTTTATTTTGTTTGTATATTATTTATTATATCAATAATATGTACAATTTATTCACCAACATTTTTTAATATTTGTTGTAATTTAATATGCTTAAGTTGTTGCTTAACATGTTATTTCAATTGGAAAACTAGTATATTAAAAATTTGAATATTGTATAAAAATTACTATATTAATTTTGTAACAATGGAGTAGTGGTGCAATGGTAGACGCACGGAGGCATCCGATTCGTGGTTCGAGTCCACAAGTAGGTAGGCATACTGAAACAAAGGAAAAGAATGAGGTGTTCGATTCCCTCCTACTCCACAAATATTAATAAGATATGAATATAAAATACGAAATTATTTTTAAGGGTGCAACATTTAAGAATAGAGAAATTGAGATATATTTACCTGAGTATAAATATTCTCAATTTATATTGCCGGCACCTATAGGAGATCCATCAATATTTGGTACAATTAATGATGATTTTTGGAAATCCCATCATGATTTAAAACTTGAGGTAAATAAAATTTGTAATGATATTGCTTATAAACATCTTTGGTTTTTGATGGGCTGGGATTTACGTGAAAAGGATGAATGGTCAACTATTGAATGTTGGAAATATTTCTTAAATGATTGGAGAAAAAATTATAAAGGTTTTAATCCAACTGATGAACAATTCCAATGGGCTATTGATTCATTTGAAAAGACATATATAAGAGGAAAGGGTCAGCGAACATATACATATATTCCTAAGAAAGTATATAACTATCAAGATAAGATTGAATTATTGGAACAAGCTATTGATTTAGTTGGTGATGGTGGGTGTGATCCATTTACTGATGAAGAACATTATATTATAAATGATTTTCTATTAGAAATTAAAGATAAATTTATTAATAAGAATAAATCATGAAATACCCAAGAACATATCATTTACCATATTCACCTGGAGCTACTAAAGATGATAAGAAGCTTCAGGATGGATGGTTTAGTAATTATATTGGACAAGAAATTGTTATAACTGCCAAACTTGATGGAGAAAATATTCATATGACTCAAAAAGATTGTTATGCTCGTTCTGATGGAGCACCTACACGTTCTCCTTGGTCTAGAAATATATGGGATCCTCAAGATGGTCTTTATTGGAAAATTAAGCAATTTATAGGTGATAATGAAACTATATTTGGTGAGAATCTTTATGGAGAGCATTCAATTCATTATAATAAGTTAACAGACTATTTTCATTTATTTGCAGCAAATAATGGCAAATATTGGTATAGTTGGGATGCTGTTAAATTATTTGCTGATGTTATAGATGTTCCACATGTTCCAGAATTGTGGAGAGGAATGATTTATAAAGAAGAAGATTTACAAAAGTTAGTTGAAAAATATGTACATGATTCAGAATGGTATGGAGATATTAGAGAAGGTGTAGTTATAAGAATTACAAATTCATTTCCTATTGATGATTTCTCAAAATATGTATGTAAATGGGTTCGTCCTAATCATGTAACTACTGATGAACATTGGACTAAGAATTGGAAGAAAGCAGAATTAATAAATACTAATTATGAAAGCAAAACTTAAAACAGGAGAAATTATAGAAATTATTAAGAATGATGATTTCTCAGCAGCAAAATATCTTAATAAAGAAACTACTCAATATATATTTGATGATGAAATTGAAGAAGTAATATTATGAATGATAAATTAAGTAATCTATATAAAAAAGCCGAATATCGTTCTACACACGGTGGACCATATACTTGGGTTAATTCAACAACAGGAAATCTTGTTGATGATGATGGTATAGTATGTGATAGTGAATTCAATGAAGAATTTCCAGAATTTAATAGACATATTAATAATATTATACAAACTAAATATTATAAATATATATTCAATTCGAAAGTAATGGATTTTGAATTAATTGAAATTCCTCTTAATAAAGAAAATTGGTGGTATGTTCAATTAGATGCAAGCATTAGATTTGCATTTATAAAATATGTTGGTTTATTACCTGAAACTGTTATAATTGAACCATTATCTCATTATACTACAATTAAGATTATTAGACCTAATTTTAATAATTTAGAAGAAGTTAAAACTTGGCTTCAAAAGAAAATAATGGTTTTAGATGAATTAAACCAACAAGCTAAATCGAATTCGGATGAAGATTCAATAATTTATAATTTTGAAATATTATGAAAGATTTTAATAAGATAATTGATAATTGGATAAATAAATATACAGTACCTTGTACAACTATTCCTGAAAAATCCCAAATTGAAAATTTTAAAAAGATTGAGATTGAAGAATTTAATAAGTTAATTAAAGAAGGTAAGCTTAATAAAGATGAAAATCAAGATAATTTTGTAAGAAAACAACTTGATGAATGGTTTGGGGCTAGATTTATTAAATATAATGATGAATATAGAATTATTCTAAAGAATAAAAACTTTAAGAATGACTTTTATATATGTTCTTGGAATAATCATGATTTTGCTGATGTATCAATTAAAGATCTTGTTTATGAATTACTTGATCCAGAAATTGAAGAAGGGGATAGTCATTTTGATGACTCTTATTGGGTAGTTATTCAAGATATAAATGATCTTCTTAATTTATTTAATATTGATTATAAATTTGATGAACCAATTGAATGTGATTGGAGAGTTGAAAATGGTAAATATGAATTTGAAGGCGATGGTTGGGATACTAGTGGAAAAGAAGCATTTGAGGAAAGTGATTTATTTGTAAAAGTAAAGGAATATATTATAAATAAATTAGAATATGAATATGCTACATATAGAAAATATAACCCATCATTTGATTTTTTAAATATAAATAAACCTATTAATAAATTTGATGATATATTTAAAAAATTAAATAAACAACAAATTATTAATATATTAACTAGTAAATGTTATGGGGATCAATCAATAGCAGATGAATATACTAATAAAAAAGAATTTATTAAACTATTAAATTCAATTAACGATATAGATTTAATTAAACAAATTATTAAGTCTTTAAAAGTCAAAGAAGGTATATTTGTTCATTTATGTAATAGAATTTATAATATTTAATATGGCAGATAAAAATACAAAATTCAAGGATCTTAAAAAAAGGAGATCATTTATATTTAGTAGAAGAATATAAAGATAAATGTATTGATTGTCCATTTAATAATACAAGTTGTTCGGGTAGTAGTTGGTGTAGTGAAGAAGATAGTTTAGAATTATATTATTCAGTAATAGCATGAAACTAGAAGATAGAATTAAAAATATTAAGACATTACTTAGTTATTGTCCATATTCAACAAAAGATGTTATGTTATATGATGAAACACTAGGTGATTATTTTGACAATTTTTTCAATAATGACAACAGATTTAAACATTGTAAATGTCCAGGAAGGATATATGCACAAATAAAATTAGCAAAGCATATTTTGACCCGTGATGAAAATTATAATGTGATTGATGAATATCCTATAATGATTTCGTATTGTTATGATTGGAATAGAGATGGAGAAGATTGGACATCTTATTATTTTGATGAAGAAATATTAAGAAATAATTGGATGTTTAAAGATGATATGTATTCTAAAGATCTTATAAAATTCGAAGAATTTCCAGATGATATTTGGGAAAGAATACAAAATATTCTTTATGATAAAGCAACTGAAAATATTAATAAAGAATTAGAATCTGCTAGATCTTCAGTTAAATATTGGGAAGAAAAGAAACAAGAATTTGATAATAAATTACAATTATGTTCATAAGTGAATTGATATATAAACTTCAAAATATTCAAAAGAAAGAAGGAGATCTAGATATAAAAAATGTTAATCATATTTATTATAATTATGATTGGTTTGAAAAATGGTTAATATTAAAAGAATAAAAAACTATATTAATATATAATTAATAATGGTATATTATGAAAGTTACAAAAGAAAATATTAAAGACATTAAATACATTTATGATTTTTATAATGTGGAAAATGCAAAAAATATATTAGATAGTTTATTAATTGATTTAATGGAACTTAATCAATTATTGGAAAATGATGGTAAATCTTATAAAAAAATATATATTGATTATATAGATAAACCAACGAAATATTCTCCTGAACGTACAGATCCATGTCCAAATCATTATGGGCTATTTAGATTAAGGTTTGAAAATAAACCAAGTGAAACTGTCGGAGATATTATGAGTTTAGCAGAATTAGATACGGTGATATGTGCATTAGTTAATTTTATAGAATTTAAAAAATGATGAAGGAAATTGTATTTTATGGTTTTTTGATTATTTGGTATCTTTTTAGTACTCTTGGATATTATTATATAACCACTAAAGATATTATCAAATTAAAATTAATAGATAAAATTTTAATTTTTGTATTATCTTTATTCTTTCCAATAATTTTAGGTATTTTAGGATTTGCATCTATAATGGTTAGAATTGAATATAAAATTACAAAAATGTTAAAATATGAAGATTAGTACAACTTGGTCTATTAGGGATTGGCAAGATGCTTTAAAGAAAGTTTGGAAGTTATCTGAAGGATTTGAAGAGATTCTATCATTTTTACTTGAAAGAGGATATATAACAAGTTCAGATATTATTCATGCATCAGATATATATAAAGATCCAAATAAGACATATGAAGATTTTGAAATAGAAGATTTCGTAAAATCTGTACCATTTTCAGATCTTATGAAAATAATACAAGATCATTATACTACTGATGACATTATCGATGAATTAGATAAGGATGAGATATTGGATTCTATGGATGATGAAGAATTACTTTCTCACATAGAAAATAGTCCGGCATTAGATATGCATGATGATGAAATTAAAGAACAGGTTTATCATGAATATGTTGATGAATGGATTGAAGAAATGGAAGCCCAAAATAAAGATTATATTAAAAATCTATATAATTCAAATAGTGATGATTTTCATAAATTTCTATGTGATACTTTAGGATATGGATATTATGATCAATCTATTGTAGATAAATTAAAAGATAAATTAAACAATAATACTTTTGGAATTAAATATTAAAAAAGGAGAAGCTCATGCTTCTCCTTTATTATTATGTGATAATGCATTATCTAAATTATCAATATCATTATTATAAATATTTCCATCTATATGAGTAATACATTCACCTTTTGGCATAATATCAGGTTTTCCAGTAGCATTACGTACTCCAAAATAAAATGGATCATCACTAAAACATGCATATACTAATGAAGAAACAGGAATTATTGGGTTATTAATACAAGGTTCTGCTCCATTTGTTCCATATTTTGTATGTAAATCATATTTAAATTCTTCCATATGTATATCTTTATCATACAAAACAAATGTATCATAATCCATCTCACCAGTTTTTAATTCAAATGGTAATTTAGGAAGTTTATAAATGTGCCCAGTATTTTCAACTATACATTGTATACCATTAGGACCTTCATTAATTACATAAAATTTACGTTGACGATCATATTTTGTTCTGCGATATTCTGCTAAATCCTTTTTAAATAAAACAGTTTTCCAATATCCACAAGATTGAAGTTCAGGACAGAATCCACGATAAACACATTCAGGAACACATTTTTTTCTTAATATTGGATCAACTTTTTCTAATTCATCCATTACTAATTTCCATGCTTGCCTTGTCTCTTTTGATGCACAATTACAAAGACGTTTACGTGATATATTAATCATAGCTTGAGCATTACATGTCATATCCATATCATTCTTAGCTCCTTGATAAATATGATCTCTATCACATGGTAATTCTCTTCTATCACTTCGTTGTGAATGTACAAATTTTTCACATCCTTCATGATGACGTACTAAATGAGTAGTAACCCATTGGCGAATTTTATTCCAACCAAAATCATATTCAAGAAGACGTATTGGGGAATGTTCTGCTAAAAGTACTTTTGCTTTCCATGACATAGATGGTTCTTTATCTAAATATTCTTTACCAACAGTTCTACGTGCGGCATTAAGAACACGCTTCCATGATGTTATTTGTTCAAGATGGTCTAATGATATGTCACCTAAAAGCATATCTTCTGGGGTCTCTATATCTTTATCAACTACTTTACCATCTTTAGTAATTTTTAAACCATAAGCTTTATAGAATTTTTCTTTCAATTGTTCAAGAGTATTCATATGCTTATAGATATTTTCTTTCCAAGTTTCATACTCTTCATCTGTAAGAGTTTTACCTGTTTCTTTATTGACAATATTGATTCTTGGTAATTCTTCAACATGAGGTTCAAATTTTTCCATTTTATCAAGATTGTCTTTATTCTTTTCTATATAATTAAGTTCAGCTTTATTTTCTTCATTAATATTACCTGTATCTATTTCCATCTCTGCTTGAGGCATATAATAAATACATTCATTTAAATCCATTTGTGGATATTTTATAGGTAATAAAGTCATATGATCAATAACACAAGCATATCCAGTAATAACAGAACTACATCGTTGACAAGTTGAACAAAGGTGTTTACATTTATTTTCCATTTTTCTTTAATAACATATTTTTCTTATGAGCCCAAATAAATAACTTATCTAAATAAGCTTTATCATATTTGAATGCAGGAGTATGTATACAATACATTTTATTTGATTCATTAATTATATGTCCTGGTAATTGTACAATAATACAATCTACTCCTTCTCCTTCATTAAGAAGACCAGATGCTTCTAATGCTGTCTTATAGAAATAAACTTGTAATGTATATGTATTCCAATTCAATGCTAATAAATCTTTACATGGTCCTAATAATTTTCCTGTCCATGGACTTGGCTTCTTATCTACATCACCACTACTCTTCCAATCAACTATCAAATAACGTTTCTTTTCAGTATTATAGAATAATGCATCAAAACGCCCTCTAATATATTGTTCTGTACCAGGTATTTGATAATAAAGAGTCTGTTCACGAGTAACAAACTGAAGCTCAGGATGTTGATCTAGTACATCCTTGACAAAGTCATCAAATGATGTACAAATATTATTAAGTCTTTCATCACCATCACGATCATAATCAAGATTAAATAATTCAAGCTCATCTTCTTGGTGATTCAAATTATAACCAATATAATTATCAAGCATCTGACCATATTGACGTGAAGCGGCACCTTTAGCTGACCACATTTCACAAATTTCCTCAATAGATTTTTGATAATACTCACTATTAGGATTATCATGATGCTTGTTATATGTTTTAGTAGCAACACCAATCTGATCAAATGGCTCTTCAAGCAATCCTAAAACTGCTGAAATACTAAGACATTCTCCTCCATTAAATACTTTCTCTTCTTCTAAATTTCGTTTTACTTTTTCTCTGCTATCTTCCATTTATTCTTTTTATATATTTTTTAAAACTTTTTAATAATTATAAAATAGAAATTTATTCTATATTATTTATATAAATTTGATTTATGATGTATGAAAATATTTGAAAAAACTTGTAAATGTATAGAAAATTTAATAATTGATAATTATATATTTCATAAAGGACGTGAATATCAAGTAGATATCTATCCATTATTTTATAAAATTTATCAAAATGGTGGATGGAATGATTATGTTTATTTTGAGAGCGAAGAAGATTTTAATAAATATTTTAAAGAAATAAATTAATTAATATGAGTTGGGAAGGTGATTGTGAAAATATATATTTTCACAGTGAAAATATAATTAAGAATAATATGGAAAGAGTAGAAGAACAAAAGTATTTTACAGCTGAAGAGGCCAGGCAAGTTTCTGATGAAGTAAATTCTGAAAGTATGAAACGTGAACTTGATTGGATCTATAATTTAATTAATAATGCTAGATTTGATGGTAAACACTCAATAACATTTTCAAATAAAACATTGATGTTATCAGTTATAAAATTTCTTAAATCAAAAGGATTTGAAATATCTCATTTCTCTGGAAGTCAGTGGGAACCTGCAGATGATACAACTATATCTTGGTAATTATGAGTTATACAGAATTTCATAAAGGTACAATTAAGATAGTAGCTCGTGGTGATGAAGCTATTAAAAAGTATATTAAGGACAATAATCTTGAAGAAAGAATTGTACTTGATATAGATGAAAAAACAAATAAAATTTATGATTTAGAAGATAAAGAATCATTTAATGGAGATAAATGGGATCATGAATATTACATGATCACATATAGAAGATATATAGGTGATGTTGATAAAACTATTACAGGTCCAGATAGATATAAATATAATCCTAATGCTGAACATCTTCTTATTAGGTATCTTGATCATGAACATTTTGATTTGAGTGATGGAGATATTGATATTCATAAACGTATATCTAAAGACGAATTCGAATTTGCTGTATCATTTTATAATGGTGGTGCTTGTGAATTGGAAGTTTATGAAGATATTATAAGCAAATATGATTTAGATGAACCTTATGAAGAACATAAAATCCCTATAATAATTTCCAAAGATTATAATTTGAAAATGTTTATGTATGAATCTGATGTTAGTAGAATTAGAAGAGGACAACATTTTACAATACCTAATGATTATGAACTAAATTGGGAGGAGATAGAAGTAACTAATGAGGAACTTTTTGATTATATCAAGAAGGGATATGCGATAAAAATAAATTGTTGATTTAAATATACATGGTAGAAACAATACAAGAAAGAGTACGAAATATGGTTGGGTCATTTCATAATATGAAGACCCTTTTTAGAAATATTGCAAACGAAGAAGATTATGAGAAACGACAAAATCTTATTAACTATATAATTGATAATAGTGAACAAATCTCCAATACAATGGAAAATTCTATTAATTATCTTATTGATATGAGTGTTATTATAGATGAGAATCTCCCAGATGGATTTAATATAAATGAATTACTTGATAAAACAAAATATCAGAAATGAAAGCAACAGAATTAATTGAGAAATTAGCAAGAGAAATAAAGGAAAATGGTGATTGTGAAGTTTATTTATGGAATCAACATTCTTTAGAACATAATCATGCTGTAACAGTTAGATTTATTAAAATGAATACATTTAATGAACAAATAGATGATCCTAAATATTTAGAAGATTTTAAAAGAATTTGCAATAATATTGTTATAAATTAATTGAATTTTTTTAAAGAATAACTATTTTGATATTGTAATTAAAAACAATATTAAATATGAATGATTATCGCATAATAACCCTAGTTTCTCGTAATATTGATTGTTCAATTATTACTGCTAAGGAGTTTATCCAAGCAATGTTTTCCGATTTCCTTGAAGCACAGGAAAAATACAATGACCTTTATATTCCTGAGTGGGAGGCTGCAAAGGTAAAGAATTTCTTCCAGAATCTTATGTGGGCTCGCAAGCGTGCTACCAATTTTGCTGAGAAGAAGTGGAAGACTGAGAAGAAGCGTACTGCTTATATTGAGTCTGAGGTTGCAAAGGCTCGCAAGGAGTACAAAATGAGTGATTTCTATTACGACCTCTCGTTCTTTGATTTTGATGTAAATCCCGGTAAAATGGGTATCTCAGGCGACTGTTGTATTTCATACAAGGAATTGACTCCTGCCAAGCTGGGCCGCTGTTTTGAGGCTGTTAAGGATAACAAATATTTTAAGAAGGCCACTGGTTGGAAGCTCATTTATGAGGCTGACAACAATTCATACCGTATATGTTTCCGCCCACATATTGAGCTCATTGTCGATGCTGAAACTGAGGCCAAGATGAAAAAAGATGCTGAGGATTTGGCTGCTTCTGTTAATAAGTTTTATGAAAATTGTCATTATTGGGGAGATTAATTATGAATAATATTATATATGTAGATGTTAAATGTCCTGAGTGTGGAAAGATTAGTACACTTGAAATGACAAAGGAACAATATAACCAATATGTAAGTAGAGATAGTTATATACAAAATATATTTCCTAATTGGAGTCCTGCTACTAGAGAAATGTTAATTACTGGTATTTGCCCTGATTGTTGGAATAAAATTTTTAGTTTTCATGAATAATATTGTTTATATAATATGGTTTATACTAATTGTAAGAATCCATTGTCAATTAATGAAGTTATTAATGCATTGACAATTACTGGTGAGAAACTTCTTATTGGAAATAAGAAAGTTACTTCTCAAATTTCTTGGGCACCAGATAATAAGATTGAAATTGTTACTATTAATAATAGAGATCATTCAATAAGAAATCATCTTTTTTGCACATTTAATGGAGTTTCAACAATTAATTGGATTCGAAACAAATCATATAAGAATTGTGAATTTTATTTTGGTTATATAAAAGATTAATATATATGAAATATTTTATAGCTTATAAAGACGAAAATGGTAAAGATTTTAATGGACAACCATGGATTATTCCAGAAGATGGATATGATGATAAGGATTTTGCAAAGATAGTTAAGAATGATATGATTAAACGTGGTTTTAAGAATGTTATTCTATTTGAATGTAAGAATATTCCTGAGAATGTCGATTGGGATTTTGTAGAAGATAATGAATTATAAATAATTATGAAAACTGTATTTGATTATTATCAAACAAATCCAAATGGTTCTATTAAAGATTATATAGAATATGTAAATAATTATAAGAAAGAAGAACAGAGTAAAGAGGAAGAAAGATTGAAAAATCGTAATGAGTGGTATAAATCTCTTGAAGGTAGATGTTTTCTTATATCTTTTCATTCTAATGCTCATATAGTTCTTAAAGTAACTAAATGGCCAGATACAGAATTTAGAAATCAATATCTTTGTTATAATATTTACTATAACCCAAATCGTATTATTAAAGAGGAAAATAGAGATGTAAATCGATATTGGTTTAAAAATCCTTATGAAAAACCTTATTATGGTCAAAATGAAGGTTCATGTAAAGAAATTTCTGAAGAGACCTATAATGAAATAGTTGAAAAATATACAAGAATTGAAGAAATTATTAATTCAATTGATATTAAAAATTTATGAAAAATAAACAGTTTATTTATACTGAAAAGGAAGCAGAAAAAATTTATTTCACAAGTGACACCCATTTCTGCCACGAAAATATCATCAAATATTGTAAGCGTCCATTTAAGGATGTAGAAGAAAATGATGAAGAATTGATTCGTCGTTGGAATAAAAAGGTACCCGAGGATGGAATTGTATTTCATCTTGGGGATGTGGCATTTGGTGATCCTGATAAAGTTGATAAGATACTTGAACGTCTTAATGGTAAGATTTATCTTGTAATTGGTAATCATGACTGGAGACGAATTGTTAATCAACATAAATGGAGATTTGAATTGATGACTCAACAAATCAATATGAAAATTGGTAAGCGTCATATTATTTTGAATCATTACCCAATGCTTGCATTTTCTGGTGCATGGCATGGTGAAGATGCAACATATCAATTGTTTGGACATGTTCATACTTCTCCTTATACTGATGAAGGACTTGATCAACAACGTATGAAGTATCTTTTTACTTCTCAGTATGATGTTGGTGTTGATAACAATAATTTTACTCCTGTTAGTTGGAAAGAAGTTGATCAGATTATTAATAATCAGATGATGAGTTTAGGAATGTGTCGTAACACAATATAATATGACAGAAGAAGATATTAAAGATTGGTTTTTTGAAAGATATGAAAGTGATACTCCTTCTGAAGAATGGGATATATTAGATATTTGGGAAGAAGTATGTAGACTTAGGTTAAATAATAGTATAGTAGCAGAAATGGCATTATCATGTTTAATAGAAAATGAAATAATTTAATATGATTTTAATAATAGATGTAATAAGTAAATTTAATGAATTATTTGAATGAGAACAGAAATAGTAACAAAAATGGTACCTCAAAGCTATAAAATATATATAGCTAAAGATGGTAAAGAATTTACATCAGAGGATGAATGTATAAATCATGAAAAAATACTTGATGGTACTCGTATAGTTTGTCCGGATTGTCAAGGTAAAGGTAGATGGAAAACCGATTATGTACCAGAATATGAACATTGGGAAGGTACTATGGGAGGTTATTGGAATTATAAGACTTGTGATAGATGTAAAGGTAAAGGATATCTTGAAAAGAAAGTAACTTGGGAATAACTTTTAAATTATGAGAAAATTAATTTATCCTTGTGATCGTGAGTTTCATGATAATTGGAAAGAAATAGGATTAGACTCTCCTTATACTTATGATTCTACAGATAAAGATACATTAAATTCTTTAGATAAAGAATGTTATGTTATTTATGGACCATCAGGTTCACGTTCTTCTAAATATCGAATTTGTAAGGGAAATTTCCACAAGTCATCATTATATGGGATATGTTTTTCTGGATATGAAGTAGATAAAAATGATAAAAGAATTAGTGGATGTAGTCCTGATTCTTATTTTCCGCGATATAATTGGAGTGATTTTCTTGAATTTTTAGAGCTCCCTATTATTGATAGAAATAAATTAACTGCTTTAATATTCGATAATTATGAAGAAGCAAAACAATGTCTTGATGATTTCTTGAAATTTAGAAAAGAAAAGAACAATAAATTTTGGCAAAAATATTTAAATTCACCTGAAATAATTAAGGAATATGATAATAAAATTGATACAATTATTACTTGTTTAAATAAGATTTCAGATAATACTGAACATATACAAGTAATAAGAGATATTTATAATATTTTGAATAAAGCTAAATTGGTATGAAAAAATTTTTATATTATTTAAAATTAATAATTAAAGGATTAGGAGATATTTCTATGTATGATAGTGGAATATGTCCTAAAGATAAAGATCCATATGATTATATAGCTAAAAGAAAATAATTATGTATTTAAGTACAGCTGAAACAATTTGTATTTATTGTGCATGTATAGTTATTGTAACAATGTGTTTATGTATGATTGTGACAATAGGTAGTTTTGTAATTAATTTATTCAAAAGAAATGGAAAATGAAGAATTAAAACAAATTATTCATCAAAGGGCCAAAGAATATTTTTTTGATGAAAGACAAAAATTTGGAGAATGGAGAATTAAAAAAATGATTACTAGAGGAGAGCATAAAACTCTTATGGATTCTTTAGAAAAAAATGAAAAAATGTTTTATACTTTATTAGATGATATATTAAAGTAATTATGGAGAAAAAACATTTATATGAAATAGTAAAATCAGTTAAATCTTCAGTTTTAATTATAAATTATCTTACTAATTATCTTGAAAATAATATTAATAGAATTATTGATGATTATGAATTAGATACTGAACGAATGGGTGATGATGAAGTACCACATATAGTTGGTTATAAATTTACTTTAAATAATATTATTAAAGTTACTATTAATTTCTTTGATGAATGTTCTGAAAGTGGAATAGGTATTGAAGAAATAGATGTGGATTTAACCGATTTTATGAATTGGCTTGATGAAAATTATTAATTGGCTAATCTATATTATATATAATTATGGGAAATAAATTTGAAAAAATTAAAGAATTAATAAATGAATATGATGAGATTAAATCATTTTTAAATTATTTAGAAAATGATAAAAATCTTATAGCAGTAATTCAATCAGATTATGATGGTCCGGGATTAAATTATTCAACATATTCAAATACATGTAAACAAATAGTTATTTCTGCATTAAAAGATAGAATGGGAGAAATATCAAAACAATTTAATTAAATAATTATGGCTTGGTATACAATTTTATTTATTGTGACATTTCTTATATTTGCTATTAAGTTAATAATGTCATGGTGTTATGGTGATTTAGAATTAGATGTTGATTTTGATGGTGATGTAGATTTTGATATGTCTGCTGCATTTTCATTTAAAGGATTATTACATTTCTTAATGGGATTTAGTTCATATCTATTTTTACGTTCAGTATTTTCAACTGTGGATAAAGTTAATGGTGTAGTACAATTTGGTATATTAGATTATATGTGGGCAACAATTTTTGGAGTATTTCTTATGTTACTTTTAATATGGGGATATTCACTAGCATTAAAAGCTTCTCAAGAATCAAAAAATCCACAAGATTTAATAAATAATTGTAAAGGTAATATCTATATTAATTTAGGAAATGGACAATATTCTGTTCAAGCCCATACACCAGCAGGTACAACAAATGTAACAGCATTTTATACTAGTGATGATTTGGAACCTGGAACAGAAGTTACATTAATTAAAGAAGGAAAGAATATATTAATATCAATAGAAGATTAGAAGATGTTTGATAAGAAATCGAAGATAATTTTAGGAAGTTTATTTTTTATAAGTGCAGGAGTAATTATTGCTAAAGGTATTTATGATTATTCTACATATAAGACACTTAAATGGGTTGAAAAGAGGTTAAAACATAATTCTTGGGAATATTATGAATAAAAAAGAAGAAATAAGATATAACTTAATGAAAGAGAATTTCTTTAAGATATTTGATATAAAATTAGAAGAAATTAAAAATCATAAATAATATGCTTAAATTTTTAGGAAAAACATTAATAGTTTCAGCTGCTATTATAGCTGTGCCAATAGTATTAATTAAGAAAATCAAAAAACTTGATGATGAAGGTTTTTTTGATGATGATAAAAAAGATATAGATTAATTATGACATTAGTAGATATATTTGAACGTATTTTAGATGGATTTGAATTTAATGAATCTAGAATTAGTAATATAGTATCAAAAGCCGAAGATGCTATTTGTACAGGAATAGAGAAAACATTAGATAAATTAACATTTTAATATTAACACTTTAAATTTTAAGTAAATGAACGAAACAATTTTAACTTTGTGTTTGATTGGTGGTGGTGTACTACTATTAATTTTAACAATTTGGGGTGTACTTTCACGTTATCGTAGATCAGCACCAGATGAATTATTGGTTGTATTTGGTAAATCTGGAAAGATCCAAGTTCAAGGTGATGATGGTAAGATGCAAACGTTGGTAGTACCTTCTAAGATTATTCAAGGTGGTGGTTCATTTGTATGGCCAATCATTCAGGACTTTAAGAAGATGTCAATGAAGCCTATTCAGATTAAGGCGACAGTTGATGGTATTGATTCACAAGCAATTCAATTACACTTACCAGTTGTATTGACTACAGCTATTTCACGAGACAAAGAAATTCAACAGAATGCTGCAACTCGTTTCTTGAGTGCTACACCTGGAGAAATTCAATCACAGATCCAAGAAATTTTGATTGGTGAAACTCGTGCTATCATGGCAACAATGCTTATTGAGGAAATTAATGCTGACCGTGATAAGTTCTTGACAAAGGTTCGTACTAACCTTGAGCAGGAGTTGACAAAGATTGGTTATGATGTTACTAACATTAACATTTCAGAAATTACTGATGATGCCAACTATATCAAGAATATGGGTCAGAAAGCTACAACTCGTAAGCAAGCTGAAGCAGAAGCTGATATCGCTGAGCAAAGAAAACAAGGTAATGTAAAGATTGCTAATACAAAGAAGGAAGAGGAAATTGCTGTTGCCGCAGCTGAGAAGGAGAAGCAAGTTACAGTTAATCAGACTCGTCAGGAACAAGAAGTACAGGTAGCTGCTATTGAAAGAGACAAGCAAATTCAGTTGGCTGAAGCTGAAAAGGAACGTGAATCTGGTATTGCTGATCAGGAAGCTGAGAAGGCTGCTCGTATTGCCGAAGCACAAGCATTAGCTGAATCTAAGAAAGCTGCTGCTAAAGCTAAGCAGATTGAAAATGTATCAGCCGCAGATGCAGATGCAGCATCTAAGCAAGCTGAAGCCGATGCACGTAAAGTAGCAGCAGTTGCAGCTCGTAAGGCAGAAGCTGAATCAGCTAAAGCAGATTCTGAAGCAACCCAGCGTAAAGCAATTGCAGCAGCTCAAGCAGATGCAGAAGCAACTGAGAATGAAAAAGAAGCATTTAAACAAACTCGTATTGCTCAAGCTAACCAAGCTAAAGAAGCTGAAATTGTAAAGGCTACTCAAGAGAAGGAGTCAAAAGCAGCTGAATATGAATCTGAGAAACGTAAGCGTAAGGCAGAAGCTGATAAGAAAGCTGGTGTTGCTGAGCAAATTGCAAAGATTGAAGTAGCAGAAGCAACTGCTAAGGCAGGTAAAGCTGAAGCTGATGCTAAGAAAGTAAAAGAAACTGCTATGGTTGAAGCTGAGATGTCTGTTGCTAAGACAAAGCAAGAACGTCAGCTTGAAGTTAACAAGGCACAAGCAGCTGCAGCTGAGGAGCAATTGAATGCTACTGAAATTGTACCTGCGGAGAAAGCCAAGGAAAAGGCAATTATTGAAGCTGAAGCTATTAAGCGTAAAGCAGAACTTGAAGCTGAAGCTATTAAAGCTCAGTTATTGAGAAAAGCTGAAGCTGAAGCAGAAGCAACTCGTATTAAGTTAAATGCTGAAGCAGAAGGTATTAAGAATAAGTTAATGGCCGAAGCTGAAGGTAAAAAAGCTAGTTTGCTTGCAGAAGCAGAAGCAATCCAGCAAAAAGAATTAGCACCTGCTATGGCACTTGAACGAATGGTAGCTGCTGTTGGTGGAAATCCTGATTTGGTTGTTCAATATAAGATGGTTGATCAGTATAAGGGCATCGCTGAGGCACAAGCTAAGGTACTTGAACATGTACAACTTGGTAATGTTACTGTTTATGGTGATAAGAACACAGGTGCTGACTTTGCTAAGAGCTTCGTTCAGAACTTTGCTCCTGCATTGGATATGATTAACAGTGGTGTTAAGGATCAGTTCAAGGGATTGTTTGGAGCTGGCCAAAAGCCACAATCATTAAATGCACCAGATGATGATCCAAATCCTGATGGTGAATCAAAAAAGAAGAATAGTCGAAAGACTAAGAAAGATGATGACCCAATCTTTGAGGAAGTAAAGTAGTTTAATAAACTATAATATTGAAATGGAGACAATTTTCGAAAATTGTCTCCTTTTTTATTGAATTTTTTAAAGATATATCTATATTATTTATGTAATTAATAAATAATTTATGAAAGAAAAAATTCCCTATAATTGTTACATTGATAAAAAAGGTTACATTCTTCCAAAGAGTCCTGTAATTAAAGCTACTCCAAATATTATTGAGTGGCTTAGTTCAGATGAATCTGTTAGGTTTATGTTTAATGATAAACCAAATACTAAAACATTTAATAATGAATCTTGGATAGAAATTGGAATTGGGCATTCTTACGTTGGTAATATTTATGCTTCTGCTTGGTTTGCATCAGAAGAAGAATTTAATAAATATTTAACTGATAATCCTTATGTTAAATTCTTTGATGAAGATTATGAAGCTTTTATGAAATATATGAAGTGGATTGGGAAATTAGGCCCTTGGTTTACAAAACAGAGATTCAAGAAAGAAGATTAATAAATAATTTAAATAAAATAAATATGAAAGTTTATTTAGTCGCAATCAGAGATTTTTTCGTAGAACATAACACAGATTATGCAATGGCTGTAGATCTTAAGGATGATTTAATACTTTATGAAAGTTTTGAATCTGCTGAAAAGAAGTTTGAAAAGCTTTGTGAAACACAACTTGAAATGTTTGATTGTTCTGTGATGTTACTTGGTGAGAATGCAAAGATTTTCTCTTATAATAATGAGTATGGACGTCGCAGAGTTATTGAGATTGTAGAAAAGAATATTAATAAATAAATTTAAAGAAATATGAAAGTATCAATTATTGGAGCAGGTAATGTAGGTGCAACTGCGGCAATGAAGATTGCAAGTGAAGATTTTGTTAAAGAGATTGTATTGCTTGATGTCAAGGAAGGAGTTGCTGAAGGTAAAGCAATTGATATTATGCAGTCATTGATGATGGGTAATTCTTCAACAATTGTAACTGGAACAACTGGTGATTATTCAAAGACTGCAGATTCAGATGTTATTGTTATTACATCAGGTGTTCCACGAAAACCTGGTATGACTCGTGAGGAATTGGTAGGTGTTAATTCAAAGGTAATGACAATGGTACTCGATGGGTGTACTAAGTATTCTCCTACAGCAATTTATGTAGTTGTTTCTAACCCAATGGACACAATGACTCAAATGGTTGTTAATTATCTTGGTGTTGAAAATGCCCATCGAGTAATTGGTATGGGTGGTTCTCTTGATAGTGCTAGATTTAAGTATAATATCTATATGAAGCTTAAAGATAAGGTTAGATCGTTGAAACCATGTAATATCCTTGATTGCTATGTGATCGGTGGTCATGGTGATACTACAATGATTCCTCTTACAACAAAGGTAACCGTTCTTGGCAAGCCACTTTCTGATTATCTTACTGAAGATGAGATTAATGAAGTGGTTGAAGCAACTATGAAAGGTGGTGCAACACTGACAAAACTGATTGGAACTTCTGCTTGGGAGGCACCAGCACAGGGAATTGCCGAAATAATTGAATCGATATTTTGGGATGAATCCGGAGATGTATGTGCTTCAGTTTATCATCCTGAATATGGGCTTTGTATTGGTGATATTGTAACTATTTATGAAAATGGTTGGGATAGTCTTATAGATATTGATTATATTATTGATTATATGGATAAATTTAATGAAAGTGTTGAAGCAATTCGAAAAGTTAATGCCGCACTTTAAATAATTTAAGATAAATAATGACTAATTATATTCAATTATGATTAGTCATTTTTATTTTTATATAAGTTAATAGTATTATTAAAATGAAATCTTTAATTGTATATATAAATGAAAAAATAAAGGAACTTCCTGATTCTGTTAAAGGTTTGATTGTATTCGATATTGATGATACAATCTTAAAGGTTGACCCTGCTATTATGAAAGTTTATAAAAAAGAACCAGGAAAACAAGAAATAGGATTGACCACTGATGAATTTGCGAAAGACCCTGATGCTGAAGATCCATCAAAGAAAGATTGGTTTGATTATCGTGACTTCAAAGATCCTGTAAAAGTGTATAATTCAATTATTACCGGTACCCCATTAATTAAGAATTTGAAGATAATGGATGACTACATTAAAGCAGGATATGATTTTTGCTTTTTGACTGCTAGAGGTTGTGAAGAAACTATTAAGAAAGCTATTGGGGATTTTTTGAAATTTAGAGATGAAGATGGTGCATTAAAAGAACTTGGAGATTCATTTAAGAAAACATTCTCACATGCTATTAATGATTCAGAAAAGAAATATCCCGGCAAGACAGATGCTGAAAAGAAAGCAATAGTATTAACAGATCTTTGTAAAGAATATGATAGGGTGGTATTTGTAGATGATGATAAGAAAAACGTAAATGCTGCTCGTGAATTAAATATAAAGAATCTTAAAGTAATCAAAGCTTGGGATAATTAAAATTAAATAAATATATATAAAAACATAAAATATATGAAAACTATTAATAATTTTATTAATGAAAGTAATAATCAAATTACAGGAATCAAAAAAGTAGTTTGGGATATAAGTCCTAATGATGTAAATTATTTAGGTGTTTCAGCAGATGCAGTTGGTAAAAGACCATCAATAACTCCAGTTAAAATTTTATTTAAGAAAATGAAACCTAATGAAATTGCTGAAATATTTAAAGAATATACATTAGAAAATGGATATTGTGTTGATACTATTCGTTGTTGTGATGCAAGAGAATATGGTGGTGAAAGATATTGGGAAATTGGAACTGGGATGCTTGGATATCGAGCATGGTCAGAAGAAAATCAATCATTTTTATTTAAAAATTATTCACATGGAAAATGGCATACAAGAGAAAATGATACAATGTTTGGAAAAAATCCAATAGAATTTCATAAATTTTTCAGTAACAAATTTTATGGACCAATGGTAATTTTCAAAATTAAAGATTACGAAGATCTCCCAAATAAATTATAAAGAATCTTAAAGTAATTAAAGCTTTGGATGAATAAATAAATAATAAATTTTATGAAAACTTTGCAATTATATATTAATGAATCTTTATCAAATGAAATAATCGAATTAAGAAATAAATTAAAAAAATTAGATAAACAAAAAATTTTTGATGGAAATTATAATTTAGATGATTCATTAGATCAAGAATTTTATGATATATTAATTTCATTAAATAAACCAAATTCATCAAATAGTACTTTAATTAGTACATGGAAAATGTTGTTTTCAAAATTAATTGTTGAACCATTAGTTGGGGAATTAATAGGAGATAACAAATGTGAATATTCTACTATTAAAGTAGATAGAGCAGAAAAATGGGATATTAAATACAATAATAATATATTAATAGATGTAAAAGCAACTTATAATAATCATACAAATAATTTTGGGTTTTCTAAAAAAGATGCAGATTATATAATAAATTATAATAGGCAAGATATTGATAAAAGATATGTTTTATTTGTATATCCTGAAATTAAGACTTGGGAAGATGCTACAAAATTGTATAAAAATAAATCCGAAGTTGACATGAAACTAATTAGTTATTCAGATTTTAAAAATATATTAAATGATAATGATTTTGAAGAAAAAAAATCAAACATATTAATTCCACATTCTTTCATTAAAGAAAATGATAAATTTAGAAAATTTAAAAAATAAATTAGAATATATATAAATCTGTGCTATTTTCAAAATTAAGAGAAATATAAATATTAAAAATTAATACTAATATATTTAGAAGATTAATATTTTTGTATTAGTCTTCTTTTTTTATTTTTATATAAGAATAAATAATAGAATCTATGAAACGATTACAAGAATATATTGTTGAAAATATAATTAATATTTTTGAAGGTACTGGTGGTTTTAATAAATATTTTGATTCACCATCTGAAGCAATTGAATATTTGAAATCATCTAAAATGTGGAAAAAATACAATTTATCAGAAGATATAATTAAATTGTTATATAATAAAGCTAATGGTGAAGTGCCATTTACTATTGATGAATATAATAATGAAATAAAGATACGAAGATTATTTCAAAATACTAATTTATTAGATAATATTGGTTCATTTAATAAATCCCAAAGTCAATTTAGAATTAAAAATGCATTTACATATTTAAAAGTAGGAGATGGCTGTTTTTCACCAAGGGCAAAATCAGGTGTAAATACCGAACCACAAGAATTATTATTTTGTGATATGATTAATAACAATGGTAATGTTAATTTTGATTCATTACTAAAAAAATATAAATTAGATAAATCATTTATCTATTCAGCCACAAAACAATATGAAAGAATTAAAGAATATATAGGAAATTCATCAAATTATATTGCATTTAGACCAGCTAATGAAAAAAGTGAATTAAATAAAAAACTTCAAAAAATATACGAAAATAAAAAAGTATTTCATGGGGCTCAAACATCATATATCACCCCAGCTGATGTTTATATATATGATAAATCAAAGGTAAATGAAATAAATGGAATTTTTGATGATTTACTTGATAGTTTTAATAAGGCTAATGATAAAACTGATTATGATGTAATGTTTACAGATTGTAAACAGAAATTTATAACATTATTTGAAGAAAAAATATTTATACCAGTATCACTTAAGAAAATAGCAAGTGGTAATGGGCATACCCCAGAAAAGCTTAATATTGATGAATACCATGTAAATATTGACCAAAATAAATATGAGTTAAAAATAACAGATGGTGGATTTGTTGGAAATTTTTATACCGAAAATAATGAAAATATCAAATTCAATTTTAGATCAAATCATGAAACAATATACCCATTAACATTCGAATTTAATAAAAAGGGTGATGGTGGGGCAGTTGGAAAATTCAAAAAATTTGTTGAAAGTTACATTGATTTGAGTTCAGAAAAATGTGAATTGCCTACTGTGAATGATTACTATTCTAAGTATAAAGAAAATAGTGAATTTAACTTAAAATCATTCTATAATAATAAAATAAAAATTGCTAAAAAAATTAAGAATTTTGAAGATCCAAAATATGATGATAAAAAATTAGAAGAAATTTCTAATGATGACAAATTATCATATATTTTAATTGTTTGTTTGTTATTTATAGAGTTTTTATATAAATTATATACATTAAGAAATGATAAAAATATGAATGAATTTTTCATTTTTATAGAAGATTGTTATTTAGCATCAAAGAAAATAACAAAATATTCATTACCATATTTGTTAATTAAATAAACTAAACTGATTATGAAAAAACTTAATATGACAATTGGACGTTTCCAACCTTTTACACAAGGTCATTTGAATATGATTAATGAAGGTGATGGTCCTTGTATAGTATATAGAATTAATTCATCAGGTAAGATGCCTGAAACTCTTAAAGGTTTTAAAGTTGCTGGAAGAGTTATTAAACCAGAGTCTATTAAAAAAGTTATAACTTATATAGATACTCAAGAAGGTGATCTTACCGAACAAGAAAAGGAACTTCTTAAACGTCCTTTTACAAACGAATTAATTGATGAAGAATTAGAAATTGTTAAAAAGAATAATAAGAATATTATTGATGTAGTTCCTGTTACACATGTTTATGATGCATTAGGAAGGTTTAATGCATTTATTACTGAACATCAAGATGAATATGAAGTTGGTGATTGGATGTGTGGTGATGATAGAAAAAAGGACTATGAAGATAATGTTGAAAAAATGTTAAAATATACTGAACTTGAAACAGAATTCAAATCAGGAAAAAATCTCCCAAATATTCTTATTGGAAAACTTAAAGTAAATACTGGTAAAGGTCGTACTGAAGGAGTTTCTGGTACTGAAGTTCGTAAATCAATATTAACAAATGATAAATCAAAATTTGAATCTATAATGCCTAAAGGTGTTGGATCAATGTTTGATAAATTTATTGAAGCATTTAATGATTTTAAAGATAAACTTCAAGGACTTATTAAAGAAAATAAAAATTTTAAGAACTATATAAATAATAATATGAAATCACTAAATAATTATTTAAACGAATCATATGAAATAATTAATGAAGGTAAAAGTTTTACTCTTCAAGATTGTAAAGGTTGGAAATTTTCATTTATAGGAATTAAAGATAAATGGGGATTACGTAATGAACCAAAAATGAAATTTTCGTTAGTATGTACTCCAGATGATAAAACAAAAGATATTGTGGTATTTAGAGATTTTGCAAAATATCATGGTGGATATGACCAAGGACATGCATCATCAAGAAAATTTTATTTAGATACTATTACTGCTGGTGGTAGAGGAAACGGTCATGGCCAAGATAAAGAATATGAACCACGTGATTATGATTTGGAACTTGATGCTGAACATTTAGATTGTTATCTTAATGGAAAGAAAGATTGGTCAACAAATGCTCAAGAAAAATTAGAAAAGGCAGCTAGGACATATGACAGAAAAACAAAAATATCTCAAATTAAAAACGATTTGTCATGAAAGATATTAAAGAATATTTAACTGAAGGGAGAGAAACAGATCCTAATTATGTAGTTAGTTCATTTCCTGTTGGTAAAATGAAAACCGAAATTGATCAATCTTATGGATGTAATATTGAAATTGATGTTCAAGAAGATGTAGTATTATTTCAAGATGAAGATGCATCTATTTTCTTTGTAATCGAAAGAATTCCTAAAAAGATATTATGCCCTGAAGGAATGAAAGATTTCTTAAAAGAAAAATTTAATTTTACTGATGATGATTTTTTAGAATAAATATAATTAAATTATGAAAGACATTAAACAATATATTAATGAAGAATTAAATAAATATTTTACTGAAGAAGAAAAAGGTAAAATATTGAAAGATATGTGGGATAAGAATGGGCAATTTTATAAGTTTGTAAAAGATAAAGTTGATTCATTAAAAGCTGCAGATATTAATAATTATCTTGACCAATGTTTAGATGATGATAGATGTGCAGCTGAATTTGCTGAATATATAGCAATGGTTATAGGTCGTCATAATTTTGATTTGAAACAAGTACAAAAATTCATGAGTACTGAAGATTTAAAAGGATAATAAAATAATAAATAATATATATAATGAAAGATTTACATAATTTTATTAATGAAAGAGGTTCAGCACCTATTCATAAAGATATTAAAGCAACTAATAGTAATGGTTGTGTACAAGTTGTTAAAGAAATGATTGATCATCTTTTACAACACCCAGATTATAAAGGAAAAGATAAAGAACTTTGGAGCGGTGCTGCTTATTTCTTATATGATTATTTAAAAGAATTAAAGAATTCTGATTACGAAGAAATAGTTAAAGAATTAGATCTTCCTGATTTGAGAAATAATGATAAAGAAGAATTCTCTGCCGCAGCTGTTCAAGGAGCTATTGCATTAAAAATACAAAACCAATAATATGTTAAGTTTACAAAGATATATTTACCTTTTTGAAGGTGGAGCAGGTGGTCATATGGCACACCCATTTGATTATACTGATTTTACAGCTAATGATTTGATAGAACTAGTTGATTCATTATTTAAAGGTAAAGTTGAACATCTTAAAGAAAAATTAGATGGAATGAATATAAATGCTTCAATGAATAATGATGGGGAGATTATATTTATTCGTAATAATACTGAAAGAAATTCAGAACGTGGTGGGATTTTATTAAAAGACCTTGATGCCCGTTGGGATGGAAAAGAACACCAAAAAAAAGTATATATGACTGCTGGAAAAATTATCGAACGAATTTTCCCCAAAGTTGGTAAAGAATTTTTTAATCCTGATGAAAACCACCGTAAAATTATAAATTGTGAATGCATTATTGCCGGTAAGACTAATATTATGCCTTATGCTAAAGATCGTGTTGCATTTCATGGATATACAATATGGGAAAAGGGTACAGATAAGAAAGGAAATTTTGCTTGGATTGAACAAGAAGATGTAGAAGGCCATGTTGATGAATTATATAAAGCTGCAGAAGGTATTGATGAAGCAAAACCACGTCCTGATCTTATGATAAAGAATTTAGAAGAAGGTATTAAGTTTGCTGAAAAGTTTACTAAATCAATATTAAAACTTTGGGAAGATGAAGGATTAAAACCAGATACATCTATTGAAGAATGGAAAAAAATTAGATTCAAGAAATTTGCTCCTGATTGGTGTAAAGATGATGAAGTAATATTTAATAGATTATGTAATGGTGATAAATCTGTAAATTTAAGAGAGTTAAAAAAGAAATATCCTAACCAAGATTTATCTGATTTAGATAAAGGAATGAAGAAGACACTTCCAGGAAAAATCATGGAACCAATGGATAATTTATTCTTAGCTATAGGTAATGAATTATTAGATCAATTAGATGGTTTTGTAAATTCAGGAAATAAAGAAAATATCATTGCTACTGTCAAGAAAGATACAGAAGAAATAGTTAAGACAATTGAGAATTCTGATTCTGTTGAAGCCAAAGATAAACTTGAAAAATGTATGCAAAGACTTCAAGCTTTAGGTAATAAATATAATGCCGCTGAAGGTATTGTGGTTATGTATAAAGGTAGAAGAATGAAATTCACTGGAAGCTTCGCCGCTATAAATGGTGCACTAGGGGTTAGATTTATGATGGAAAAATAAATTTATATAATTGAATTTTATTTTAAAAAATCTATATTAATAGTGTAATTAAAAATTAATAAAATAATAAATATGAAATCTATAAATGATTATATTTTAGAGAAGAAAGAAAATCAAGAATGGATTGCTATTTCTGTAACAACAGCAGCTGATAGTTATCATTCAAAAGATTCCACAACCCAACGTGTAGTTTCTGTAGACACTTATCAAGAAATGAAGGAAAAGGGCCATACAAAGGGTTATATGACAATTAAGTCTATTGAAAAATTAAGCCCTGTGTGCAAATCTAAAGAAGCAGCAATGGAATATCTTGATATACCTGAAAAGAAAGCAAAGAAAGGTAAAATTAATAAAGGGGATGCTGATTATATTGTTTGGTGTATTTCTTCAGGTGGTATGAATCCTTCAGGTAAAACAAAATGGGATTGGAATTTCTGGGAAGAATGGAAAGATAGTGAAATTTATATAAGTGATTATGGTCGTTCATTCTTAATAGGTGCTCCAGGTTCATTAAAAGTTGGTGATAAAGTATTCTGTGTTGATAATGATACACAAAAGAAATTAGCAGGTGCTCCAAATAAAATTGTGGCAATATGTAAATGTAATATTGATGATTTTAGAGAAACATTCCGTAAAGAATGGCCAAGTATTTGTAAACGTCCAACAAGAGCATTCGGAAAAGTATCTGATGGTCTTCCATGGAATAGAATGGGACAATTCTACTCAATTAAAGGTGTAGCTGAAGAAGCATGAAATCATTAATATCTTATATATTTGAAAAACAAAATCCATTTAATGTTTGGATAATGTGTGGATTACCTGGTTCTGGGAAATCTACATATATTAAAGAAGAGTTGCCTAAAAATATTGAAATCATAAACCAAGATTCAATAAGAGTTGAACTTGGCATAATGAAAGATGATGATCATAAAGCAATTGGTAATTTAGAACAAGAAAAGGAAGTTACAAGAATTTGTTTAGAACGAATTGATAAAGCAATTAAAGATAGAAGAGATTTTGTTATTGATAATACAAATGTTAAATCAGGACGAGTACAAAACTATTATGATAAGTTAAAGAAAGCTAATGCTAATGTTCAAATAATTATTATTGATACACCTAAAGAAATTTGTAAAGAACGTCGTAAAGAAAACATACCAGAAAAAGTTATTGATGATATGCAATTAGGTATTGATAAAGTAAAACAAAAATTTAAAGAAAATAAAGACACTAAAATAATTACAAATAGATATTAAATTAAACCTCTAGAAATTGAATTTTCTAGAGGTTTTTCTATATTATAAATGTAATTAATAAAGATATGAATAAAGAAGAATTAACAACATTGCTCCACAAGTTGGTTGAAGAAAAGTTTAATGAGGCTTTTGAAAAACTAAAAACTTTTCATAAATGTGAAACTCTTTATAATGAGATGTGTTCTCTTGGTTATTGTGAACCAATGGAAGCATTCAAGAATATTGTTCTTTACTCTATTATTCTCAACCCAAATATTACTGAGGAAGAGTTACTTGTAGATTTTTATAATAAAATGCATAAAAAATATGATGACTTACAGAAGAGCTTATTATAATACTTGGGAAGAATATATTCATGGTAGATATGCCAATAAAATTATAGATGAATGTAAGAATTTTGTCTTCCTTAAAGATGGCTCAATGGTTTATGATTATGATAAATTCGAAGATCATATTGAAGCGATGATTGATGCTATTAAAAATGGAGAAGATATTGATAGAATGATTTCACTTATTTATCATGAAAAAGTAGATCAGCCTATTGTAAAGGAAAAATTACTTAAAATAATGAAAAATGGGACAATTAAGTGATTCATTTATTAAGCATATAGCTGAAACTAGAGCTAAAGAGATTTTTACCAAGGAGTTTTTTGAAAATTGTACAGATTCTTGGTATTTTGATGAAATAGATAGATTTGAAGGTTTTGAAGTTGGACCTGGATTTAGAAAACCATTTAAAAATGAGATAGATACATATATTTCTTATCTTAGTCAATTTAAAGATGAGTATTATGATAATTTATTCTCTTCCGAAAATGCTATGGGATTTTATGCTCCTATTATTAATAAAATTAGAGATATAGTTAATATTATTGATGAGGCAAAAGAAAAATCTAAAGCATTTGAATGTCCTTCTGATATTACATTAAAGATTAAACAAATAGGAAACTATTTTGTTGATAAATATAATAAAGAATTGGCAATTGATAATAATGTTAAGTGAATCTTATATTAAATCAAGACATGATATTCTTATGAATTGGGTATTACAAAATACTAATTTAAGAGGATTATCTGCAGAAGTTTTAACACATAAAATATTTATGAAGTATTATGGGAAATGTTTGTCCTAAAGATTATATTGATTATTTGAAATGGAGATGCAGAATGAATTGGCATCCTAAATATATTAAATATATTGATGAATGGATTAATAATGTCACTAAAGAACAAATGAATTATTATATTAATGTTGAACGTAAACATTTAATTGAAAATGGTATTTATTAAAATTATTTTTACTTTTATTTTTTGTTTGATTACTTCTTTCTCTTTTGGATATACTATTTCAGATAAAGGTAAGAAATTCATTATGGAGAAAGAAAATTGTGTGTTGACTGCATATTGGGATTCTAATGGATATTCAATTGGGTGGGGTCATCATGGATCTGATGTAAAAAAGAATATGAAGATTACTAAAGCTCAAGCAATTAAATATTTTAATGAAGATATTAAGAAGATTGAATCAGCCGCTAATAGAATCATCAAATCACTTCCATATAAATATAAGTTCTCTCAAGGATTTTTTGATGGACTTTGCTCATTGGTTTATAATGCTGGTGAAAGTGGTGTAATGAAATCAGAATTTTATAAGCGACTTAAGAATTGTAGAATTAAAAAATTTAAGATTAATATTAATGATTTTAATTTTTCTGTAGCCGGAGTTAAGATTAGTCGAATATCAGCACCAGGTCATAAGTCTCGTAGATATGATGAACATAAGTTAATGCTTAATTAATATGAAATTATATGAAACAAGAATTATTTGATAGATTAAATCCATTATGGGATATTGTAAATGCAGTTGAAGACCTTATTAGTGAGAATAATGCATTAAAAAAGGAGAATGAACATCTTAAAGAGCGTGTTAAATGGTTTGAAGAATCACTTGAAAGAAATGCAAAAGCTAGTGGAGAAGCTGTCCATAATCTTATTACTGCATGTCTTAATGGGAAAATAGAAATTCATAATGATGAAACAATTATTAAACATAATTAAATAAAAATTGAATAATTTTAAATAAAATATCTATATTAATAATGGTTAATATGATAAACCATAAAATAAATTAATAACAATTTAAATTAGATTAAAGATGAGAAAGTTTATTTTGATGTTTGTTGTAATGTTTACAACAATGCTTAGCGTAAATGCTCAGGTCGCTACTGAGAATTCAAAGTTGTTCGATAACACTTATGTAGGTGTAGAAGCAGGTGTTACAACTCCATTTAATTTTAATTCTGTATTTCCTCTTAATCCTGTAGCAGGTATTAAAGTTGGTAAGGAATTGACTCCAGTATTTGGGTTGGAAGCTGAAGGATTTGCTGTTTTTGGAACAAATGCTTATCGTTATGGTATTAATGCATCAATTCCTACAGATGGGGCATTTAATGTTCATAAGAATGGTTCAGTAAATACATTTGTTAAGGCTACTAATGTTGGATTGAATGGTGTAATTAATTGGTCTAATCTATTATTTGGTTATCAAGGAACTCCACGTTTCTTTGAAGTAAAGACAAATACCGGTATTGGTTGGTTGCATTATTTTGGAACTTATACTCCGGCATTTCCTGTAGGTGGTTTTGATGTAGCTGGTAATAGAAATATAATGACAGCTAAGACCGCTATAGATTTAGCATTTAATCTTGGTAATAAGAAGGCTCATACAGTAACAGTATCTCCCGGTATTTATTGGGGATTGAATGAAATTGGTAATCTTCAGTTTAATAAGAATTATGCACAGTTTGGTGTAATGGTTGGTTATACATATCATTTCAAGACAAGTAATGGAACACACCATTTTAAGACATATGATGTAGGTGCAATGATTTATGAGATTGATCGTTTGAATAATGAACTTGCTAAGAAACCTAAGGAGATAATTGTAGAGAAGATTGTTAAGGTTGATCCTATTACTTCTATGCCACATGCTGCAAAACCTGAAACTAATGCTTTTGAATATGCAACTGGATTTGGTATTAATGAAACCATATTCTTCGCATTTAATAGTGATGAACTTGATAATCGTGCAAAGGAAACACTTGATAAGCTTGGACAGAATGGAGTTTATGTAATTGATGCTTATGCTTCAAGTGAAGGTAATACAGAATATAATAAAGCACTTTCACAACGTAGAGCAGATGCAGTTAAAACATATCTTGAAAATCGTGGATGTAAAGTTGATAGCGCAACTGGTCATGGTGTACTTTTTGGAACAACCACAGGTCGTGTAGCAGTTATTAAGCTTAAGTAATTAATTTAAAAATCTTATTGAAGCCGGCATACTGAGAAATCAGTCACTGCAACAGTCAGGCATACTTTTTTACTTCGGTAAAAGAGTATGTCTGATTTTTTATGTACTAACTTAAAGTAAGAAAGGAAGAATAAAATGGGATTTCACCAAAAATGCAAATTGGCTAAACATTGCCCACATGAAAGTGAAACCACACCAGGAACATGTGGTTATCATCATTGTCGTTTAAGTAGAGAGGAAATAAATGAATTAACGATAGGATGTAAGTATACGAGAAAAGAATTAGAAGACCATTATTATGAACAAGTAAGACATAGAGTTAATCCCTTTATTGGTGGACTTATTGGAGAATTTGTTACAGACTCAAATTATTTATGATAATTATTATGACTGAAAAAGAAATTACTATAGCAAAAGAAATCTTGAAAGAAGAAAATCTTTTATCACTTGGCTTTAAGAATATTGGAAAAACTTATGATAAATTTGGAGGAACAGGTTATCAATATAAAGATTTTAAAAACATCAGGATTAGCAATTTCATGGGTATAAGAAATTTGGAGTTATATTTTTATGGATGTGATTTTATTACTCAGGAAATGTTGTGTGATGAAGGAATAACTGATACTTGTAAACAATACAGTATTTATGATACTATAAATGAACATCGTCCAATAAATATTCATTCTAATGAGGAGCTTGTTTCTATATGTGAAAAATGGGCATCAGCAATTAAAGCCGCTGGAATTAAGAAGGCAGAACAATTTAAAAAATATTATAAAAACTTATGATGACATATGAAAGATGTAATTAGGAAAAAAAGATTATGATGGTGATATAATTTATGTATGTCCTTATTGTGGAAGAGAAAGTAGATATGGCCAACGTATGCATGATCATATGTTTAGTTGTGAAAAGGAATATTATACAAAACAATTTAATTCAAAATTAGAAAAACGATTAAATTCTTATACAATTGGATTATGTGATGATTACTAAATATATAAATTAATAGTTATGGCTAAACTTTATTTTTGGGAACGTGATTGTGATGAACGTGAAAGAGAAGCTTTATGGAGGTGGATGGATGAACACCCAAATTATTATAAAGAAAGACAAGAAGCTAGAAGATATGAGAACTATATGAAAAATTATGAGATGTAATTTATGAAAGATATTGATTTAAATTGTATTACATTAGATATTGAATATGAAAAAACAAAAAGATGGTCTGACCATTTAAATTATTTGAATAATATAAATATATTTAATTTTAATTATGAGAGATTATGATATTGATGAACGTTTAAGACGACAACGAGAAGATCCACCAACCTATGATTCTAAAGGTAGATTAGTACATATACCTGATTGGGTTTATGATGATATGTTTTAAAAATATATTTAATTTAAGTTATGGGAGACGAAGAATACGATTGGGAAGATTAATACATATATATTTTAATTTGTATTATGACATTAGATGAAGCTATTGAACATTGTAATGATAAGATTAACAATACTCTATGTGGGTTAGAACATCGTCAATTAAGAGATTGGTTGATTGAACTAAAAGAAAAAAGGAACTCTTAAGAGTTCCTTTTTAAATTTATATATTACCAAATTAAGGTTCTTATTATGGTTCTGGACTAGGAGTAACAGAAGCTTCATAAGTTTCCCATGGATTAAATTCTTCGAGAGTAGTTACTCTAGTATTTAAATTTGTTAATGCTGTAGCAGTAACAAGTTCATTAGAAGCAATATAACTATATACTGTATCTAATAATAATGAAGGATCTATATTTAAATATGTAAGTTCACCATTTGACTCTTTAATATCAACTTTTACACCTAAATAAGAATAAGTTAATGGAGAACTTTGATAAGTATTAGTAAATAAAGCCGATTGTAAATCACTTTTTGTAATTTCAGCACCTTTAGCATTAGCATTACCACTTACAGTTAATGCAGTACCAGCAACAGTAATACTTTGAATAGATGTTTCTGCAGCAGCAACGGCATTTTGTAATTTAGTTGTAGAACTTACTTCAACTTTATTATTAGAAGCTGTAGCATCTACTAATAATTCACCAGAAGCACCATCAGCAGTTACATTCTTAGCAGCAACACTATCTTCAATTAACT
>Ga0326511_10000385_pt1 | contig 38429 bp, 61 predicted proteins | sample 0_2496_0518_D_FD_203701 | JGI IMG/M metagenome (GOLD analysis project Ga0326511, IMG submission 203701) | Bovine rumen microbial communities from UC Davis, California, United States - 0_2496_0518 | ecosystem: Host-associated > Mammals > Digestive system > Stomach > Rumen | place: USA...
GTCTCGCTCCAATCTCTCCGTACTTTTTCCTATCCCTCTGGGTCCGACCTCAGATAGATTCTGTAATTGACTTAACGAGTGACTGTAAGAATCTCTGACAGTCACTCTTAGCCTCTGCTCCATCTCGATAGGTAACATGTACCTCGTCGTGGCTGTGTCTGCTCAGCGGAATCAGGTTGTCCGGATCCCAGAAGCGGGCCGGGTCTTCATCGGCTGGAACGATGTGATGCACCGTGTCCGCATACTCTATCCTCTGGTGCCGAGTAAGCGCGTACTGATCCAGTCCGCTATACCTTGCCATGATGGTGCGCTGCAGCCGGGTCCACCGTGACGTATGATAGAGCCGTTTGATTCCTTCAGGCTCTCGGCGGTCCCGTTTATAGTTGCACCCGCATTTTTCGCCTCGTGCTATTCTCTTCCCGCAATGCGGACATCTGAAATAGATCGGCATCATTCCTCCTACAATCCAGCAAAGGGGCTTTCGCCCCTTTCGCTGAATTTTTACCCCGGCTTTCAACTGCATTCCGGCTTCCAGTGGGGCAACGAAAAAACGCGAGACCGTTTCCAGTCCCGCGTTCTTCACGATACATCAAACCATAGGTCTCATATGACAAACAATGACATCCTCTTTGTGCTGCTCTCCGAATGCCAGCAGAGCTCGTTTGTGTAACCTGAGCGTCTGCCGCAAACTGTAGTTCAGCTCGCAGGCGCAGGCCTCAAAGCGCTCGCAGTAAACGTATCTGCTCCTGAGAAGGGTCCTGTATCGGTTGTCTTTCATCTGGTCGATCTGGGAGAGCATGACGGCCTTCGTTGCTTCCTTCTCTGCAATCAGTGCAGCTGCCTCCGCGTCAAGATCCATCATACGCTCCACCGCTCTTGTGAAAGCAGCATCCGGATTCTTTGATGTCTGCACCGGATCCGAACCATAGTCCGGAGAACCGATCGATGCCATGGACGCCCGCAGCTCGTCTCGCTGCCGCTTCCGGGCGCGGATATCGTCATCCAACTCCCGGATCTTCCTGAGATAGCTTCTGGCTGCCATTGCCAGCTCCCAGCTTGAATCGCTCATCGATATCGCCTCCCTCTCAGAACCTGTACTCCTGTTCGACTATTCTTATTGAAAAGTTCTATTCCTCCGCTGTGCATGTTCCTCCCTTCTCGGTCTCTTTCCGGTACTCCGTCAGGGCCTCTTCCATTTCCAGAAAGTCTTCTAAGGTATAGACGTCCAGCCCGGTCATCTTCGCATAGGCGCGTTCGATTCCGGCGCCTTCGCTGTTCTCCCAGCCTGGGAGCAGAACCATTGCTGAGACTGACTGCAGCATGGCCACGCAGATCCGCATGTAGTCCGCCTGCCGCATTCCTCCCGGTAGGATCGAAGGTTCCAGGACGATGTGCCCGAGATCTTCAATCTTCTTTCTGACATCAGCAAAATTCTCCTTGTAATTTGCTACTCCGCGCACCGGCCCGGCGATATATATCTTCATTGGCTCTTTCAGCACTGCTTCACCTTCTCTCCGTAAGCGCGAATCATTGCCATGTATTCCTGCCCGGAATATGGCCACCTTCCAGTTCTTCGGGCTTCCTCGTAATGCAAGCCCCGGCTCCAGGACGGCTTCCTTGAATCTGGTCCGGGGCTTTCTGACCTGTTCTTTCCTGCCCGCCTGCCGTGGCTTCTTTTCTGCCGCCGGCTTTTCTTCCGCCGCCTGCACCGGCTCCTCCATCTTCTTAGGCTTCTGCTCTTTCGCAGGCTTCGGCCTGTCCGGCCTATCCGCCTTGAAGTGATACGGTTTCGGTTTTTTCTTCTTCCGCGGTGCTGGCGGAATCTCGTGCTTTCTCATGTAGGCTCTGAGAGCCCAAATTGAAACGCCGAAGTGTTCCGCTCCTTCTGCCATGCAGTGCATTTTCATATACATAAGTATATCTTCTGGTGGGAGCTTCGCGATTTTCCCATGTGTCTCGGTCGCACTGCACGCTTTGCATCGCGTAGAGGATCCGTTCAGGAGTGCGTTCTGTCGAACTCGGCTCTCTTTCCCGCAGGTGCATCTGCAGATCCATGCCGGGTGATGCGTATTGTCCAGTTTTGCTTTGCTGATCACCGTCCACTGTCCGAACTGCTGTCCGACCAGGTCCTTCGGAATCCTCATGCCGGTGTCTCCGTCGGGTCTCCCGGAAGATCCATCCAGTGTGTGATTGTGAATTCTTCCGCTGTCGGATAGTCTGACAGGATCCATCCCCCGTTCCTGTTCCACTGTCCAAAGAGCCAGGTCCGCTCAAAGTAGCTCCGCTTATACTGTCCGGATGCCACGAAGACCAGGATCTCTTCATTCTCCGGAGGCATTCCCTTGTCGACCGATGTCGGCAGCATTCCTGCAGGCAGTTCCTTCCCCCGGAGTGCGGCCGCTCCCATGGCCGCCGCCACGCTCAGTGTTGTGCTGGTGCATATCCCCGCTACTGCTTCCAGCTCCTGTGCCGCTCTTTCCGGCGTCACATAATTATTCTTCTCCGGCATCTTCGTCCTCCTTCTCATCTTCATAAAAAGGTTCTCTTGACTGGAACGCTCTTTTCAGCATCCCGGCGAATCCATCTGCCAGAGAGTTGCTTTCTCTCAGCTCCCTCGCGTCAGCCTCTATTTCCGTGACTCGTTCAGTGATTCTGATCTTCACCGTTTCTTCCCTCCTTCTCTTCCGCTTCGACCAGTATCCCAAGGATGAAGCCTGCTGCTCCCAGCAGGCTCCCTCCAACAATGAATCCAATCACGCCCGCACTCATATCAGTGCGTCTCCATCGGCCGGCCCCACAGCTTCCGCTTCAGCTCTGCAGCCTTGCGGATATACCAATCCGCTTTCTGCATGTCTTCGTCATGGGTCTCCTTCAGATCTGCGCGGTATCTGTACTTCCAGGCATTCAGCCGGCAAAAATCATAGGCCGCCCGCTCGCCGAAGACGGCGATCATCTCATCGATGCACTCCATCTCATGGCCAGTGTAATGGTCGGGGTGATTCACTCCTTTATCCCAGTTGTTGCGCAGCTCATACATTTCTCATTCCCTCCTTTATGCTTCCAGTTTGTCGAGTTCCGCCCGGATGACCGGGAGCGACGCTTTGATCAGAGTTTCCGCCGGCATCTGCTTCGAGTCGGCCAGCGCGGCCAGATCTGCCCTCAGATTGTGAATCCACATTCTGATCCAGCGGTGGTCCTCCTCGTCCAGCTCGTAGACCGGCGCCGGCAGGATCTCCGGAATGTCATTGAAGTCCGCCTGCCCTTCGCAGCCCTCCGGGTCTTCCGGAATCTCTACGCTGTTTCCCGTCACGTTTCTGAGTGTCTGGGTAAAGGCTTCCGCAGAAGTCCCTGCCTCCGACGCGGCTCTTCCGAATCTTTCGACGGTTTCTGCCAGCGCCTCTGTGGCATCTGCCGCCTTTTCAATTCCTTCCGTCACCAACTCCGGCGCAGGCTCTTCAGAACCAGAATCTGCCTCTTTTGGTTCTTCCGGTTCAGGTTCCGGCTTCACCGGCTCAATTTTGGGTTTGACCGGCTTGGGCTTCTTGTCCGGCGCTGCCTTTGTGACCTTGCTTTCCTTCTTCTGCGGTTGCACCGGTGCAACTTTCGGCTTCTCCGACTCCTCCTGCCACGGCTCCCCGAAGATATCCTCGTAAGCTGCTTTCGATGATACATAGAGCGGCGAAATGAATTTGCTTACTGCATCCAGCACTTCGTCCCAGTTGCAGGGCGTCTTTTCGTTGCTCCGGAGATTTACGAGCATCACTTCCCTGTCCAGTCCCTTTACGCTGATCGCGATGCGGCCGATGCCGGCAATGCGGACGGAATGGATCGCCTCCCCCGCCGGCGCCAGGATCTCCTGCAGCATTTTCTTTCCGGCGTCCGTGTCCGGCGCGACCGCAGTTATGCCGAATACATCGGCGTATATCTTCTGGTTTCCCCGGAACAGCTCGTAGACTGCCTTTTCCACCAGATTCATGTTCTCCATGTCCGGACGTACCGGTTCCATCATCCGCTCCAGAGGCGTGACCGCTGCCTCCGCCTGTACTTCCTCCTTCAGGGCCTGGACCTCTGTCTTCGAGAATGCCGGCGTGATCTCCTCGTTCAGGCTGTCCGGAAGCAGGAGCATCATCGACAGCTTCGCATATCCGATGCCCCGGAATGATTCCTGCAGCCTGTCGGAATTGCCTCCCTCTGAGAATCTGTCGTTGATCCTGATGAATCTGGACACCTGTGTCTTGTCCAAGTTGTATTCCGCTGCTGCGAACTCGTTGACGTCAGAGTATGCCGTCCCGGCCAGGATCGCCGTGTCTCTGGCCACCTTCAGCAGATATCCGATCCTGACGAAGCTCTCGCTCGCTTTCGTCAGCTCCTCCGTCAGTGTCTTCTTGTACTCCTCGTAATTTGAGAACGCTGTGAGATCTGTCATCCGTTCCCCTCCTCCCGTTTCCTGAGCCGCTCTTTCCAGCGCTCTGATTTTTTCCACTGGATGTATATCACCTTGTCTTCGTCGTACCACTGTGCACTGCTCAGCACGCTCAGGGCAGTCTGTACATCCGCCGCTTCCTCCATGACCTTTTCCGCGGCGAGTACTTCCGGCACCGGCGTCGGGTTCTCCCCTCTCAGGATCCTGGACAGCTTCAGGCATGCCTGCGCGAGCTCCGCAGCCTCCTCTGCTACCAGTTCCAGGGCCGCCGGCTCCCCGACCTCCTCGTAAATGTCCCTCATCATACTGCTTCAGCCTCCATCAGATCTTCCATGAGTCCGTCCAGGACCCGCTTGTTTTTCTTTGCCTTCAGTTCCTCGATGTTCTTTTCCCGGAGGATCTTGCTCTTCTTCGCCCGCTTCCGGTCCTCTTCCGTCAGCCGCTTCTTCAGGACGGACTGCCATTCCCGGATGAAGGGTTTCACCTTCTCGATCTCCGGTTCCTCGTCGAGGTATCCGCGGTGCTGGCGGACCGTCCCGCCCGGCTCCACCTCGATCGTGTAGTACGGGACCTTTGGCTCCGATACCTTCCGGAGGAAACACACATAGGTCTCATGGTTCCTGATCCGCTCGAAGTAGCGGTCCGAGCTTCCGACGCAGTGGTGCAGCGCAATGCCTTCCGTCGTGATCTCGATGAGCTTCTGCGGGACGATGATCATATACTCGCCGGAGCTGTACTCAAAGCGCTCCTTAATCTCGCGCAGGGCCTCCTCCGCGCCCGGGAACTTCTCCCGCATGCGCTTCGCTTCTTCCGCTGCCTTCGCCTTCGACCGCTTCAGCTCCTCCAGCATCATCCTGTGGTTGATCTCCTGGACGATCTCGTCGTGCCGGCGCTTCAGCTCCCTCGGCCGGAAGACCATGTCGTCAGCCAGTTTCTTCTTCTCCTGCCTGCACATGCTCAGATAGTCCTCCCACTGGCCCAGGACCGCCCGGGCCGTCCTGCCCTTGTATCCTCCCGCCTGCTGCTTCCTGATGTAGTTTGCGATCTTCGTGACGCTCATGCGCTCCGAGAAATCCTTCAGGTCTCTTCTGCGGATATTGTTCTCCGCGAGCCATGTGAGCGTTTCCTGCGGGATCTTCTCTCCCGTTTCGTCTGAGAGCTGCATCCACTCCACAAGAGACTCCCCGCCGTCCAGATCCCGGATCCGGTTGATCTTCTGGCGGTCCGAGATCCCGAAGACCTCTTCGATGTCCCGCCCGTTCCTCGTGAGCGGTCCGTATCGATATTCGCCGTTCCAGTAGTCGATGTTCTCCACGGACTCCTTCAGGAGCCGGAAGAATCTGCCCTTGTAAAGATATTCCAGCGTGTTCAGGGTGTCCCTGCTTGCGTAAGCCGCCAGTACCCGGTTGTAGTTCAGGCAGGCTTTCCCGTCCGCCATGGCGCGGATCAGCCTCGCGGTGACCTGATAATCCGTTCCCTCCAGCGCCTCCTCGATCCCTCCGGGATACATGTATCCGGCTTTCGTCGTCCGGTTCGCCGGGTTGCCCTTCCAGTAGCACCCGTACCGCTCCCACTCGGTCTTCCGGATCGTGTTGTAGAGGATCCTGTGCGAGAACCTCTTGTCGTGCCGGAGCAGGAAGATCCACATCGATTCCGACCTGTATGTTTTCTTCCCCTCCAGCGACCACGAGAACCCGATGTCGACGAATCGCGCCACGCTCTTCTTGCTGTCGATGTCCTGCAGGATGCTCACCATCGATGTCTTTTCGATGAACTTGCTCCGGATCCTGACCGTCACCGCGTGCCCGCATACCGGGCAGACTGCCTGTTCTCCCTGCGCCGCCTGCCTGCCGCTGCCGTCCGCAGCCTTCAGCGCCTTCCTGTCTATCTCACTGCCGCAGGCTGTGCAGTGTGCTTTTCCCTTTGTCCAGGAGCCCAGTGCATAATCTTCCGGGGCGATCAGACCTCTGGCCCACGCTTCGAAGTCCGCCGGGAGCTCCGGGACTGAATCCACCATCGTCTTGTATCTCTGCACTTCCCTCACCCTCTCTGTACAGTGTCTGTCGCTGACGTACTCCTGTTCCAGCCTCATGATCTCTTCAAAGACAGCCCTCTTCTTGGACTTGCTGATCCACGGATCAACAGGCTCCCCGAGCGCCCTGAACGCAAGCTCTGCTTCCTTCTCCGAGGCAAAACTGACCTCGGATGCCAGATTCATGCCGTTCACATAGAGCGTTTCCTGTCCCATCGCCCCGGCGATGCTGTAATCATGCCATGTGCCTGTCAGATACTCGTAAGTCTTGTGCTCCCCGCTCCCGACCTGCAGGAGGTACCTGGCGGAATGCTGACTGTCCATGAAGATGTCCATGATCAGGACCTGCTCCGCATCGTCGAAGCAGGCCGTGACCACGGTCCCCTGCCTCTTCACTTCCGCCGGCGGGAGCTTCAGGTATTTCGTCTTCCTCATCCTGCGCCTCCCTGGACCAGATCGCCCCTCGGTGTGATCTTCAGCCACCGGCCTGCGAGGTTCTCGTCCACGCGGAAGACTCTCGCCATGACGATCTCGCCTTCCTCTTCGTGGAGCAGTCCGATGATTGCTCCGGCTTCCGCCCTGAACTCCGGTTCATATCCGCGGGATATGCCGATCCAGCCTTCCCCGCCGACATCCACCCGGTCAGGCTGGACTCTCAGCATCGTCCCCGACGACTGCCACGGTCTTCCCGGATGGTCTATCTGGTAGTGCATCGCCTCGTAGCAGATGTGCAGCCTATCCAGCTCCTTGACGAGCGTCAGCTCCGTCGAGGACACCCTCGTGTCGTCCCCGCCGACTTCGTGGATATCTCCGCCTGCCTCCGCGACGAAGAAACGGTTCTTCCCGTCCATCGCGTAGTAGCCCATACAGCCCAGGATGTACTCACAGCTGTGCAGCCCCGTCTTCCCGCACTTGCATCCGGCCGCGGTGTAGGTCTTCCCCAGCTCGTACCGGAATGTCCCGGCGCCCATGGAGCAGCTCATGTCTGCGTGTGTCGCCTTGAATACTTTCATTTTTGCGCCCCCAGATAGTAGTCGCGGATCAGCTTCCGGGCCGTCTTCATGCCCGGGATCCCGAGCCATGCCCTTCCGTGTCCGACGGTCGTGATCTCCTTGCAGGACTTCGCTGCTTCCTGGACAATGCTCTTCTCGACCTCCTTCGCGTTCTTGAACGACCAGCCGAGCAGGAGCGCGACGCATCCCTTCAGGCTCTTGCCCTTCTTCCTGACGGCCTCCGCCATGGCGGAGCTCTCCAGGGTGCAGGCCTCGATATACCCGAACCAGTCCTCCATGATCTCCTCCGGCTGCATGTCGTTCTTCTCGACCTTGAGCTTCCCCAGGGCCGCCATGACCGGCGTGGCCAGTTCCTGGACCGATCCGAGGATAAAGTCTTCCGCGTCCTCCGGCTCCAGGCCGTTCTCCTCCGCGATCTTCCGGACCGCGTCCTCATCTCCCTCTTCCAGCTGCGCCGCTGCCGCGCGGTTCAGCTCTTCACAAGAATCAAACTCTCCGAATTTGTCAAACATCAGATCTCTCCTCCTCAGTTGAACGGAAGTCCCTCGTCATAGCCTTCCGGGACGTCCATAAAGCCTTCCTGCTCATATCCGTTGTCCTGCTGCCTTCCGGCAGCGTTTCCGCTTTCCGCGCTGCCATTCTGACGTGACCGGCCCGCGCCGCCTGCATCCCTGGGAGAATCCGCAAACTCGTGCTCCTCCACGACGACTTCGGTGGTGTAGACCTTCACCCCGTCCCGGTTCGTATAGGAGCCGGTCTGGATGTGCCCGGAGATCAGGATCCGCTTCCCCTGCTGTACATACTTCTCAGCAAACTCTCCCGAGCGCCCAAAGGCCACGCAGGGGATGAAGTCCGCCGTCGGCCCGTCGTTCTGGTCCCGCCTGCCCTTCCTGTCCACCGCCAGCGTGTAGCGGGCGATGCATACCGGGTTCTGTCCCTGGCTGTATCTCACTTCAGGGTCCCGCGTCGGGCGCCCCATCAGGATCACTCTGTTCATACTTTCTCCTTCTCGGAAACGCTGTATGTCCACTGCAGCTTTATCACTCCGTTGCCGTTTATGGCGATCCGGATCTTCACCCGGCCTTCATCCACGGTGCAGCTGTACAGCTTCCCGTCGCTGATCATGCCGACCACCTGCAGCATGAAGTCCTGCAGATCTTCCGCCAGCTCCACGCCGTACAGGAGCTTCAGCTTCGACTGTTCCCCGAACAGCTTTTCCACCGCCTTCTCGGCGTTTCTCTTCGCTTCCTCGCGCCGGACGTACTTCCGCGCCTCGGTACAGTCGCACTGCCGTGTCACCTCCTCGTCGATCACGTGCTCCGGCCAGGCGTGCGCGGACTGGATCGTCTTCATCTGCCCGCAGAATCTGCAGACGCCTGTGTAACTGAACAGGTCCTTGCTCATCTCATCACCCCCCCAGCGCCCTGTACTCCGGCCCTGCCGGCCGTCTCCTTCTGGCCTGCGGGACATCCTCGTACAGCTTGATCGGCTTCTCGCCGGACCTCACGTATACCACCAGGTCCCCATAGGTGATCGTCCTCTGGTGCAGGAGCTCCACCAGATGCGGAAGGAACCGCACGATCTTCAGGCTCCTGATGTGCACGCCGCCGAATGCGTCCATGGTCTCCGTCTTTATCCTGTCCCCGACCTTGAAGGTCTTCCTGACGCGGGCGATGTCACCCGGCCGGATGGCATCCAGGTTCTTCTTCGCCACATTCTCCGTAAAGTCCGCTCTCACTGTCCTCCTCCAAAAAAGTGAAGCCCTGCTTCAACATTTCAGGGTCTTCAGTTCGTTGCACCGGTGCAACTTCCACCGGTTCTTCCAGATAGTTTCTCCCGAATGTCCGCATCCACTTCGAATGTCCGTAGATCTTTTCGAACTCGGTCTGTGCGACCGCCTTCAACCTCATGTCCAGCTCCCGGTTCCCCGCATGGATCCCCGCCGGCGCGTGCCTGTGGTGCATGTCGCACAGTGTTACCTTCAGCCCGTACTTCTCGGACAGGTGGCGAGGTCCATGGCCATACATGACATGATGTACTTCCAGTCTCTTCCTCGCCCCGCAGACGTAGCACTGCCTCGGCTCCGGCTGCGGGATTATGCTTTTTGACATCTGACCTCCTCCACCTGATGGCCGCCCGTCCTGAGCAGCCCTTCCAGCTCGTTCCACTGTTCCCAGTTCTGGACCTTCTTTCCTTTCGTGTTCGTCCACCCCCTTTCTTTCCATGCGCAGATCCATCCCTGCGTCATGGGTGCCTCCAGATAATCGTTCTGGGCGATGACTGTCAGCCCGCAGGGCTTCGTCAGGATCCCCACCGCGCTGATCAGCGCCTGCAGCATGTTCGACCGCATCGGCGCCGCCCGGTCCTGCCTGACTTCCCGCCGGTGTGTTTTCCCGGAGCTGTCCACAAAATCCACAGAAGCCCAGAAGTCTTCCGGCGTGGCCAGGATCCTCACCGTCACTCTGTACATCTATCCGACTCCTTTCTTCCAGGCCCTGACATAGATATGCCAGCCCGTCTCCTCGTAGTACTCCGCCCTGGTGTCGATGATCCTGTATCCCGGGAACTGTCTCCGGAACCACGCCTCCCGCTCCTCCGGCGGCAGCGTGGCCAGCTGGATCACCCGGCGCCTCGTATACTTGTGGTCCGCCGGCGGGAGCTCCATGGGCCGCTCCAGGTTCCGGCTGGATGACCAGCGCTTCTTTCCCTTCGGGTCTTTCGTCAGGTACTTGCTCAGCTCCTCCAGGCCCGTCTCCGTCGGCCGGAGCCTGTCCGCGTTGACGTACCCCAGCTGCTCGATCCGGTACCCCGGTGTCCCTACCTTCCTCCAGTTGATCCTCTGGGCCGTCCACATCATCTCGACTTCGTCTCTCGGGATCCCGCCGTTCATGACAACATGGTGATGTATCCTCCCGCTCCGGGATCCCCGTTCCGTGATCAAGATGTACTTCAGCGGCGGGAGCCCCAGCTTCTTCCTCCTGTAGGCCACCCGCCGGAGGTAGTTCCTCACGGTCTCCTCCGCCTGCTCCACCGTCTCCGGAAGACTCTCCCCGTCGTATGTCAGAGACACGTGCAGGTCCTCTGCCCCGAAGTTCCCGTTCAGGAGCTGGAGCAGGTACCTCTTCGCGTTCTTGTCGTTCAGACCCTGCTGTTTCGGTGAGGTCACCCGGATGCGTTTTCGTCGTCGCTTCCTGACTGCGTCGTCCGCCGCTTCCGACCTCGGGATGATATCGATCTCCCGATACGGACCGCAGTCTATCTTTTTCTCTCGCTCGTACATGCTCCCTCGGTTTCGTTGGAATGTTAATACCCCATACAAGGCCGGAAAGAGTGCGAATGGCCGCGGTTTTCTTTGCTTTCATCCGCGGCCTGTGATATACTGATCTTGTCAACATCAGATACACCACAGACCCCCGAGTCCACCGTTTGCCGACGGCGGGCTCATTTCTTTTTCCAGCGGCCCGGTTCATATTCCGGCTCCGTCCGATACCTGAAACGATGCTCAGATTCGGACGGATCATAATAGAACCGGAAAGTGATCACCTCTCCGTCCTCCAGGACGATCTTTCTTTTTCCAATGTACTTTCCCGGTGTCTCGCCCGGCGCGTAGCTCCAGGCGTTATGCAGCGCTTCCTCAAGCCGCGGCGTGGTTCCGTCGGACTCGTCCTTCACTTCCTCGTATACGATCCGGTTCATACTGCCGCTGCCTCTTCGCACAGCTTCTTCCACCGTTCCTCTGCGATCTTGGCCGTCCTGCAGTGCAGGATCTTCTGTCCGCACCCGGAGCAGTATCTGTCGTCCTCACTGGCGACCGTCCTCCCGCACCGCCTGCATGTCACCACGCAGCCCCATCCGTATGCGGTCGATGAGATCTTCGGCGGGATCGGTTCCTCCTTGCCGTAGTGCATGATCACTCCCAGGTCCCTCGAATATGCGTCCTGGATCTCCCGTGCTTCTCTTTTCTCCATGGTCAGTCCTCCCTCCAGACATATACGTCCGTGTGGAACTCGCCCCGCTGCCTTCCTTCCTTATGTGTCGGTACCAGGATATCGATGCACCCGGGCCCGACGCCGCGGTCTTCCACGGTATATTCCTTCCCGTTGATGAGCAGCTTCGTCCCGAATCCGAACTCCCGGGCGCTGGCCGCTACGGTCCGTCCGAAGGTCATGGGCGCGCCTGAGGCTGTCTTCCACGCGTTCTCCCCGTTGCAGCACCGTTCCGGGCAGTAGTGTGTGATCTTGTGCCTTCCCAGGTTCTCCCAGTGTCCCGCCGGCTCCGCGGGGAGCTTCTCCGCCTGCTTCGCTTCCTTGATCTCGATCGCCTGCGGCGGTTCCCCGTCCGCCGGCAGCACTTCCGGCAAGGGAGGTACGTGGAAGCATTCCGTATCCATAAGCTCCTCTCTGCGGATCAGTCTCGTCCTCCGGAGGACCGCGGCGATGGCTTCTTTTTCAGCCTGTGTTTCCGCTGCCCAGATCCAGATCGCCAGCCCGATGATCACCGCCAGCGCCGTGATCGTGACCTTTATCATCACCTCAAATACAGAGCGGTCGTTCCTGTTCAGGTCCGCCAGTCTCTTCCTCTCTCTTCTTCTGATAGCTCGTTCCATGTTCCTGTTCCTGTTCGTCACAATACACTCCTCTCTGTTACCAGCTTGCAGATCTCCTGCTCCGTGAAGCGCAGAAAATTGGCGATGCCCGCGAACTCTTCAAAGGTAAAGTCCCCGTTCTGCATCCGGGAGCACATGGTCCTGCGGCTGATGCCGATACGGTCTCCGATCTCTTCGAAGGTCGGAGTATTTGCTACCCGGTGCCTGTCGATAGTTTTTCTAAGGTCTTTCACGAAGCGCTGCCGGGTAGTCTCCGGAGATATCCTGTCAAGACTTGTCCTTGGCATCGGTCTCCTCCCTTCTCTTGAATCCTTCCGCCAGCCCTTCTCCGTATCCCAGGAGGAAGGACTGAGTCTCTGCGGACATCTTCGGAAGTACGGCTTCCAGAGTTGCAATCACATTCTTCTGAGTCTCTGCCATGAGTGGCCTCCTTTCGTGTTTTGTTGTGTTACTGACATCATCGTACATGGTGACAAGCTATTTGTCAATATGTTTTTGTTGACTCACTGACATTGTGCTGTTATTATTGTCTCAGGAGGTGAGGGCATGAAGGACCGAATTAAGACATTACGAAAAACCTTGAAGATGACACAGCAGGAATTCGCTGACAGAATCGGTATCAAGCGGAATACTGTTGGCCTTTATGAAATCGGGCAGAGCGGAATCAGCGACACCGTCATCCGTGCGATCTGTCGCGAATTCGGTGTAAATGAGGAATGGCTGAGGACGGGATCCGGAGAGATATTCCGGGAAGTTGATACGGAGGCGCGGTTCTCAGAATGGGCCGGCCGGGTGCTGGCCGGAAGGGACGAGACGTTCCAGAAGAGATTTGTCACTATGATGATGAGCCTCACGGAGGACCAGTGGAGGCTCCTGGAAGAAAAGGCCCGGATGCTGTTCGATCAGGAACAAAACAAAAAGGCCTGAGATGATCTCAGGCCTTTAACAGTCCGCACACGAAACGGTATACAAGATATATCTGCCGGTCGGTGCATCGTTCGAGAAGCTCTTCCAGTTTTTTCTTATAGTCCATTTTTTATGTCCTCCTATGCGCAACATATGGCACATTCGTCCGATTTTGTAAAGGTGACATAAGACATCATGGACTTTCAGAGAGGATTATCATGGCCATACGTCAGTTGAAAAGCGGAAACTGGAATATCCGCAAGATGGTAGACGGGCGGTCCTACAGCGTCACGATAGACCATAAGCCCACAGACAGAGAGGCAGAGCGCCTTATCATGCGTCAGATCGCCGAGGCCGGAGACCAGCGTCCCTCCGGTACCAGCTCCTTCGACGCGGCCGCCGGCGCTTACATCAGCAGCGTGGAGGGTTCCCTCAGTGAATCCACGATCCGGGAGTACGTCCGCCTGCACGCATACCTGCAGAAGCATTTCGCCCGTTTCTGCAGCCTCCGGATCGGCGACATCGGGAGCCAGGACGTCCAGAAGATCGTCTCTGAATACTCCCGGGGGAAAGATGACAATGCCCGGCGGAACATTACACACAGGTCCGCGAAGTCCGTGAGCAACATGTACGGCTTCATCCGTTCCGTGATGCGCTCCGTTTTGCCCGACCTCGCTCTCCACGTGACCCTCCCTGACCTTCAGAAGGTCGAGCCCTATATTCCGACGGACGACGAGGTCCGGGCGGTCTGTGAGGCGCTGAGAGGCTCCCGTTATGAGGCCGCGATCATCCTCGCTTCCCTCGGCTGCCGGCGGTCGGAGATCTGCGCCCTGGAGCTCTCGGACGTCTCCGACACCTCCGTCCGCATCCACCAGGCGAAGGTCCAGGACAAAGAGGGGCGCTGGGTGATAAAGGACCACGGGAAGACCGCCACGTCCACCCGGGAGATCGAGATCCCGGAATACCTCTCGGAGCTGATCCGCTCCCAGGGCTTCGTGTACCGCGGAGCTCCCGGGCAGATCACTGTCCGGCTCCACAGCGTGCAGGACCGTCTCGGGATCCCGCGCTTCTCTGTCCACAAGCTCCGGCACTTCTACGCCTCCAGCGCGATCACCCTCGGCGTCCCGCTGCCGTTCGTCCAGCGCTCCGGCGGATGGGCCACGCCGGCCACCCTCCAGCGGATCTACGTCCATGCCCAGAAGGACAAGCAGCGTGAGATGGACCTGGTCACCATGAACCAGATCGCCTCCCTGACCGTTCCTTCCGGCGTTCCAAATCGTTCCAAAAAATGATGTGCTTTTCTTGGCACATGAGGCGCATTATACTGCACATGATGTGCAACCCCTGACACAGTGAAAGACCGCATAAATACTGGATTTTTTCAACTTTCCAGTATCTATGCGGTCTTCCGATTTTAATGGAGATGACGGGAGTCGAACCCGTCCGGTTTGTGCCATTATTTGGCTTAAACGCTCACTTTATTTTATACCGTTCCAAATTTGTTCCAAATTTCGGCCTGTTCGCAATCTTCCTATATAAATAGAAGACGCCGGCAAACAAAAAAGAACCCTGCAGGATCTCTCCCGCAGGGTTCTCTCAGTTAATTATAGTCTTCCAGAAGCAGGTCCTCGGCATATTCGATCATTTCGCGGAGCGGGCCGCCGGTTGCACCGGTGCAACTCACAGCATAAAGCACCGCAAAGGTCTCGTCGAGGCTGTAGCACGCCCTGTCCATGTCGTGGTAGTAGTCGTACAGGGCCTGGAGGGTGTCCCGATGTTCCTTGTCCCACCTCGGGGCCGTCGTATGGTAAATGTAATGACCATACTCATGCGGAAGGACATGGGCCGGAGCCCCGGCCCTTACCTCGATCCTCCGGTCCCAATGGGTGTATGTCCCATCATATCCCGGGCCCATGCAGGTCACGTCCACATACTCGATCCTCCCTCCGTCGGCCAGGAACTTCTCCTGTACCTCCGGCGGCACTCCGTTCCCGTCAGCTCCATGGGCCGCGGCCGCAGGCGTGAGGATCATGCAGCACAGCATGACCAGCGCGATGATTCTCTTTACCGTTTTCATGCTGCCTCCTTAGTGTTCCTGCTCCCCGACGATTCTAACGCCCGGACCAACGGGCTGCTCTGCGCGGTATCTTCCATCCCATTTGCCATCTGCGCCAACATAGCACCAGCCGCGCGGATCCGCGACAAAGGCATCCGTGGCCATCCGGCCGTCGGGCTCCAGGAAGTACCAGCAGCCCTTCCACTGCAGCCACTGGTCTGCGAGCATCGCGCCGTCGGCGCCGAGGAAGTACCAGAGCGGTCCATCCTGGTGCCAGGAATTGGCGATCATGAATCCGGCTCCGTCGAAGCAGTAATAGCGGAGGCCGATGTATTTCCAGGCATCTCTGACCGGCTCCCCGTCCTCCATGTACCGCCATCTTTCTTCCTCGTTCTCCCATCCGGAGCCGAATTCCTGCGGAATTTCATAGATATATTCCACATGGCCAACGTAGGACTGTTCCTCGCGGTCCAGGTTCCCGGCAAACAGCAGGGCGTCTCCGACCTGGAGCCGCTCCGGGTGAAGGATATGTCCTCTCTCGATCCCGCAGTCCACATCCTGGAAAAGGTCCGAGCCGAGCATCCCGGCGGTGTTGAGGAGCCCGATCTGGGCGCCGCACCTCTGATATGTTGCGCATCCGGAGCTGGAGCAGTCCGAATAGTATCTTCCATTCTTCGGAGTGTAAACGAACTGCCGGAGGCTCTGGTTGTATGAATTGCGGCCCAGGATGGTCGAATAAAGGTCATGGAACTGCTGCCTCTTATAATCGCTGTCCAGGGCCTTCAGCCGGCGGACCGCGATCAGCTTCTTCCGGACCCCGTTTTCCATCTTCCGGCTGTATCTGTATGACAGATACCATTCCAGATTCTTAGTGGACGGCGTTCCGGATCCGTGACCGCAGATTGTAATGTCCTTCTCGTTCATCCTCAGTCCTCCTCAATGGTCTCGGTTTCGGGCTGTTTCGCTTCTTTCGCCGCGTTCATCGTCTTGACGGCCGCCTCGATCAGCATGTCCAGCTCATATTCCGATACATTGATCCCGTGCTCTCTGAGCAGCTTCCCGAGCAGTTCGACAACGACATCCTTCCTCTCCTGTCCGGATGCGTAATCGGGAGAATACACCTGCTCCGCATAGAGCACCGCCTGCTGCGCCAGCATCGCGGCCTGCTGCAGTCTCTCTGACCCTATCCGCGATACGAGATACGGAATCGCGTATCTCGTGATCAGGAGCGTCGCGATCATGATCACTGCCTGAAGCAGCTCCATGATAATCTCTCTTTCCATACTCCCTCCTTTCAATGCGCGGCATATGCCGCAATCATCTGCATGATTCCGTAGGCCACCGCGCCCGCAAGTGCGGCACAGATGGTCGTCAGGATGGTCCGCTGCATCGAGCTCCAGGCCTCTGCAGGCTTCGCTTCCAGCTCGTCAAGCCTTTCGCCCTGTTTCTTCTGCTCCAGCAGCATGTTTTCCATATTCACAGCCAACCGCTCCACGCTCGCCGAGATCTTCCGGATCTCTTCGAGATTGCTTTCCAGCTTATCCAGTCTGTGATTCTGGCGCTTATCTTCGTCGTGAATGCGGTCTATCTCTACTCGCGTGATCTCGTCCATGCCAGCCTCCTCTATCCTGTGACCCTTCGTGTGATGAGTGCCGCACTCTGGATCTTCTGCAGTGTCTTCCCGTCGATCTCCTCGACGGTCTCGTGCATCATCAGCTCCTGGAAGAGGCGGTCGATCACATCTGACATGATCCGGTTCGCTTCGAGGAGCTGACTCACGATTTCGGTCGGCGGCATTCCCGCGCCCGGCATCACTCTTTCCCGCCGGTGATCTGCTCGAACTCCTCGGCAGTAATGCCGTTCTTCTTGCCGATCAGCGCGCGGAGCATGCTTAACGTGTAGAATCCGGCCTCATAGGCCTTCTTGATCTTCTCAAAGTTCTTACTCATCTTCTTCGCCCTCCTCGTCGATGTCGACATCCGTCATGATCGCCACGTACTCCAGCAGTGCTTCCTGTTTCGCGACCTTCGCCTTCAGGTTCTCCCTCTCGCGTGCTTCCGCAATGCTCTCCTTGAGTTTCTTCACCAGTGCCATTATTTGCCTCCTTTGCGTTCCAAAGCATTTTCAAATACAGATCCATCCTGCGGACCAGTTTCCAGTTATTCCCTTTTGATGCGTGCTGTCTCCATCCGGCGTAACATTCATAGACCTTTGCCTTCGGCAGCTCGCCCCGCTCGCATTTATGGACAAGCCGTTTCAGCTTCCGGCGTTCTCTCCGGACGTTCTGAGGGTCCAGCTTCATCATGACTTTCCCCGTCTCTGTCAGAGACCAGTGGAAGCCCAGGAACAGGATCCCGTCTGTCAGTGGGAAAATCTTCGTTTTCTTCGGGTGCAGTGAAAATCCTATTCCTCCCAGATACCGGCCGATCCTATCCCTGCATTCTTCGAGATACTGTTCGCCCGGGTGAATCAAAACAAGGTCATCCATGTATCGGAGGTAGTACTTGATCCTCATCTGCTCTTTGATCATGTGGTCCAGGTCTGACAAGACGGATATTCCGGCGATCTGGATCATCTGACTCCCCGGATTGAATCCGATCTCGCCGGCATACTGCTCGGTGAGGACCGTTTCCACGGCATGATATGTCCAGTCGTCAAGTTTCTTTCGGAAGATCCGCTTTGCTACATCGTGGCGCATGTTCGGATAATATCCTTTAATATCGCATTGCAGCACATATCCTGATCTTCCATAACGGCGGAAGTGTTTCTGCAGGAAACAGCGCAGCCGGCCTCTGGAAAAGTCGGTCCCGCGTTTTGTCTGACAGGCGCCGTTATCGTAAATAAACTGAGGCACCATGCAAGGATAGATGGCATTATCGTTCAGGCTCCGCTGATATACCCGGTCTCTGAAAGTGATCGAAATAATATCCCGCGGCTTCGGAGATGTTACCTGGAAGCTGACCGGCGGCCGGGCCTTATAGGTTCCGGCCTTCAGTTCGTGCTCCAGCTTCAGCACCTCTTCCAATCCATTGAGAACAAAATGCGCTGTCGAGTCCTTCCACATGACTCCGTTTTTACATTTCTGCATCGAGTCGTATAAGGCTTCAAACCCTATTACTTCTTCCATGCGATTCCTCTGAATAGTTCAAAACGCTTATAGCAGTACCGGCTTCCCGGAGCCGACTGCGTCGTTTTAATATTGTTCGCCTTCCGGCTGGGAATTCGGCTCCTTGTGTATAGTGTTCGGGACGCGGTCACCCTATGGGCGGCCCATCTGGTCCCTGCTTTACACAATCCGGCGCGCAGCGATTGCTGTTCCACGCGTTGTTGTTGTTGAGGTAGCCCGACGCGTTCACATTCCACGTATTGTTCGCGTTCCCGCGATTCGCACTCCGCAGGCGCACGTTCTGCGACGGATCCATACAGCCTACATCCCTATATAGAAGCGGTCAGCTCCGGAGCTCGGGGCTGTACCGCTTTCTATCTGATTCATTCCATCTTCTGATGTACGATCTGACTTCCATGGTCAGGCCGGCCCAGTACTTTATCCTTTTGGAGGAAAGATGGAATACTTCTTTCGCCAGCTGCATAAGGGCCAGGAGGTTATTGCACTGGAGGACCGCATGCTTCTGCAGCCGGATCCTCTCGACGGCATTGTCATGATCATGCGCGACTTTGATATTATTCGCGTTCCAGGCCGAAATATATATGTCCTTGGCCATCCGGATCAGGTCCGCCGTGATGGCGTCATTGTATTCCGGCTTAAAGACGTTCTGGTTCTTCGTGATCCTGATCGTATATGAAGCGAGAGCCCTGGCCTTCGTGATAACCTCTAGTTTCCCTTCGCCTCTTTCGCCCGCAGGTACTGACATTCTTTCTCCTTTTCATCACCGGGCCGCGAGGCCCGGTGATGTCCATGATCGTCAGACGATGACACAAGCCGGCGCGCAGCGATAGCTGTAACACGCGAGGCCGTAGTCGCTGAGGTAGCCCGACGCGGACACATACCACGCACTGCCCGCGCCCCCGCGAAACGCACTCCGCAGGCGCACGTTCTGCGCGCTGGTCTGCGCATTGATCGCATAGGTCTTATACGCCTCATTGGCGTTTGCGGAACCTGTGCCGGCCGGGCTGGTCAGGCCGAGCGCTCTCTTCCAGTACTCCCAGTAATCGCCCTCAACTCCGGAGAGCTGCGGCGTTCCGTACATCTGCTCCAGAGACGGGAGGAAGAAGGTGTCGTAGGTGTCCTCGGACGTGTCGCTGAGGCCCTCCACGGTGTTCAATGCAGTCGTGACCTTGACCTTTCCGAGGATGTTCAGGAACTCGTCAGAGAAGCCCGCCATGAAGCCCTGCTTCGATGCGAGCTCCGTCGGCGGCATATCGAAGTCATTCTGTGAAGTCCACCAGGCGCCTGCTGCGGCCTTGCTGTTCAGCCACTGCCGGATGCCAGACTGGCTCCAACGGTTGTATCCGTAGCCGGTCCTCTGCATGCTGTTGAGCGTTCCGACAGTCGTGTAGGCCATGGTGCCGAGGTCCGTGCCTTCCGTTCCCGAAGTGACCGCAACGGTCTCGATCGGAGAAGCTGCCGACGGAGAAGTGTAAGACTTGACCGTCCAGTTTTCCGGAAGCACATCAGGCATCCGCTCGAAGCCGGCCAGGACGCCGCCCGCCGGGACTTCCTGCGTCAGCGTGAACTGATAGGTTCCAGCCGTCGCCTTGCTCCAGGTAGTCGCGAGGGTGACGTGATAGGTGCCCGCCGGCAGTGCGGATTCACAGACGTAAAATGCTTCCGCGTTGTCGAACTGTACTCCGAAGGGCGTGCAGTAATGGCACTGCAGCCACATGCCCGGGACAGTTTCCCCGTCCTGGAGCTCGACGTCTCCGAAGTGGACGATGTCCATCGGCATGGTGTAGTCATTGGTGCCGTCGGACCATGCGACATTGATCTGGTCGCCGATCGCCAGGACCTGCGATGCGATTCCCTCGCGGACGAGCTGGTGGATCTCATTCAGGTTCGTGGTCAGCGTTGCGATCTTGTCGCTGGCCAGGATCTCCAGCAGGGCGTTCCTCCGGTGCTCCGCTGCCAGCAGTGCCTGGCCGGTTTCATCGAGCAGGATGGGTTTCGTGATAGTGCTCATAACTTTCTTCCTCCTTTATTCTTCGGTGATGACGCAAAGTTTCCCGCTAACTACCTGCAGACCGAGACTGTCCTGCAGTGCCGTCGGGTTTGCTTCCAGATAATCAGCGACTGCCTGGTGGATCTCCGGGCCACTCAGGGCGTCGACCTGTTTCTTAAGCAGTGCATAAGCTGTGGTGCCGTCCATTTTGACCTCCTTATCTGATCCATTCTCCTGCCGCCTGGTCGAACCAGTATAAATTCCCGGTATCCATCTCGATGAAGGTGGAGCCGTTGGTAACAGGCACGCCGTTGACCGTGTCGGTCGGCTTTTCGTCGGTACTCAGTCCGACCAGCTCAAGGCCGGGCTTATGGGACGCGTAGGTAGGATCCTTGGTAACAGTGATCATGTTTATATCCTCCTTATTCTTCGATTTCCATGCAGACGATGCCGTCTACGACTACGATGCCGCCGAGACCGATCGCCTCACGCGCAGTCGCCGGCGCGGCCCTGCGGAGGAGCCCGCCGTGTTCCACGTAGGTGTTCGCTTCGGTATCTCCCAGGTCTTCGAGCATGTCGACCTGGGTAATATCTCTGGTTGTGCTCATGTCTTATCATCTCCTTTATGCCGGGCGATTGTCGTTGATCGTCGGCGTATAGGTGCTCCCGTTCAGGGTCACGCTTCCGAACGTCAGCTTGCAGCTTACCGTCTGATTTGCCGTGTATACTCCGAGTCTGAACAGACCCTGATGGCTGTCGCTGGCTTCGTGGGTCCATGTGCCGGACGTCTCGTCATAATGCTGATTTCCGAACAGATGGACCGTCGGATACCAGTACTCTCTTCCGGAATGTGAGAAACTCCCCTTCGTAATCGTCGCGGAAGCGACCTTTGAATCACTGACAGGGTATGTCAGCGCCAGCTTTGTCCCACCTTTCAGTACGATCCAGTATCTGAAATTGCAGTACAGCGTATAGTTTGCCGGCCTTCCTGAAATGCCCATCGTTATTTCGCGTCCGCTGATCGAAAGTGTCCCGCCGTTGCTTCCCACTGCCGACTTCCCGGAAGCGACGAGTGTTCCTCCCTCGGAAGCCGTATTCGTGTAAAGTGTCCAGCTGTACAGCTCGACCTCAATGTGGTCGATGTCGTCGAGGTAGATATAGAAAAGCCTAGCTTTCCCACCTACCCCGATCCATGCACGCACCACCCTGCGGGCCTTCCCGGAGACGCCGAAATACGGAGCGATGATTTTTCTCGCCTTACCGGCTATTCCTTTCCAAAATGCCATGGCTCCCGCTCCTTATACGTACTGCAGATAGATCACTCCGTTTGCCAGGCTGGACGACCCCGACGTCATGGCTCCGGTGCCGGCATAGATTTTCCGCGGTTTTGCCGTCGAATAGTCCGTACCGTCCAGGGCCGAGACTCCCGTTCCGCCGTTTGCTACCGGAAGGACTCCGGTGACTCCCGGCCTCGGGTTTGCCGCGAGCGGGCTCGCAGGCGTTGTGCTCGCAAGGTTCGTCAGCATGCTGGGCGCTTCGGTCCTCCCGGTTCCGCCGCAGGAAATAGGAAGCGTGCCGAACGCAGGAGAGTTTTTCGTGGTTGCGTACAGTGCGCCGGTCCCGGAAATTTCCGCAAGCGCACTCGTGCCGTTACCTTTCAGGATTGCTCCGGAAGTCAAAGAACTTTTCCCGGTGCCTCCTCTTGCCACTCCGAACGTTCCGGAATTGATGTCCGCCGCGCTGTGGTTGTGGCTCGATGCCGCCGCGCCGACCTGGGCTGCCGTGACGCCATGCGGGTTACTCTTGTTGTTGGCGTGAGAGCTGAGGCTGATGATGGCCCTCGCGATCTTTCCGAGTGCGACGCTGAGCGTTTCACCGCTGACCAGGCCGGCCAGCACAGACGCGACCGTGTAGGTCGGCGTCTGGTCGTTGGTCGTCACGTTGGGCACGTTTCCGAGCCCGACCTGCGACTTCGTCACGCCGTGAGGGTTACTCTCGTCAGCCACATGCGCGTCGAAGTCTGCCTTGGGCGCGTAGGTGTCGCCTTCGATCAGGATCGCGGTCACGTTCTCGGCGTTGCCCAGCTGAACCACAACGGAAAGATTGAGCTCAAGCGCTCTTCCGGAGTCCGCCGCCGGATAGAAGTCGACGTCCGAAGTGGAATACCTGTAAGCGAAAAGGTACTCTACATTGTTGCTGTCCTTCGCATAGACTCCGATCTCATATCCGTAAAAGCTCGCTTCGATCTGGGAGGAGCTGACATAGCCGGTCAGGAGCATAAAATCGCTGCTCGGTTCTGCCGCAGTCAGCGATATGCTCAGCAGTTCATTCGCCATGTCGGATACGGAATCGGGATCCGCCGGCACGCCGTTTCCGATCGCAATACGTGTAAAGGTGATACTCTCGCCGTAAAGAGACCGGACGATCAGGTTCCGGCCGGCGGCCGTTGTGCTTAAAGTCAAATAGGAATCATCCGAATAGGAATGTGCCATTTATGCCTCCTCGTTGCTTATAAAAATGCTTTCGTCGGAGTCCAGGAGCAGGGCGTCGTCGGAATCGACGTACCAGGTCAGATTTTCGATCGGATCCGATGCTTCAATATCCGTCGGATAAATCGTCTTTGCCTGCTTCAGCGCCATGCCGATGAACACCGGGTCCTCGTGGGCGTAGCTGATACAGATCCTGACGATCATGTTGCTGGGTCTCATCTTGTAGACGATGTCTTCCACATTTCCGAGGACCGACGGCACGCTGATCGTCAGGTCTACTCTCAGTTCAAAGGCTGACTGCGTAACGGTCAGTGTTACGTTGTCAGCGCCCGCCAGGCTCTCCAATACCTCCCGGAGTTTCTTTTCGGTGTAGGGCAAGTCTCCGATAAAGTACGACTTAATGGCCTGCCGTCTTTCGTCTATGGTCTCGCCGTCTACCACCGTGATATGGAGCAGGGATTCCCAGATCTCGCAACCGAGCTCGGTCAGGGACTCTATGAACTGATTGGCGTAGATCTCGTCCAGGACCTCGAAGGCTTTAGACAGGAGATAATCGTAGGCTTTGCAGATCTCCTTCCATTCCTTCATCTCCGCAAGATGCGGAGGAAGCCAGTGGATGGTGTCGAACGTCACGAATTGGTCACCGTGCCGAGTACCGGGATCTCATCCCAGCTCAGCACCAGATTGTTCGCGCTGCCGTTCAAAGTAGTGCTGCCTACGTCCAACACTCCTTCGACGGATAGAATCGCGCTTTCCACGCGGCTGACATATACCGTGATGTAGTTCGACACGTCTCCGTTCGACCATGCGTTTCGCAGTCCTTCCAGATATTCCTCGATGGCCGTCGTAATCGAAGCCTTGCATGCCTCCCAGGTGTAGCCCGTCGTAAAAGTAATAGAAGTCACCACGTTCGCGGTGACTTCTTCCACTGATTCGACTGTCGTATCGTGCCCGATCGGCGTGATGCCATATCCGTTGCTGGGCGCCGGGCACATCTCTTCCTGGATCTCTGCGATCCGGGTGCTGGATACTGCGCCGTTATCGCTACCGATAACTACCACTTTGACCGTTCCTCCGCCGTTCCATACCGGATAAACTTTGCATCCTCCGATACCGTCGAAGCTGTTGATCTTGGCCTTATAGTCGGCCACGTTTCCTCCGTAGGCGGTAGACGTGAAGCTGTTCTTGTATTCTTCGAGGAGCTCTTCCTGCGTGGTCGCATCTTCTCCGGCCACGAGGGCCTCTGTGATCGTGGCCGTCGTCAGATCTTCTACGTATGTGATCGCCGTGGTCACTCCGGTCAGGCCGTTCGGCCCGGACCCGGCAGTTTCGCATCTCGCACGATAGGTGCAGGTCGACTCGTCGATCACTTCTGTCACGATATAGTTATAGGCGCTCAGGTTAAACCTCGCGCCGATCGGAATCACTGCGTCTCCCACGATCTTCACTTCGCAGTAGGTCGCATCCTCCGGATAAATGCTTCTCTGGGAGCAGAGTTTGACCAGATTGTCATAGTCCGCAGTCTCCGGATCTATCTGCTCGATCAGATAGCCCGCCTGCAAATACAGGCGTTCGAGTTCAAAAGCGACGATGCTGACCGCATTGTATACCAGCGATCCCTCGCTTTTGAGCACATCGTCGCTGACCTGAGCCAGGCCCTCTTCAAGGAGGGCTGCATAGGTCCTGTCTTCATACATTAGTAGTCACCTCCGTGTCGCCATAAACAGTCCGGACTACGAACGTCAGCTGTAAACTGTCTCCATCCAGAGCCACTCTGAAATTTTCAATTCCGGTGATATACGGGCTGATCAGGAGTGTTTCTTCTACCTCGTCATGACAGTCTGTGTTCAGAAATTCTTCCGATACTGCCTGGCCAACGTATTGCTCCATGTCCGCGCCGTAGTCCCATGAATAGATCGCATGCCTGAACCGCTGCGTATGCAGGGCGTTCCAGATCCATACCTTGATGGCCTCGATGCCGCCGACTTTGGCACCGGTCAGCTGGCCGGTGTCAAAGTCCACCCCGTATTCGTAGGGATACGCGAGCGCAGATTCCTCGGCGGTGCTAGTGTCCGCAAGTGCCGCTTCGATCTCGGACTGCATAAAAGTCGGTAAAAGGCTCATACTGTCACCACCTTTTCAATTACCCAGAATTTGGAGTCTGACAGCTGGATGACCGCGACCGTATCTCCCGCAGCCAGCGGCGGGAGATACGTTGACGTGTCCGCCAGGGTTCCTCCGTCGGCCGGGCAGGTCCCGGTAACCTTTGTACAGGCCTGCTGGAGCAGGTGTGCAGAAAATACCAGGTCTTCCGCGTCAAGCTGGAGTTTTCCGATGTTCAGGGCTGTGGGTCCCGTCATCTGGGCAAGCTGCACTCCGTGGCCATTCATGGCCGCGCCCTGCACCCTCATGAGGTTGGTCATTCTTTCTGCCCAGTCGCTCATGCCGTTTCCTCCTTGCTTGATTCCTTCGTGTCCATCAGTTTCGAGAAACTGAGTTCCAGTTCCATTGTGTGCTGCCCATTTTCCCAGATATGTTTGTCACTTTTGATCCAGTATTTTCCTGACAACCCGGTGGCGGCATCCGTGACCTTCACGTTGTAGTTACTGATGCAGTTGACGTCTCCCAGGGCCGAGACTTTGATCGTCTGGTCCGGCTTGGTCTTCAGCAGGTTCTGCGCAGCTGTGTTCGGATCGATTCCGTCCTCCTTCTGGTAAATCGTCTGGAAGACTCCATAGGCCTTCATACTGTCAGCGTCGGTCACTTCCCCGATCTGCGTGCCTTTGTCGTCAATGATCCGGATCCGGTTCTTCACCGCTGCCATGGACTCCGTGATATCGCTCTCATAAATGTTCGTTTCATCGCTCAGCGTGAAGCCCTGGACAGCCCAGACGGCGCTGTAGACTGAAAAGCCTCGCTTGTAAATCATGGCGAAATACTTTTCCCCGCTGACCTTGCTGGCCTTGCTATAGCCCGCCATGATGATGTCGTAGATCGTCATCTGGTCGCATATCATCGACGAAATGTTTATCCCGGTGGGGTAAAGGTATCTGACCGGGATCTGCATGTCGGCGCAGACCTGCTGCGCAATGGCCTCGGCCGTTGTGTTCTTGAATTTGTACTGCCCCTGGGACTCCACAAGATGCCGCATGATGTCGTATGCCGTGTAGGTGATCGTCCCGATCTGGCTGGATCTTTCCACGGAAAATACCTGCCCGTAGAAGATCTCGCCTTCCGTATCATGCGTAACCGAAAGGATGTCGCCGGTCTCGATGACCGGAAGGAAAACCGTAGGGTCTTCCGGCGCATTGACGTAATCGATGCTGAAAGATCTCCCCGCAGCCAGTGCGGCGCCATTCCATTCATATCTGGCACACGCCTGGGTGATATCCCATTTTACGGATCCGGAAGGTTTAATCAGTTCTATTTTCATGATCAGAACTTCCTCCCTGTTCCGCCTCCATGGACCTTACCGGAATAACTGGTATGCGTCGTAGTTGCCCCGTTCATGCGGTCGGTCGTTACGTTGAGCTTATATTTGTTCAGCGGATTATATCCCGTCAGCTGGAGATTAAGGCCCTTCGGCAGATTCGCCTGCTCCTTTTTGCTCAGAGCCGTCCCGTCTTCCTTCGTGATCTTCTTCGCCGCTCCCGACGCGGATCCCGTCCGCTGGCGCGATACAGCACTCGCGGAGACGCCGTCTTCTTTAACCGTGACGGTAATCGGCTCCGTCTCTGGAACCGTCCGCTGTGTTGTCGTGTCTGCGGATGTGCCGGAACTAAGTGAGCCGTCTGCGGAGACTGTTGAGGAGCTGACCGCGATGGTCCTGTGCTCCCGAAACGTGATACTGTAATAGATGTCCCCGGATCCGTCCCGTTCGCCCCACTCGAAGGACATGATCCTCGTCCAGAACTTCACGCTGGTACCGGTGATGATCAACTTGACCGGCCCTGCGTGCATCATTTCTTCAATGATCTCTGCTGACTGCCTCGGGCTCTTCAAGTTTCCGTACTCGCAATATGAAGAGTCGTACTCATACGGAAAAAAGCAGGACCAGGAGACGCCCCGGAGCTTCCGTTTTCCCGCGAGGTCAACTTCTCCGATGGAGTTAATGTTTACGGTCTCGTCTCCGCGTTCTCCGGTCACCGAGTATTCTGCAGGAAGCACCGGGAGACGGAAGCGTCTGGTCGATGATTTAAGCCATATTTCCAATCGCTCCGCCTCCTCCCATATTTCCGGATGCAAGTGCCAGCCGCCGGACGATCATGTCGCCCAGGCGGTCGATGTCTGCATCTTCTCGAATTACAATCTGGTCTGCGAGCTTCGGGATGTTGATGGTCGTTCCTGCGGCTCTCATCATATTCATGCTGCGTTCATGCGGATAGATCCGTGTCCCTTTCGGCAGGTCGATGATTTCTCCGCCTTTCTCGTTCACCCTGGTCCAGCCGCCCGCAAAGTTCGTGGTGCCGGCGGCGTGCCCGGGAACCGCGGCGCCTCCCTTGCCTTTTCCTGCAAGGAAGCCCGAAGCCTTCTCTGCGGCGGAGCCGATCGAATTGATCAGGCCGCCGACGACTCCGGCGACGCCTTCAATCACTCCGGTGATGGCCTCAAAGACTCCTGTTACAACCGTCCCGAGGGAATTCCATGCCGACGCCCAGTCACCGTTCGCGATCGCCACAACGAAATCGACAACGCCCTGAACCACGTCGGTGATTCCCTGGATCACAAGCGTCAGTCCTTCGATCACAGTAGCGATGCCGGAGGATGCTCCCTCAATGGCTCCGACGAGGTAGTTTGCCATAAGGTTGCCGATAAACGTGATGACCGGCCCGGCTGCGGTCCCGAGCCCGGAGAATGCACTCATCAGCTTTTCAATGTTCGGAGCTACCGCGGAGCTGAGATTTGAGGCTGCTTCTTTGAACATATCCAGGTGCGTCACGACCACCGCAATGACCGCGACGACTCCGGCGGCTGCAGCGATGACGATGCCGATCGGGCTGGCCAGCGCGGCCATGGCGAACTTTGCAACGCCGCCTGCCTTTGAGATCCCGGTCAGCACTCCGCGGACCTTCGACAGGGCTCCGAAAACTTTGGCGCCCATAATGACGAGCTTCCCGAAGCCCATGATCATGGGCCCGGCCGCCGCTGCCATCAGGGCGAACTTTACGACGCTCCGCTTAGCCCCGTCATCGAGGCCGTTGAATTTATCCACAAGACCCTGAATCTTCTCCACGCCTTCCTGTACATAAGGCAGCAGGATCTCTCCGAAAGAGATCGCGAGGCCTTCAATGGAAGACTTCAGGATCGTTATGCGTCCCTCGAAGTTATCTAGCTGCGTGGCTGCCATGCCGGCAGCTGCGCCCTGACCGTCGTACATGTCGGAGGCGCCGGAGATCGTCTTTCTGAGGTCGTTCCAGCGGTCGTCTGCATTACCCAGGAGGGCCGATGCTGCCGCGATGGTCCGCGTGTCAAAGATCTCCGCCATCGTGGTCGAGATCTCCGCGTCGCTCATGTCGCTCATTGCGCTGTTCACCTGCTGCAGCACGTCCTGCATCGACAGCAGGTTTCCTTCCGAATCGCTGGTATGGATTCCCAGAGCGGTCAGCGTCTTCGCTGCCTTTTCCGTCGGCTGGTAAAGGTTCTTCAGGGTGTTCCGGAGGGCCGTGCCGCCCTCGGCTCCCTGGATGCCCGCATCTCCGAGGATACCCAGAGCTGTGAAGGTGTCTTCCATGCTCTGGCCGCATACGGCGGCCTGTCCGCCTGCCACCAGCAGGCCTTCGCCGAAGTCCGCCACTGATCCGTAAGCATTGGATGCTGTGACGGCCATCTGGTCCGCCATCTGCTGTGCGCTCTTGCAGTTCTCGCCCATAACGGCCATGCCGTTCGCGACCAGCTGCGTCGCATAGTCCAGTTCAAGGTTTCCGGCGGAAGCCAGGCTCAGGACAGTCGGCAGAGTGTCATAGGTCTTCTGGACGTTATACCCCGCCATGGCCATGTTGTTGATGGCCGCGGCCGCTTCCGTCGCGGAGAATTTCGTGGTCTTTCCCATGTCCTTCGCCAGCTTGCCGAGGGCATCCATGGTATTGACCGTCTCTCCGTTCAGCTCTGCCGTGGCGTCCTTCGTGATCCCCATGGTCGCCTGAATCTGCGACATTCCGGACTCAAAGTCCGCAGCTGTCTTAATACAGGCCGCGCCGGCGCCCACAATCGGAACCGTGACTGCGGCGGTCATCTTCGCGCCAGTATCCGCGATTCCCTTGCCGAACTTCTCGATGGACTTTCTTGTCTTCTCTCCGGCCTTCGACGCGCTGGTCAGCATGTCGATCGACTTGCTCAAGGGCTTCGTGAACTCATCACGCAGCCGCAGGACGGCATCTATGACTCTGCTCATTTTCTCGCCCTCCTTATCCGTTCGATCTCGTCAGCCTCTTTCTGCTTCTCCTTAGAGAACTGGCTGAGGAAGCCTCGAACTACTATCTTTTCGCTCTCGTCCATTCCGAAATAGGCCGAGGGCGGCCAATGAAACTCGCGGAAGAGGATGTACATGTTCGTTACTTCCTCGTCCGCATATATCAGTTTTTTACTTCTTCGATCACATTTCCGCCGAAGCCGGACAGATCCGTGATCTCGTCAGCGATAGCGGCGAGCTCGCCGCCTTTGAAGATCTTCTGGATCAGCTGGCCCGGCGTAGAGCAACCCCATCCTTCCATGAGGTCTTTGTTCTTCATGTCCGGATCGACCATCCCGGCCAACGCGACTTTGACATTCGCGTCATAGGCCTTTCCGGTGTCTACGCGGCCCTTCTCGGTTACGCCGTTCACCAGCTCAGAGAAGCGTTTCGCCGGGATTGCCTTTACCGTGACGATAAAGTCCGCTCCGGCAAGCTCGGAAAGTCTCTTGATCCTCAGCTTTTTCGTGGGGACTTCTTCGATCTTTGCCTGACCCATCCCCATGAGTAATTCAACAGTGTTCATGATTGCCCCTCCTGACAGTAAAAGGTCCGGTGAGTTTTGAGCTCGCCGGACCCGTTTCCCTTACAGCGCCGCCTGCTTGATCTCGTAGTCGGAGAACGTGAAGGAGTAGGACTCTTCGCCCAGTTTTCCGCGTTCCCAGTCTGCGAGAGTGATTTTTTCAAACTTGACATGCTTCACGGCAATCCGCTCCTCGCCGATTCCCGCCGGGTCCTGCATGGAGGACTCGATCGTGATATCCGGAACGATACCGCGCTTGATTTCAGCAGCGACTTTCTGCATGATATAAGAGCTCACCTTATGCAGGGTGATCTCGCCTGCTCCATCGATGCCGGTCACTTTCTTGCCGGTCATCAGGTTGCGTGCCATGCGCACGTCTTCATAGTTGATGTTGACTTCCGCCCGGAAGGCAGTGGCCTCAGACATCAGCTCGCCGTCGACCCATACCTGGCCCCAGGTACCGAGCCACACCTGGCTCTCGTCGTATCCAGTCATGTTTCTCCCTCCTTGCTTATCCGATGTAGATGTTAATGTCGATATCCTCAAGGGCATCGCGCATGCTGATCGTGCAGATCAGGAACACATGGCTGCCGGTATTCGCCTGCCGGATCTGGAGCTCGGTGGCGTCTTCCACGGTGATAGTTTCCCCATCCATCACGAAAACCCCGCCGTGGCTCTTCAGATAAGCCCTCTGGGCCGCGGTGTCGATATCGCAGGATCCAGATGCAAGGATGCCGGCGCGGACCAGGGTGTCGAAGTAGCCATTGATCGCAGTGGTCAGCAGCATCTTGTTGGCATACGTATTTGCGTACTTCCCGATGTAACTGTCCTCCGTAGTCTTCCGGACGTCGTGCCGGATCAGGTCCATGGTCTCGACAAGTTTGACCTTTTTGAAGGAATCTCCCTTGTCTTCGGTGGTCGTGGTGAAGGAATTGACTCCTCTCACGATCTTCACCTTCTCGCCGTCCCACATAAGGACCAGCTTCCCGGCGTCGACAGCTGTGTCAATCTCTGGCCGTGTCATTGCCGGGCATCCCTGAGCCTCCGGAATCGGAGCGTAGGTGCAGGAGATCGTCATCGGCGTGCCGGCAATGATTCCAGCAATGCGTGCGCATGCCTGTTCTGCAGTCAGCTCCGTGCCGTCGGAATCAGTGTATCCGCTGATCACATTGACGACGCCTTCATGATCTGCCACCTGGTTCGGCAGCACTGCCTTGTAAATCTTGTAGTTGTTGTCGCGCTGGGACTTGATCCAGGTCGCAATTTCTGCGGCCTTGCTGTCCGTGCTGCACGTCGGAGCGACCAGGTAATCCCAGTCGTAATTCTCCAGCTCCTTAAGCGCGTCCGCGTAGCCGGTGGCCGCCGCCACGATCACGGCGATGATCTTCTTCGGCGCGTTCTGGTAGCCGACCAGGGCCAGCTTAATGGCCTTGGTGTTCGCATCCGTCAGCCCGGACGGGATGTCCGTGCTGTCCAGGATCGTGGAGACGGTCAGCTCTTCCACGCTGGAATCGACCAGGATCATGGCGATGGTGCCTTTGTCCCCTCTCTTGATGGACGCGACGGCCTGCTCATAGAAAGCAATCGTGATATTCGGTGCTCCCATTTATTTAAACCTCGCTTTCGTTGTACTCAACTTCCAGATACCGCATGAGATCTGCGTCCTCGGTGTACCCACCGAGCTCCACGGCGTCGTAAAAGCTGATAGTTACCTGTAATTTGTCCGCATGCTCGTCTATCCAGGCCATGTCAATATTATTCACCACGATTCTGACGTGACCCTTTACTTTTACGGCATGCCCGAAGGCTTCACAGATCTGTTCGTAAACTTCCAGACAGTGCGCCTCGTCGTGAGTCTCCTCGAAATAGGTGATCCGGAACGTAAAGCCGATCTGTGTCAGATGCGGGCTCGTCTTCCGTCTCCCGTGGGAGAATATCTCAGTAAAAAAGGACGGCCTTCTATAGCCGTCCAGCGTGTCTGTTTCATAAACCGGGATTCCACTGAAGGCCTCTTGCAGCTTGGCGTTGCAGGCAGCCTTCACATCTTTGATTGTGTAAATCATAAGTTATGCCCTTTCGCCATCTTGTCCAAAAATTTCTTCAGTGCAGTCTGGTAAACTCCTCCGCCCCATTCGGCGCGAGTCTGCAGACAGTAACCTTTACCGGGTGCCCAGCCGAGTGCCTTGAGCTTAGGATTTTTGCTCCGGCTCTTTGCGGTCCTCTTTGACTTTGTGTGGTCGAGACGGCCGGCTTTATACGCGGCGTACATATTCGGGTCCGCTTTTACCGTATGGCCATTTTCAACAAGGTGCCAGTGCGGAGCTGTATTTTCAATTTCTACTCCGACCGTGTACCCTCCAAAAGCGCTCTTTTCTCTGGACCTGTGCCAGGATTCCGGTATCGGGCGTTTGCCCTGCTTATAGCTTCCAGGCATCTTGGCATTGACGTCTTTTGTGAAGACGCCTGCCAGCCTGTACACTTCCTTCTCTGTCTCATCCGGATACTTTGAAAGCATCTTCTGGAGATCATCCCGGAATTCATCCAGTCCGTCGAAGCTGAATGAATAATCAGCTGCCATAGAGCACCTTCTTGTCCTTGGATTCGGTACAGTAAACTTCCAGATATGTATTCCCTTCCATGATGTTGATGATGGAATTGATTTCAAACTGACGGTCTCCGTATACCAGCACGTCTTTTTCCGTGAGATCGCTCCGGTACCTCATCGTTACCTTGAACTGAAGCGCATTCGCTTCTCTGTAATATTCCAGGAACTCCACTCCTCGGACCGGTCTCAGCTCCGCCCACACAGTGGCGCGCTTTGCAAGGACCGCTTTTGAGGCACTGAGCTCCGTCGCCACATCAGAATAGCCGTAGATATCGATACGCTTATTCAGTCTCCCGATATTTATGCTCTTTACGAACAGAACCATTACTCATCATCCTCCTCCAGTTTCATCTGCAGCTGAAGGATCAGGCTGCCGTAGGTGTACTCCATGCGCTTTTTCTGCTGGATGTCCATCTGCATCAGCTCGCGGTTCTCGTAAAAGTTCTGTGTGATCGCATAAAGCAAGATCTCTGCGGACTGGATATCATCCGGATAGCTCCCGACCGCGTCAATGATGTACTGGACTGCGGCTCTTACGCAAATGAGCAGAACAATGTCATCATCGTCCGAATCGATCTTCAGATAATTTTTCAGGTCATCCAGCCTGTTGGCCGCGATGATCTCCGCATTTGTAGCGTCAAGGATCTCTGACCATTTCATTCTGTCACCCCTGCTGCTCTAAAAATTCGGCAATGATGTCCGCTTTCCTGGTTGCGGTAATGGTATAGCCCAGTTCCGCCGCTAAAGCCTTGATCTGGGCAATCGTCAAGGCGGACAGTTCGGACTCCGACAGTTTGCTGTCAGAGTCCGTATCTGCCTCAGCGGCGGTTATTATTCCCCCAGCGTGAGGGATCCGTAGACCCATGCACCGGAGTCCTTGACCTTGCAGTCAAGACGCTCAATGCCGCGGAACAGGGTCATATCCTGCTCAAAAGCATTGAATCCGGTAACAGAAGCGACATTGCTGTTCATGATGGTCAGCTTCTTGCGGTCGAAGATCACGACAGCTTCCTTCAGGTCGCCGATGAAGAACGGCACCTTGTTGGAAACGGTGGGAAGGATCGCGTTCGGAACGACCTTGACCGGGATATGGCGGGCGCCGACTGCCAGAGTCATGGACAGCGGAGCGTCCGGATTGAGTGCCGGCTTCAGGAGGTACTGGCCGTTCAAATCCTTCAGGGTGTCAAGGTAATTCAGACCGTCGTCGTTGGTGACGATCACGACGGAGCCCGCATAAGCTGCGCCCAGGGTGACGTTGATGGCGTGCTTGATGCTGTCAAGGCCGGTCAGGGTGGTCTCGGTGTTGGTCTTCAGCTTCGCGATGACCTGGGCATTTCTGGTTGCGACATCCTCGTCGCCGAGCCACCGGATCAGGGTGTTCGCAATGTTCGCGTCGGAGTCCTCAAGCAGCTCGTTGGTGACCGGCAGGTATCCGGCGTACTTCGTAACGGAGTAGCTCAGGACCTCGAACTGCGGGCGGGCGACCTGTCCGATCTTGCCCTGCTCGGAGACGGGCTGGAAGCCGGTGTGCTGAGCCTTGGTCTGGAAGGTCCGGCGGCCGGTCGGAGCAGTAACCTCTTCAGTAGTGACCAGATCGCCCAGGCTGAACTGTGCTTCCTTGTACTTGTTGATCTTGGTCTGGATGTCCTGCGGGACGGTGTAGCCGCCGTCAGCGCCGGTGGTCTCGTTGTTTGCGGCATTGCGGAACAGGTGACGGGCCGCGTTCGCAAATTCCTTAATGGCGTCCTTCGGCTGGTCTGCCGGGACAGTGCCCTCCGGAACGGTATCTTCGACCGGGTCCGGATCCTCGATATCCTTGATCAGGTCGAACTTGTCCTGCAGTTTCTGCAGCTCGGCCTTTGCGGTCTTGGCCTCGTCGATCTTGTCGGCTTCGACGAGATTCTGAACCTCGACCTTCTTTGCGTTGATAGAGTTGAGCAGCGCAACAATATTCTTTTTCATGGTTTTAATCTCCTTCTGAGTAAAAAATTAGGACCCGAAATGTTCGAGGTCCTTTAAGAGCTCCGCCTTCTCGGCGTCGCGCTGTTTCTGGTTTTCCATGGCCGTCCTGTACTGAGCGACCATCTCCGGCGTGACTTTCAGCGTGCCGTTGGTCAGTCCTTCGTCCACGGGTTCCGTAATGCCATCGACAAAGCCGAGCTCCAGCGCTCTCTGCGCGGTCAGCCAGGTCTCTTTGTCCATCAGGTTCAGGATCTCGTCGAGCGTCTTCCCGGTCTTCTCCACGTACGCCTGCGCAAGCGCTTTGTCGTACTGCCGCAGGACGTCCGCCATCTTGGACAGATCTCTGTGGTTTCCGGCCTGCCATCCGCTGACGTCGTGGATCATCAGCATGCCGATCGGACTGATCGTACAGTGCCCGGCCATGGCGATGATCGACGCTGCGGACGCCGCCAGAGACTCGACTTCGATGTCGACGTCCTTCCGCGCCCGGAGCATGCTGTAGATCTCCTGGCCGGCCGTGACCATGCCTCCGCCGGAATTGATCTTGACCTCAAGGTTCTCGCCCTTCGGGAGGCTCGCGATCGCGTTCTGCACATCCAGCGGACAGGTCGACTCAAAACCAAACCAGTTATAGATATCCTTCCAGTCGTTGTTGATGATGTCCCCGTTAATTTTCAGAATCATCCTCGTTACCTCCTTCCTGGCGTACTCCATAAGCTGCACCTACCTGAGTGATCGGGACATAATTCCCGTTGCACATCAGGACATCACCGCCGTCGCGGTCAGGCATGTCCAGAAGGTGCCTGCCCTCGTTCGGCGTATAGATGGCGTTCTGTACTCCGTTGACGATGGTCCGCATCTGCGTCTCAGCGTCTGCCCGGAGAAGGGCCTTTTCGTTAAATTTCAGGAACTTTCCTTCGGTTCTCTGCTGATCCGTCAGGACTTTATAGGTAATTTCCTGCTCGTACATAGCGAGCCTGAACAGCATGGTATCTGTAAGGAAGGCCAGCTGCTGGCTCTCGCTGTTCGCATAAGAGCTCTTGTCATAATCGTTCAGGTGGTTCGGTTTGACGCCAAAAGCCGCCGCGATCTGCAGCGCGGAGTACTTCCGGAGCTCCAGGAACTGAGCGTCCGTCAGCTTGTATCCGAGAGGCGTCAGTGTCATGCCTACCGGGAGGGCGACCACTTTCCCGGCGTTCTTCGTGCCAGTCAGCAGGTCGTTGTACTTCTTCTGCAGTTTCTGCCTGAGTTTCTCGTCCAGGTCTCCGGTGTACTGCAACACGCTAGAGGCGGTCAGACCGCTCTCGTACAGCTTCTCCAGGTACTTCTGGGAGTAGCCGGAGCCGCCAACCATGTCCTTCAGGATGTCCCGGACCGCCTTGCCCATGATGCCGTCCCAGGTGAGCCAGGTCTTGAAGTGGAGAACACTTTCCTGCCTGAACACATATTCTTGGCTGCTCTTCGGGTCTGTGTACTTGTAGTACAGCTGGCCTTTATTTCCAAAAATCCCGATGTCATCCATAAGGACTTCAACGCAGTTAGACTGCATTGGCCAATATCCCAGAGTCTTATACTCGCCGCCATAGCGTCCATGGCGGACGAACTTCTGCTGGATCCACGCGTAACTGTTCCCATAATGCTCGCAGTTCGCCTCCAGGGTCGACCAGAAGGTCGCCGGAGTCATCAGCTCGTTCGGGCGCTCTATGAGCATCCGAATGCCGGCGTTGGGAGAGGCCCTCACGCGGCCTCCGTTCGGATCTTCCGCGAAATATTTCAGCGGCAGCTTGCCCATCGTCTCGGAGAGAATCTTCAGACAGGCGAAATATGTTGCCTCTGAAATTGCCTCCGGCTTCGTGGAGTCAATACCTAGCCACTGCAGGAGCTTCTCTTCGTTCAGATCCGCCGTGCCGGTGGTGTCTACCGTCGTCACAGCATTCAGTAGTCTTTTTAAAAGTCCCATATTATGCCTCCATGCCATCGAGGAAATTGGCTACATAATCGCTGTAGCCCTCCATGTCGAAGTCGTGGTACAGCGCCAATTTAAAAGCACCAAGCAGGGCGTCGACAGGGTCGATCCTCTTGGTGTTTGCGTCTTTATCTATCTTTATCAGGCCGTTGCTGGTTCTGATAACCGCATTACTCATAGCGTAGTTCAGGAGCGGGTTGTGCGTATACGATACGTTTCCGGCGTATACCTGCTCCCGAAATGTTTGCGTGCTCTCGTTCAGGCTCTTATGGCTCTGGAAGACTTCCTCGACCGTGTATCCCTGATTGGAAAGATCCATCATGATCTTCGACGCGTTCGCCGGGTCAAAGCAGAGACACTGGATATCCAGGTTCAGCCGTTCGCACTCATCGAGCACATATTTCATAACAAAATTCTGATCTACGATCGGAGTATTGGTCAAAGTCAGATATCCGAGCCGTTCCCAGGCGTCATACGGCATTTTGTCCTTCACAATATGTTCGCGCAGCTTGTCCGTGGTCGGAATAAAGCTGTGGGACCAGACCACGTACCGGACGATCCGCTGCCCCTGGGCGTCCATCTCGGCGCTCTGGTACGGGACCACGAAAGCCACCGACGTCAAGTCTATCTTGGACGACATGTCGAATCCCACATAGACCGGCCGTCCGGCTACGTCGATCGGAAGCTCCTGCACTTCGCAGGCCTTCCACTTCGCCATGTCCATGTATCCGTTGTCCTTCGCCTGCACCCAGACGTTCAGCATCTTCGTCAAAAACGCGACCATTTTCTCCGGCATCTGCTTCGCGACCTCGTAGTCTTCCGAAATCTTCTGCACGCCCTCCGGATAGTAGGCCCTGATCGGGTTCGCTTTCTTCCAGGTGTCGAGGGCTCCGGGATCGTCACCCGGATCCGCTTCGCAGATGTCCACGAAGTACTCGTCATTCCAGACATCCACATTCGGATCAAGCAGCTTGCTGCAGTAGTCGTATTCCTGCGTATAGCAGGGGTAGGTCAGGTCCTTCCCGGCCGTGGTGATGATGGAAGTCAACGGCTCCTTCGTATTTGAGCCGAGTGCCAGGTCGTAGAAGTCCGTGGTCGGGTGCTGGTGGTACTCGTCGATGACCAGCAGCGCCGGGTTCGTTCCGTCTCCACTCTTGCCGTCCTCTTTGGAAAGTGCCTTCATGAATGACCCGGTCTTCAGGTGCTCGATCTGGTCCCGTTTGAACCGAAACTTCGTCCGGAGCAGGGTCCCGCGGGTCATCAGGTCGCACTCATTGAATACGATCTTCGACTGGTCCCGCTTGACGCCGGCTGTGTATACCTCGTTGACCTCATTGTTCTTCACGGCAGTCACGGAGAGCTCATAGAGGGCCTCGCCGGCCTCCATCTGGCTCTTCGCGTTCTTCCGGCCGACCTCCGTGAATGCCTTCCGGAAGCGTCGCCTGCCGGTCTCCCTGTGGATCCAGCCGTATATCTGGCACTCCCGGAACTTCTGCCAGTCCGTCAGGATGATGGGCTGCCCGGCAAGAACGCCTTTGCTGTGCTTAAGGTAAGCGAACCAGTCGACGATCTTCTGGGCAGCCGTCTCATCCCAGAGAAAAGGAAAGTCCGGAGTGCCGATTCTGTTAAGGTCATTCAAAAAGCGCTGGCAAGCCCACTTGTGTTTCTGCCCGGACGGGATCCTGCCGGCAATGCAGTCCTTCGAGTAGCTTATGAGACCAGCTTTGACGCCGCTCATATCACACCGAATTTCTGCTCCATCTCGGCTTCCTGCCGGTCTGCTTTTGCCTTCGCGGTCTTCAGTTGACCATCGAGGGTCATGCCGAGCCGTCTGGAGCTCTCTGCCATGTCGCGCCTGGCCTCGTCCATCATCCTGATGATCGGATTCGGCTTCGGACCTGCTTCGGAAGGTACGATATACGTGAAAGTCTTCTTCCTGCATTCTTTGACCAGGTCCATATATCTGCCGTATGAGTTTGCATAGTTGATCAGGTCGCTCTTGTTAAGGTTCCCGATCATGCCAGTCTCTTCCCGGAGACGCTTCAGCGCCCGGTTGTATTCCTTCCTGGCGGTCGCGTTCACGAACTGCGATGCCTTGACGTCATCCAGGTCGACTCCGGAGGAGGCAACGAGCGACTGCTCATATTCACGGCGCTCCGTTTCGGCTTTAGAACGATGTTTTGTGCTCAATTCGACAATTTTTTTCGGTCTTCCGGCCATTTTTCTCCTCCTTTCACTGAAATTGACCCGAAAAAGGGCAATTTGTACGAAGAAAGGGACTTG
>Ga0326511_10000386_pt1 | contig 38360 bp, 63 predicted proteins | sample 0_2496_0518_D_FD_203701 | JGI IMG/M metagenome (GOLD analysis project Ga0326511, IMG submission 203701) | Bovine rumen microbial communities from UC Davis, California, United States - 0_2496_0518 | ecosystem: Host-associated > Mammals > Digestive system > Stomach > Rumen | place: USA...
TAACAAGCAGTTCCCGTGTAGTGTTTCCCGACAATGTACTGATAGTACGATTTAGGGTCTGTATTCTTCCATGTGACAATCACAGGTCTTATGTCTTCTGGCAACTGTTCACTGCAAGGAATCCACCGCTGTGCGGATGGCAACTGAAGAATCAGATTATAAGCATCCGTAAGTCCGTTTGTATAGGATTCCGTTGACTCATCACAAATCGCATACTGAACAAATTTTGCAAGCGCATCAATCGCCGCCTGCCTGTATATCACATCACTCATCGTCTTCATCCTCCTCATTGGCGAATTCCCACCCATCGTCACAACCACCACAACACGGATGCTCATCGCATAGCGTAATTTCGTCTTTCGTACAGATTGTTTCGATGTTGTAAATACACTCTTCCAGTAAACAGTTTACTTTCGCCATGGTCTTCCATCTTCTCCTCTTGAGCAAAAATCATCGTCTTTAATCCAATAGTCTACATTGTCGCAATGGTCATCACGCCTAAACACGCAATCCTTGCATAGCACAACTTCAATGGTCGGAGCATTATCTATATCTGCGACGCTGACCACATTCTCGAAAAACTCTTTATATGAGTGTTTCTTTTTCTTCTTCAGTTCGTTCGCATCAATCATCAGTCTCATCGGTTCTCCTTTCTGCCCAACAGCAGAATGAGTCTTCACAAACCGCCGAACTCATTTCTATACATACCCCGATGGGGTTGTAGTATTTGCAATCCTTGCACCGAACGACCTCCGGTTCTGCTGATGGCAATTGATGCAGATATTTCCACACTGTCATATAGTCCGGATACATTTTGTAACCAGTTCTGTCAGGATCGCCTTTCGGCAGATGCGCCTCTATTTCCTCACATTGGTCAAAAATCCGATCAAGCGCATCAATCGCCGCCTGTCTGTCGATTAAGTCCGCCATCTTCCTCGCTCCTTTCCATCTTCGCACCGCAGTACCAGCAATATCTGACATTGATCCACGGTCTGAACTCCTGTATTCTTCCGCACCGAGAACAGCGGTATGTGTTGCACTTTCCGGGCGTTTCAACTTCGAGCTTCCAGACGGCGTGCTTTTCGTAAGGGTCTCCGCCGTCACCAAAAGCCAGCCATCCGGGTTGTACTCCGAGGGCTTGTGCCACTTTGCCGATTGCCGTTACTCTCGGTTCGGCAAGCTGATCGTGCTCCGCCTTGTAGATGTAAGGCACAGAGACTTTAGCTTTTCTCGCCAGCTCCTGCATCGACATTCCTTTGCACTTTCTCGCCGCCATCAGTCTCTTTCCGTACGTGTCCATCTTTCGCCATCCTTTCCATGAAGTCTTTTCTGGACAGCCGTTCCCAACGCTTTTCGTCAGGAACGGCCTTTTTCTTCTTTTCTGCTTGCTCAATCCTTCTGTAGTGATCGTCAAGCCAAGTCGGTTTCGACATCGGGAACGGCATTGTCTTTCCTCCCGTTATAGTAGCTGTTTCGATATTCCTGTTTTTTCTTCTCATAGTCTTTCCTGTACTCAGTCAGGATGTAGACCTTAGTCCTCGCCCGAGTGTTGTATATCTTTTCCAGCACCTCAACCGCCTGTGTTACACTCACAACCGGGACAATATCGAGATTGTGCTTTTTGACCATTTCAAGCATTTTCTTGTTATCCACAGCCGGGCAATCATAGCAGAACGCAAGTGCCACAAAGTAATTGCTCCGATACCCGGCTTTATTCCCTATTGCCCCATCAAACAGGTTGATGTATTCGAGGGCTTTCTGCCCGTTTGAATACTGTTCAGCAGTGCAGGTGAATTTCCCTGCCTTGATAAATTCATTGATCTGCGAAGCTCCCCTCAATGCATAGGCTATCGGCTTCAGCGTCAAAGTCTTCCCGTACCTGTCGTAAAGGATTTTCAGGTACTTATACGATGTGTTGCCGAGTTCCGCATAGCAGTTGATGTAGTCCTCCATCTTCCAGTTTGTCTGTTTGATGTTCAGCTGGATGCACTCGTCAACCCCTGCCCCCATTGCAACGACGTAGTGAACCGGGAGACCCAGTTTTTCGAGTGCGACCCGCCGGGCTTGCCCGTCGATGATCTCCATCTTTTCATTGACAATGATCGGAGACATAACATACCCGACAGCCTGAATACTCTCGATCACGGCATTGACCCGTGACTGCTCAATGCTCCGATTCCCAAGCAGGTGCTTGAACTTCCAGTAGTCCTTTGTCTCGTAAACGTACCCAACTTTCGTGCTCATGTGTGATTTTCCCCCTTTTTTACTTTATTCCGAACGGCAGTTCGTCGTCGTCCTCGTCCTCGTCTGCGGAAACCGCATTTTTCATGTAGTCCTCGTAGCTCATTCCACCAGTATGCTCGACAAAGTAAGAACCCTTTCTCTGCTCCTGCTTCACTGGCTTCGCCTGCGGCTGTTCCTTGTCTTTCCTCGCCCACGCCCGTATAGTTGCAAGATAGTTCTTGTAAGTTTTTCCCGTCTGGGCTATATACTCGCTCAGCCGTTCGATTCTATCCTGCCAGTCGTTCGGAAACTCGGCTTTCAGCTTTCCAAGATCATCGTCAGAAAGAAGAACGTTCTTGTACTCACCATATTTGTGCCGGGTGGGCTTGCTCTCTCTCTCTCTTTCTTCTGATTCTTCTTCTTTTTCTTTATTCTTTATTCTTTCTTCTTCCGTATTTACGTCACATTTACGTAAACCTTTACGCAAAACATTTACGTCATTATTTACGCTGTCGGGATTCGCAAGGGATTTCTGCTTCGCCCGGTATTCCCGGTGATAATTCCGCTGATATTCCCGGTATTTGTCCCGACTTTCAAGTGACTGATACCTTTCCCAAGAGGACAGTTTTAAGATGTTGTCAATGACCTCGATCATGCCGAACTGCTCGAAAACTTTCAGACCAAGCTTGACGGTCTGGAGCGGCATATCGAACTCGGTCGCAAGGGTCTCCACGGTGTACGGAATGTCTTGCGTGATATACACCTGCCCGTAGTTGTTGATCTGTCCGGCAAGGCACATCAACTGAAACCACATCAGGCAGATGTCCGTCCCCTCCGGGAGTTTCCTGATCTGCTTGATTTTGCGATTGTCGAAGATATCGACCTGCAACTTGATCCACTTAACGTCAGACATTCTGCTCACCTTCTAAGCTGTACCGGGAAACATAAACCTCTCGACCGCCACGCTTCGGCACTTTCGCAACATCTGTCTTGATGGCGTAACCTTCTTTTCGCAGGTCATATATACGACCCGACAGCCGGGTGCATCCGTACTCCTGAATCGCTTCCAGAGTCGTAATGCTCCCATGCCGCTTTAAATGCTCGAGAATCAAATCTTTATCTGTCATGGCATAATTCCTCAACTTTCTAATTAGAATCGCTTCTTGACCCCTTTACGTCTCTTAGAAGGGCATATCCTCGTCAATATCTTCCGTAGCAATAGGCTCGAAGGTCTCCTGCTCCTTTGCCGGGGCGGTCTGTACTGGCTGGGCATCCTGCTTGCCATCAGCAAACTCCTGATTGTTGACCATAATTTCGAAGGTCTTGACGGTGTTGCCTTCCTTTCCCTTAAAGGAACCCGTTCTGATCTGCCCCTGAACGGCGACCCTCATTCCCTTGCGGAAATACTTCTCGGCGAACTCTGCCGTCTTTCCGAAGGAAACAATGTTGATAAAGTCGGTCTCGCTGTCCCTGCCGCCCCTCGGCACTGCCAACGAATAGCGGCAGATGATAGTTTCCTTCTCGCCCTGAGGTCTGCGAAGCTCCGGGTCTCTTGTCAGTCTTCCGATGATGATCACGTTATTCATTTTCTGTCCTCCATATACTTGTCAATAATGGCGATTGCCGCCTTTTCTGCGTCGCTCCCGGTGTTCCTAAGATTCTCGTAGAGCGGCTTGTTTTCCTTGTACAGTTTCCCAAGTGTCGAGCCGCCTGCTTTCATTTTGCAAGCGTCCACAAATTCCTGCGGGTACTCAGGCTTTTTCGGTGCTACCTGATGGGACTCGGCATCCGGGTCAACCATTTCCTCTGTCGGGATGCAGAAAATCTGGAAACATGCGTATTTCATTGCGATGCTCATGGCTTTGTTGATGCTCTTGTCGCCGCTGTCCATTCCCTCGCCGATCACCTCGGTCTCAATAGTCGAGCCATCAACTGTACTCATGAACGTGTACCGCACACGGGCGACGGAGTAGATCAATGTTGTCCCCCTTGCGTTCTGCCTTTCCTCTCTCGTCACCTCGATCACGGTGGGAACGATAACCACATGGGCTTTTGTCAGCAGAGGGTGCAGAACGTTCATCACGTCGTCGATGCCCCTGAAGCTGAATCCCTGCATCGTGTTTCTGCTGTTCTTGCCGATTGCTCCGATCTCCTGCATAATCATCTGAACGCCGTTCAGAATTTCCATGCTGTCTCTGATAGGTTCCATGTTTTACCCCTTTTCACTTAATCTGAAGATTCTGACCTCTCTCCCCATAGTGGAAGAAGTCGCTTGTGTTGCCGTTGTCAAGATATCGCCTTATAACATCGTCGTCCGGGCTGTAGGTCACCTTTTCCCGTCTGAACTCTTTCGGAAGGTCTGCCGGGTTCACGGTGTAGATCAGCGGTTGTTTTCCGCCGTTATTGCGGACACTGAACGAGAACAGCTCCGTCTTGAACTTAGTCTTCCCGGTCTTAATCATGGCTGTTTTCAGCCGTTCCTTCATTCTGTCCATGTTACTGCGGATTGCTTTCGCTCTTTCCGCAAGGCGTTTCGCCTGCTTCTCCGCCGCTTCCGCATCTGCGTCAAGCTGAGCAAGTACCCTTGCATAGCCATCAGCCTTGTCCTCAATCTCCCCGGTGATGCTGTCCATCGTGTCCGCTATCGCCTGCGGGTCAATCTCCGGGTCGTCTGCCATTTCCAGCAGGGTTCTGTACTCTGCCGTCAGATCATATAGTGTGTTCATTCCTTCACCGCCTTGATTGTAATGTGATTGACGAGGTACAGCGGAACAACCGCATCCCCGATCTTGATAAACTTCATAGGGTACCCGGTTTTATCTTCGCAGATGATCACGTTTTTCAGGTGGTCTTCGATATTCCCGACAGCCTTTCCAGTCACTGTAACATTGTGCATCTTCTTCAGATCGTCGTCCCACACACGGGAGTCTGTTACGATTTCAAATTCAAACATTGCAATTGCCTTTCTGCCGTGATATAATCGGCTTGTGTGATTTTCTAAGCGTCTCGCCTGAGCCCCTTGCTCGGCGGGGCGTTTTCTGTTACTGGGATTTTTCTATCAGAACGATCTCGCCGGGAGTTCGGGCATAACCGCAACGTAAACCCGACGTCTTTCGATCTTTTCATGATTTCTGTACCTCGGATAGAGGTTCATGATCTTCTGCTGTGCCTTGCGGGCTTCCGCTTCCCAGTAAGCTTCCTGCTCGCTCCGTCCGTTGATATAATGGTCGAGGGCAATCTCTTTGCACCATTCAACCTGCTTTCTTAACCTCTCCCGTTCCTTTTTCTGACTCCTCGTCATGGCTCATACCTCTTTCTGCTGTTGTTTTTAGTACCGCCCGGACAAGCACCGGGTCAGGTGTGTTACTTGCGGAGACGTTTACGCTCATCCATCTGTGCCAGCCTTTTTGTGATCGCCGCATCTGATACGCCCATCACATGGGCGAGTTTGTGTGACCAGATGATATAGCTCTTGTACCGTGCCCCCGGCTTCTGGACAATCTCGCCGATGTCCCATTCCCCCGATTCCATGAAACTCACGAGTTGCTTTCGGGACAGACCCGTGATCTCGCAAGCTTCTGGAATTGTCAATACAGCCATCCAGCCTTCCTCCTTTCCTCAAAAGTAAAAGCGTCGAAGGGGACTCGAACCCCCGTCTGCGGCAGTAGGATTGAAATCGGATTATAGTAGTGTTCGCAGAAATACTCCTATAGATAAGCATGATATCCTCATTCAGTCCTGCTCCTGTACGCCGCCGATCTTCCTATAGCCTTATGGCTTGATCTACCGACGCTCGATCTTTCTGCACTCCGTATGCATCCTGATCGTTGACCGATGTTGCATCTAATAACGCCCTGAATATCACATTCCCAGTACGATTATTAGATTTGCCCTTTACGGGCAAGCCGCCTGAGTGAATCGGACACTCGTAAACCGCTTACAGGGCGGTGGCTCTGCCTTTGAGCTAAGGCGGCCGGGCGGCTCAGGCGATTGCTTCCACCTGAGACCGCTTAAAGAAGGACGAGTTTTTCATGAACATTTTCTGCTCATCTTCGCCCGTCTCTTTGTTCGTTCTCGTTGTATGCTTCCAGATGGTGAACTGGGCGATTGCTTTCTGCCCCTTCTGTACCTGATAGCCGAGTTCCTTCCACGCCTGATAGGTGTGAATTTCTTCCGGCTCAGGGATTTCTGTCTGATTCCCATCGCTATCTACAACCTGCAGGACTCTCCCGGTTGTACCGATGATTCCCTGCTCCATAAGTGCGAATCTTGCTTCGCTGATAATCTGTGCGTTTGTCATGTGTGATTTTCCTCGCTTAGTAGTTCTCGTTCGGGTCTTCCTTTCTCGGCTCCAGATCGCTGTACGCTTCCGCAAGCTCCTGCCGGGTAAGGACGACCTCTTGTTCCTGTTCTGTCATGTGTGATCTTCCTTTCTATTCACTTGTCAAAGTCCGGGGTGACGACCGGGAGATTGAAAACCGTCTGTTCAATCTTCAGCGGTCAACTATATTCTACTAAATTTTTCTAAAATAATCAACACCTATTTTCTATATTTTTCACTTTTTTCTAAAAATATTTACTTTTCTACCGCTCCGGGTTATAATATCCTCCGTATATACTTTTTTCAGAAAGGAGACCGATCATGCCCGAAACAATGGGAGAACGAATCCAGCAGGCGATCTCGTACCGGGGTCTGAAGCAGGGCGAAGCCGCCCGGCTGATAGGAATCTCTGCTCAGTATCTGTCGGACATCATATACGGCAGAAAAAACGCTTCCAAGCGTCTGAAGTATTCCACCGCACAAGCCTTGAAGATCAGCCCGGAATGGCTCATCGATGGCGTTGGAAGCATGGAACAGACCACCGCAGGGGACGTGGCAGACCTTGCTTTGCTTGCGTCCGAGATCATCAATGCACCACCCACGTCCAAAAGAAAAGCCCTTGCCATCGCAGTTGCCCGGCTGTCAGATCAGGAAGTCCAAGCCATTGACCGCTTTATATCCGAGTACAATACCCAACTAAAAAAGACGGAGCCGCAAGCCCCGTCCCCGTCACTCGTTCAGCTTGAGCAGGAGCAGGATGAACCGCAGTAGCTTTTCATCCTCACACCGCCGCACGAGTTCAGCGATCTGATCTTTGATATTCAATGCCCTTCCCTCCTTTCTCATGGGATGGGACAATTATATGGAGAATCACACAATGCTACAAAAAGACGGCATCTATGCAATGTACCTACGCAAGAGCCGGGCAGATGTAGAAGCAGAAGCACGGGGACAATTTGAGACCCTTGCTCACCACCTTCAGATTCTGACAGACCTTGCGGACAAGTACGAAATTCACGTTCAGAAGATTTACAAGGAAATCGTGTCCGGGGACTCCATCGAAGGTCGCCCGGAAGTTAAGAAACTCCTGCAGGAAGTTTCCGCAGGTGTATATGACGGGGTTCTCGTCACCGAAGTGTCACGGCTTGCCCGTGGCAGAACGAAAGATCAGGGAATCGTCGCCGAAGCCTTTCGCTCTACAGGGACGCTGATCATCACCCCGTCGAAGATTTATGACCCGTCTGATGATGCAGATGAAACCTTCTTTGACTTCGAGCTTTTCATGGCACGGCAGGAGTACAAGTACATCAAAAAAAGAATGCAGAGAGGACGGGAACTGTCGTTCCAGAACGGCAACTGGATATTCCCTCATGTTCCCATCGGCTACCGAAAGGAAGGGCTCAGGCTTGTGCCGGGCGAATATTCCGACATTATCCGCTCTGTTATGTTTGCCTACCGGGACGGGAAAAGAACGTTCACCGAGACCGTTGTTTTCCTGCGTGCCGCCATTCCCTCCCGGAAGTGGGCGACGAATACCATCAGAAGGATGCTCACGAATCCGATTTACGCCGGGTATCTTTCCCGGTCGACCAAAATCCCCAACGCCAAGAACCTCGACACCTCCGGGTATATTCCTGCCAACTGCGAACCGCTGATCACGCTCCAAGATCACGTTGATATTATTGCCCGGATTGCTCCATCGCCACGGCTAAAGAACGGGACAGAGTTGAAAAACGCCTTTGCCGGGCTTGTAGTTTGCCAGAAGTGCGGGTATAAAATGATCTATAACAACGACCACGGTTACCCGGTGCTCATGCATCAATCCTCGATGGACGTGCCACGTTGCCGATGCTCCCCTATCTCGTACCCGGTGGCATACAAGGCTCTGACGGAAAAGATCATCGAAGACTTGCCGTACATGGAGCAGGATGCTGATCAGAAGCCCGACCCGGAAGCAATAGCCGCCCTTCGTGCCCAACTCAGGCGAGCCGAAACCATCAAAGCCGACCTGTTCGAGAAGCTCGAGAACGGGCTATATACGGCTTCTGAATTCCGGGAACGTAAAATCCTACGGGAGCAGGAGATACAGGGCTTAAAACGGGCGTTAGAGGGCTTAGAAGAGCAAAATAAAAAGGTCGAGACCACTAAAGTCTCGACCGATGATATAAAAGCCATCTTGCGGAACGGGTCACCGCAGGAAGTGAACAGCATCCTCAAAATTCTGATTGATCGAATAGAATACAGCAAACCGAGCAGGAAAGACGACCCGTCGTTCACGATAATATATGCCCGTTCTTGAATACCTATCTTTGAATCCTTTATTTATAAAGGGTTCGATCATAACTATTCGTCTATCATAGCCCGGCGGCAGGTATCGATAAACCACTGCCGCTTGTTGTCCAGTCCTTCCCAAAAGGCTATGACATCCGCTTCGTACTCCCGGTGTAAAAGCACCTGCACCGACTTCATGGTTTTTTTCGCCCACTTCTTTTGAGCGGCATATCCGCTCGCCTTGATCTGGGCGATTTTCTTTGCGTTGGTTTCTGCTGACATTTTCTGCACCTCCTTCCGTGATATTATCATTCTTCCCCGAGGTAGTCAAGTTCGTAGTCCTTGACCTCGGTCTCGGTCAATTTCCTGTCATACACGATTATGTCCCAGTACTTCCCGGTCTCATCGTCCATTCTGTCCTTCACCCCGGACGGCTGGCAACCGGGGCTGAAACCCCGGAGCCGCATTCCGTACTTGTATCGCTTCATCAATACCACCCCTTTTCGTCCGCATCACGCAGAAATTGTGTCGCCGCTTCCGTGTAGTAAGCTACAACCTTGTCGTCATATCCTGCTTCGTGCAGGTAGTGGATATAGTTCTTCCAGTCCTCGTATTCCAGTTCCTTCTCAGAAAAGCAACTGCAAACGTCCCAGTCTCCTTGCCAGTTGTTGATGTGATACTCGTGGTTCGCCATTTCGTAGTAAAAAGCCGATACAGCGAACTCTTTGTCTTTCATCAATTCCCGAAGGGGATCAGGCTTGCTGAAATAGTCCCGGATGATTTGTGCATCGCTTCTCAGGTAGAAGCCGCCACCGCCGAAGCTGTAAATCTTGTCCGTGTCCGTCTCCTTCAGCTCCCGTTCTTCCATCGCCTTCTTGAACTGTTGCCTTCCGAACGCCCAAAAGATGGGAAGTGCGTCGAACTCTGCCTGCCTTGCGTCTCGATACTCTTTGTAAGTCATGTGTGATTTTCCTTTCTCCCCGTATATGCCCGGTAGGTCAGGCTTTTTGTATCTTACCAGTACAAGTCCTCTTCCTCGTCTTCCTCAGGACAGTCGGAAAACTCGAAGTAGCCTTTGCAGTTGTAAATGGAGCCGACTTTCGGCTGTAAAGCAAACCGCTCAAGTTCCTTTTCGTCGAGCAGGGCGTTCGCAAGGTTCATCAGAAGTTCCTCATAATCGTCGTCGTTGAAGCAGTCGCAGATTCCGTCAAGAATCGGCTCGGCTTCCGTGTACCGGGCAAGCCAGTTGGCGTAGGAACTCAGGTCATTTGCCCATCCAGTCATGGGGCTGTGAACGTTGTCGAACACGTCTCCATCGTTGTACCACTTGTAGACCAGCTTGCTGACCGCCGTAACGATCTGGCTCGCCATATTCTCGCCCTCTCCCCTGCTCGGCAGGTAAATGTCAGTAATCTTTTCGAACTTGTCGAAGAAATCCCAGTTTACGCTCATTGTTGTATCTCCTTATGTGTGATTCTCTATCCGGGGTTGTGACCGTGACTTTCGTCCCCGCATTACCCGCCGTTTGGCGGTCACTCTGCGATTCAGGCGATCTTGATTGCCTTGATGTCTTCCATCTTATAGGATGTCGTCCATCCGCTCTTTTCAACCACGGTCACGAAGGTGAACCCGTTGTTGTTGACGTACTTGATCTCTGCGAAGGGCTGGGTGACTTTCTCGCCGTTCGCAAGCTCGATTGTGACTTCCTTGCGATCGTTTCTCTCCTCTTGGAGTTGCATCGTCAGGTCGTGGATGGTGTTATTCAAGCAGTATTCATTCTCCTGCAGACGCTTGATCTCGTCGGCTTTCGCTTCATCTTCCTTGCGGAGCATTTCGATCTTGCGGTTCAGTTTTTCGATCTGCTTTTCTGCTCTGTCGAAACGATCTTTGTAGCTATCCCAAAAGTCATTGTCGATGTTTTCGGCGGCGATCAGATCGCAACCTTCAAACGCCTTTGCAATGTAGCTATCTGCTCCAAGCTCGCTGACAATCTGTCCGATCTTTGCTAATGCTTTTCTTTCCTGCTCTTTGGTTGTCATTTGTGTGATCTCCTTATGTATTTGATTTTTTTGTCTTACTTAACGGTCAACCCTATAATACCATATTATATATAATATGTCAATCACTTTTTCTAAAATTTCTAAAAAAGTTTGAAACTTTTTTCTATCCGTGATATAATGACTATGGTTTTTTCATCTCCTTTCTTGTATTGTGTGATACCTTTCTTTTGTGTGTGTAGACCTTTGGAACAACCTCTCTCTACAAAAAGTCCCCGGATTTTTCCGGGGTCTTTTTGTTTATAATCGGTCAATTACACTTTCGTATAGTCTTGGATTAAGTACGCTTAAAGCGTTCATCAGATCGTCAATCACCGCCATTGCGCCCTCGTATACTATATACGGGACTTGAATTCTGCTTTCCTTTTCGTCCATGTCACTCATTGATAAGAGCATCCCATGTGATATTGCCCACTTCCCCATCTGCGGTCAGGCCATGTTCCTTTTGGAAGGCTTTGACGGCATATTCCGTACCCTCGCCGAAGATTCCATCACAGCCACCGCAGTACCGCAAGTCGTAGCCGTGATATTCGAGCATTCCCTGCACGGATGCGACATCCGCACCCTTATCACCGATACCCATGATTCTGATCACTTCTTCATTCCCTCCCGATGGTGTAGGTTTTGGCTCAGGCTCAGAGCCATGATACTTGTCGTAGAACTTCTGCCCCCGTGCCCGTCTGCGTTCGAGATTCTCGACGCTCTGATCAGCCGGACGCTCGTACCACAGAAGCACGGCATCCGAAGCCTGAGAGACAGAGGTCGCTTTTTTGAGGATGGAGAAGACGGAAGGATATTCCGCTTCGATTTCGGCAGACAGATAGTCAAGCTGACAGTCGAGGTTTCCGATTGATGCTTCCATTAAACGGGCATGGCGCAGGAGTTTTTCTTTGCGAGTGTGATACGTCCATTGAGCAAGTCCGTAGCCGTTCCCATCGTCGGAAAAGTCCTTGTATGTCCCATCGTCCACCGCTTCGGTGTAGTCCTCGGAAGACCACCCGGAACCATACTGGACGATAGCCGCCACAAGCCCGGACTCGGCTTCAAGGTTTCCCATCAGCCCTGCCGCCCCGTACTCATTCCCAAGCCAGTTGGACAGATACGCCCATATCCTGTCAGGCTCTGCGTGGTAGTCGGCAGGAGCAATGGACGGGGCAGGAACATCAGACACAACAGACCACTTCGGTCTGCCGAACTTGTAAATCCACTTGTCGGACAAAGAATAGGTATTCTTGCGTACTGCGTTCGATGAATTTCCCTCTATCGTTGTCACCTTGCCATGTCGGACATCGACCACGATGCCAGTATGATCATCACCTTCAGCCCCGAAGAAAATCTGATCTCCCTTTTCGGGTGTGCCGTACAGAGCATCAGCTTGCTCGTAGTACCGAGCCGCATATAGGCATCCTGCTCCGAGGGAGTAGTCAGGCTGATAGACCATCTTCTTCGCATTATCATACCCGAAGCAATGATAGTACGCATAGTCGGCAAAGACAGCGCACCAGTCGTAGCCCGATTTTTTGCCGTTGAACCAGTGCGTCTGATCTAATTCCTCGGCATATTTGTTCCGCTTATCCGGGGACGCTTCGTAGCCCAACTGAGATTCAAGCCAGTCAATCAGCTTCTGAACCGCTTCACTTTTCGTCATGATTATCATCGTCCTTCAGGCTGTCCATGAGGTACTCAGTACCCACGGAAGACAGGAAAGATTGATCGGTCAAGCCTTCACCGATGATGTAGGCGATAACCGCCGCCCCCTGCATGATCAGACCGCTGATGGCTTCAGCCTGAGATTTGTCCTTGCCGAACGCCACAAGCAAACCGCTGACGAACAATGCGACAGCCATCCAGAATTTTCTGGAGGTAAGTTTCCGTTTCCAATCAATTTTCATGATATTCTCCTTTCTTTATGAATCAAGACTGATCGTGATCGTACCATTTGAATACGTCATGTTCAAGCCAGTTCCTACTGCAATTTTTGACGTGGCTTCTCGGACAGTAACAGACCAACCGTTGGTCTTATTCAGCTTGTAGACATAAACCTGATCGCCCTGCTGTGTTGCCGAATGGCTTGATACAGAGCGATAATACTGAAACTCGACTTCCGTTATGCTTGATGCCGAAGCGTTGTTGACGTAAGCCATAAACGCCAGACGGGTCTGAGAACCAGAACCGGGGTTGCTACCAGATGATGCTCGACAGTAAACCACTTTCTGAGCCGTGTAGGCTTCAAGAAAGTCAGCCCATGTACTATGACCATAGGACAGGATTTCCATGCCAGTAATGAATCCAGAATCATTTGTCAGGTCACTCGTTTTTGTCGGAATTTCCTCCGCCATCTTTGCGGTAAATTCCTGCTCCGTTCCAGTATAGCCACCATCAACAGCATATTGATACGCCGACTTTCCGTCAGCACCATTTGTTCCGTTCGTACCATTCTGTCCGTCTTCACCATCGGAGACAGTCTGCGTAGTAGTGCCGTTCTTATCTGTGATAGATATAGTCGCAGTCTTGCCGGACTTTGTTACCGCCGCAATCGGAGAAAAACCATCTGCTCCGTCTTGCCCGTTGCTCCCATTCTGTCCGTCATGTCCGTCTTGACCATCATAAATCACGGTGCTGTGCGTACCAGAAGCATCAGTAATTGATATTGTATGCTGTCTCGTACCTTCTGTGATTGATACAGCCGGGGAAATTCCGTCACTTCCGTTCGTGCCGTCCTTCCCATCTTTTCCGTCTTTTCCATCAGAACCGCTTGTACCGTCATAGATTTCAGCCGTGGTTGTTCCACTTCCGTCCGTGACTGTCAGGGTTGCGATGTTTCCAACTTTTAAAACAGATGCAGACGGGGAAACTCCATCAACTCCGTCTTTTCCGTCCTTGCCCGCCGCTCCATCAGCACCCCTTTCACCCTGTGCTCCTCGGATGCTTTCGGTTGTGTAGGAAGTTCCATCAGTCAGCGTGATCGTCAGCGTGTAATCAGGATTCAGAACGCAAGAAGCGATACCAACGCCAGTATCGCCTTTCTCGCCTTTGTACCCGATTCGTAAATCAATCGACACAGGAAGATTCTCTGCGTTTTCTTCAACCTGAACGGGCACACTTTCGTTCGTTGCCGTTACGTTCATCGGTACTGTTATCGGTGTCATTCTACCACCCTTTCCAGAAGGTTTCTGTCAACCGGGATTTCCTGAATGTCGCTTTGATACCGCACACCGCCATTCCCTGTCCAGTTCGCTTGCACATCAACCGACTTTCCGAACCGCCCTGTCTCTGCCTGTGTCAGCAAGACGGAAATTTGCTTCGGTGCAACTTGCAGTTCTTCTCCTGTCTTTGTCAGGCGGGTCGAACCAGATGCAAAAGTCACATACACATTCGCCGCCGTTGTTAGATCAAGTCCCTCTTCCTCAAAGGTCAGGACTATCGTTGGCGTTGTATATCTTCCGAACGACATCATTCCTCACCGCCTTCCGCTTCTGGAAACTCACTTTGTCCGTGGGCAAAAGATTCTACTTTGATCGTTCGCCCCTGTCTATCCAACATTGCACAACAATGCTCGAATACCTCAGACACAGCCGCCGCCGCAAGAACGGTATGATACTTTGCTTCTGCCTGATTGCGATCTTCAAAGGCAACAGGCGGGACGATGCCTGTAGTCCCGTCTTTGTAGTGCTGAATTTCCAGTACAATGAAGTTTGTCATTTCTGCCCCCTTTACAGTAGCTTTTTGTCCTTCAGACTATCGACTTTCTGATGGATGTAACTGTTGCCGCCGTTCTTCGTGTAATGTTCGTACTGTTCCCAAAATCTCTGTCTTTCGATCTCGTCAACCAAATTTCCCCGCTCAACGTCTGCCAAAAAACGGACGAGATAATTCTTGCAAGCTTCCATGTCAGTTTTGTCGATTTTCTCATCCAAGCTATCTATCTTCTCTTTGATAGGCTCAAGTTCGGTTACGATTATCTTGGTCAGGTACTTTTTGAGATTGATGAACATTTTCCAGAAGAACGCCACGAATCCGGCGATAGTTACGATTACACCGCAGACCGACATGATCTGCCCGATTGTGATTGACTCCATTTCTTCATCCTTTCAGCCATGTAGGCATTTCTGGCTCAATCAGCGTTTCTGTTGCATCAAGCCATTTTTGATACCAGTCTTGCAGTTCTTCTTTCTGCTTATCAGAAAGTGTTCTGTACCACGCTTCGCCACGGTTTATCACGGGGAAACAGATTTCTTCACGATGCCGTCTTATTTCTACCACACGTTGATCATTTTCCAGATCACTCTTGTACTCAGGGTCGAAGATGAACCTCCCACCTTCATACTTGTAGAAGAATGCGTTTTCTTCGAAGTCATCAGGAAGGATGTTGTCTGGGACGCCAAAGAGAAGCTCATTAGTGGTATCATCAGCAGACCACTGGACAACTCTGTGTTTTTTATCAATTTCTATCCTCATCAGTAGTGAATCCTCAATCGCATATTTGACCATCTATATCGACACGTTTGCGTCGAACCTGAATCTTGTCTGGTGCTTAACACTATTTTATAGCCACTTCGAAGATCAAAGCCAAGTAACGAAAGTGCTTGACCTCCACCATTCAGCATACTCCCCCTGCATATTCTGCTTAACACAGTCGATCCGTTCTGATCGTATATATCTATATAAAGTATCGAAATAGAGGAAGAACTTGAGCCCCAGTCGAAGTCACACACGGTCAAATATGTTCCTCTTGCCCCCAAAGTAGCGGTATAAAGTGCTGTTTTTGTCCCGGTTGAAACTGACTTTGAACTCGTTGAGTATGTCATGTTATCAAGCGAATTATAAGAATGCCAAAAGCTCGCACCATTGCTATTTGAGATATCCCCGTTTTTGGAAAAGTATATTGCTGAGTGGGAGTTTGTTCCTGCCGAATAGTTTGCGTCTAACACATAGCTAAAGCAAAGGTCATCGTCTGAGCCCAACGAGCCAATATCCCATGACCCGTTTTTTGTTTTTTGCGAGACAAACGGATAGAAATTCCCGACTCCTGCCTCGACTGCTTTCTTCAAGCCAGCAAAATCTCTTCCCGAAATCCATGCTCCTCCGCCGACATTATCGACAGAGCCGCCCCATGCCCCCCACGTTGTCAGGGATGTCGCATTTCTGACATATACAGATTTATCGCCAAGATATGCATACTGAACAGGTGCACCACCCGACATATCAGACCACGGAACGATTGTCAATAGAGTGCAGTACGTTCCCGTTCCAGTTATTCCGATGTTATACCTTTCTTTAAATTCAGCGACAACCGCATGACCATACATTGACATATACCACTCAGGTGTCCTGTTGGTGTCTCGGACGTCTTCAACCCATATATAGTTTGTTCTGTTGATCTGTTGCCATCCTGACGTTAGCCCATCATTTGACCCATTTCTCGGAACATATACATATCCGTTGAGAGCAGTCTTGTCCGCACCGCTATACAAAAGCGTGTTTGGATTGCTAAAAAGCGAACGCACATTTTCGCTTGCAGTACTGAAAAATGAAACGACCTTATCCTTGTACAGGTCGATCAACGCTTTTCCAGTAGAAAGAGCAATCAATCTTGTTGCCTTTTTCCCTACTGCGTCTGTGAGCGAAACATGAACGTCGTAGGCAGAATCTACATCAGCGGCGAAAAGACTGGTCGTTTTGCTTATTGTTCCAGTTTGGTTGCTCCAACTATTCAGGCTTGTATAGTTGGAATCAGTTTTCTTTTTATACTTTACTTCGAGCGTCCATGTATTTCCTGTTACTGCTGAATATGTTCCCCAAACACTTGCCCTACCATAAGAACCAAAGGAGTCGGATTCTCCACCTGACGTATACCTGCCAACCGACATTCCTACAGTCGGAACTTTGTAGTCCGTAACTGTAATTGATGTCGTTTTTGTCGTGACCCTTCCACGCTTATCCGTTACCTTGACAGTGTAGGTATTCGACCCGACCACACTCAGCAGATCAGAAGTCACGCTGTAGGACGTTGCCGTGCTACTCGCTGTCTTATTGACGTTATTGCCCGTGAAGGAATACGAAGCAATCTGTGACCCCGTAGACGGACTGACGGATGATGCGATCAGTTTTACCTTAGAAACGCCCTTCAGGTACTGACTATTGAACGCTGAAACTGCTTCAGCACTCAACGTGAAAGCAGGAACCCAAGATGATGGAACGACAAGCAATACTGTCTTGTCAACGTAACCGAGAGAGGTGCTTCCGTTTTTTGTTGTCACCCTCACGGTCATATTGATCGATGAAGATGATGGAACGGAAGACGACCACGAAGCAGGTACAGGACACGTTGCTGATGTTCCTTGGTTATCTAAGTGGCTGTCATAAGATGAATTGATAAACCATCTGACATCATGTGTAAATGAAGACTTTTTGCGTGTTATAGTCACAGGAAGGTTCCAGCCGAACTCGAGACTACTGACACACGACACGGACGAGACACCACTTTCTGCCGTGGCGGTTGTGCTTGCACTTCCCGTTCTCCCTCGCCTGTCGGTAACCGTGACAGTATATGTATAAGTTCCGGCAGAAGACGGGGAATGCGTTTTACTTGCCCCCGTACCAGAAACAGCACCACCTGACCAAGAGTACGAGGAAATTGATGTTCCAGTCGAAGCCGAGCCGGATGCACTCAGATTGACAGTTGTAACGGACACAATCACCTGAGAGGAATCACCGCCGTTGGTCAGCGTTTTCGAGATACTGACAGAAGGTTTCCAAGAGTCAGGAATCGTTGCTGTACAGGAAGTCGTTTTCGTTCCAATCTTCGTTGAACCGTTATACGTTACACAGGATATACTCAGCGTGTTACTTGTAGCTGTCGGAATCGTGTCAGCCCAAGAAGCAGGAATCGTCCAAGACAAAGAAGCACCGACACCAGTTTTTGTCTCGGAATGAGAACCCATGGTCATGGTCAGCGTATGGGTGAAGGAAGACGATGCCCTGTTGGTGTTGATCGTAATAGCAGAGCCGAAAGTTCCGTTCGTCGTTGACGGCTGGGACGCTCTTGCAATCGTGGTTAGTGTCGCAGTACCTGAGCCGGACGAAGCAGACAGACCAGTTGTTCCGGCAACATAGCCATTATTCAGAACGATAGAAACGGATTTAGCACCATTGGCATCGTGGGTGATCGTGAAAGTATGATCAATTACGGTGTACTCATGAGTGCCTGAAGCGAATTGTACGTAATGGTTATTCTCATAAGCAACACCATTTACCGTGATTTTAAAATAACCCGAACCATAAGTTGTATAATACGAGTTATTCATCCGATAGATCAGTTTGACGTTCAGATCGGATGTGTTATTCGCTATGCTGACATTCGATTCTGACCATTCAATCCGTCCAGTGATGTCGTTGCTCGAAGTCGTTGAAATTGCAAAACTGCCCATATTTAGTCTCCCACATAAACCACAGTCGTGTTCGTGCCGTTCGAACGGGCAAGCAGTCGGTGGTTTCCGATATATATAGAATCCGTGGCATTGAGTACTCCTGCGGTCACTTCCGTACCCGTGATGATCGTGCTGTTACTTGCCGAATCCGTAACTGTAACAGTACCTTGGCTCAGCGTGATGCTCATGCCGTTCGAGGTGATGATCTGCAAAGAAGCATCATCGTTGATCTGGAAGTGCTGAAGAATATCAGCTACATCGCCCCTGACCCCTGCCGTGGTATTCTCGGTTTCAATATCAGACCCTTGAATCGTACCGCCCTGAGCCGCCAAGTAGAACTGATTGTGCTCCAAATCCCACCAAGTCGAACCATCAGCGGACGAGATAGTTCCGGCACGCAATAGATTTGCATTGAGGATTCCTGCCGTGATAAAAGTGGCATCAAAGTGCCCGTCTATCGTCCAAGCAGAATTGAAAGTTCCATTGTAGCCCGTCTGCGAGAATCCGATACCATTTTTATTGATTCGGATGCAGTTGACCGCCGTTTCCTTGTCAGGCGTGTCCATGACGATGATTTCCTGCGGATGCCCGTCAACATCGAGGTTCATGACCACGTAGCCGCCAAGACCACCTGAGATCAGGTTTGTGGACTCAGTAAGACGGGAGTTGACCCACGTCTTCGGAGACAGAGGGTCAGTCGCTTGCTGAATCGTTTCCTTGATGGTTTTTGCGGCAGACGATCTTACCCGCCCGATCTTCATGGTTGTGAACCGCTCCGCAAGAACATCATACTTTGTGCCAACTATCCGAGCCGTAACATCAATGTCCAGTTCTTCGTAGTAGACCGAGATCGTATCACCAAGAGCAAGCCTGTCAGGGCTTTCGGCATCCCTGTATTCGTCAGTCTGCCATAGGGCTACAAAGTCAACATCAAAGGATTCAGGAACAGAAGGTTGTGCGTGATTCGCAACGTACCTTTCACCCCATGTCAGTAGCTGTTCCTGCGTCGGCTCATCCTCAAAGTCGGACGTGGCATCCAGCGGAATGACCTGCTGTGTCGGGAAGGTTTGTGCATACGCACTCCATATAACTCCATCATAAAACGTGCTATTTCCGTCCTGATCTTTCCAGTAGGGAACTATACCAGTCCATGTGTTTGAAGCGTCGGAAACCTTCTTTGCTGACAGTAAATTCTTCCCGTAGGTGATCTTGTAGCCAGTATCTCTCCCCAGTCTGTTTTCAAATCTGCAATCAAACAGGTGGAAGTCCCACTCGCCGCTGTAAACATCAAGCAGTGAGCCTTGCACTCCACCCATCACAGACCGCATGGGCATCGGAACATCTATGGAATACGGCACGGCTGTTGTCCGTGTCGTAGTGAAGGTGAAGGGATTCTGAGTCATAGAAGCGGCGGCGAAAGCACCAAGAGCCGCAGGAAGATTCCCACCAGAAAAAGGTCTACAAGTCATACGGGCAAGGCGATAGTAGATGTGCCACGCATTGACAGTCACCTTTCCATTCATAGGGCGGCTGATCTTGTAGATTTCATATGGCTCTTTGAAGCCCTTATCGTCGTGTATAGCATAGATGATTCGGAAGGGCTGAATCTCAGAATAGTTCTGTCCCGTGGTCGGGTAGACCATCGTCAGTTCCCTTGTGCCGTCAAGATTTTCCTCAACATAGCAGGAGATCGCATCCGACAGGCTTCCGATGCCCATTGTGGTGAAATGCGTTTCATCTGCCTTGTACAGTATCGGCTTCATAGCGTCCACCACCTCGGCACAACACTGAGCGTCATTCCAGAGGACAGAGTAACCTCGTTCTCGCCCGGCTGAATCAACAGGAAATCGTTCAGGTACACTCTGATCTTGTCATTGTAGTTTTCCGCAGTCTCGGTGCTATAGGCTTTTTCCATATCACAGTCAATAGCCATGTCTGTAACATCTTCAAGCACCTCGATGCTGTACCGACCGATGGTCAGCGTTCCCCGCCCCGTAACCATCAGCAATGGCTTGGACGGGTACAAAGTCGGGTTTGTAATCGTATCTCCATCGGCAACGGAAATTGTGTTTTCCCCGGAGACAAGCCATTTCTGCGGCTTGCAGTCAAAGTTCAGAGAAGCACGCCCAACAGTAAAACCGGGATTCTGCCTTGGCATCATGCCACCAGTATATTGCCCCTGCGTGTACCAGTCAGGATGGGAAGATGTCTGAAGCCGCTGATACCCGGTCAGAGCAAGCAAAGACTCATTTAACGCCGAAAGTCTTTGCTCGGCTTGTTCTCCGGCAAAGACTATCAGTTCCCGTTTTGTGTTCTTGTATCTGTTGTTCCCTCGGTGCAGATCACCAGTCCGTCCGGGGACGGAAATCGAGGTGTAGTCGTATTCCGTCCCCTCCATCACATCGGACAGCAGAAGGACACCATAGTTGTTGGAGTCGATTCCTCCGAAAACAAAGCTGTCGCTCATGCCAGTGCCCTCCCTTCTCTTTCGAGTTCCTGATTGAGTTTGTCAATGGTGTAATCTGCAAATTCCTCCACGTCCATGCCCTCAGATGCATAAACATTCAGAACGATTCCACCATAGGTCTGACCGCCCTTTCCTTGTTCAGGGAACTTCACAATATTGCTCATTCCTGCAAACGGGTCAGTTGTGAGATCAGCAATGTCAGCCATTGCATCCTCTACGGAATCCGTGTTAGCTTCGATACCGATAGCCATACCTTCAGGAATCATCTTACCGACCTGATCTCGGAACACTCTTGACGGCGACGCAATTCCGAGCACGTTCTTGATCTTCGCAAGAGCGGTCTTCGCCGCATTGACAGCCGCATCCCATAGGGTAGAAACCGCTTCACCGATACCGCTTACGATACCATCAATGATATTCGAACCGATTGACAACCAATCAACTTCGGCAAAAGCATTAAAAATGGCTTCTATGATTTGAGGAATAGCCGCTATAATTTCTGGAATGGCTTCGATCAGTCCGGCAATCAGTTGCACTATTATCTCGATTCCCATTTCCACGAAATCGGCCAAGTGCTCAATGATATAATTCAAGATGCTTGTAATCACTTCGAGAACCGCAGAAATGATGGCCGGAAGATTCGAAATAATACCTTCAGCCAAAGCAAAAATCAATTCGATTCCCATTTCTAAGAGTTCCGGCAGGTCGTTGATTATAAATTCAACGATAGCCATAAGTATATCGCCAATACTTTGAATGATCGTGGGCAGGTTGTCGATCATGCCTTGTGCGATGCTCTTAACGATCTCGATTCCTTTTTGAAGGATGGTAGGCAAGTTCTGAATTATATATGTCGTAACTGTAGTGACTAAGGTAATAACTGCAGTCACGAGAGCCGGAAGATTGTCTAAAATACCTTCAACCAGCTTCAAGAGAAGGTCTGTTCCAGCCATGACAATAGATGGCAGGTTTTCTATGATTACAGTCAGGAAATTCGAGATCAACTGGCTCGCAACATCTGTCAATTGTGGTGCAACTGATAGCAATTGCTTGATAAAATTGTTCACGCCATTTGTGATCTGTCCAATTCCAGACGATGCATCCCCGGAAAACAGTTGCGTCAGTCCTCCCATAACATCAGTGATAGAAGGAAGAAAAGTCTCTATAACAGAACGCTTTGTTCCATCAATCGCCGTGTTCATGTCCTGCAACGTATCTTGATACGCCGCCGATGCCGCTACCATTTCATCTGACATCACACCGCCAAGATCATGCACTGCCTGTCTCATGGCTTCGGTGTCTTCAGCGGACGTATTCAGAAGCGGTTGCAGTTCCATATATGACCTGCCAAGCAGATCACTTGCAATGGCGTTCCGCTCTGTTTCGTCACCCACGTTTTGCAGTGCGGTAATAGTCGCAGAAAACAACTCTTCCTGTGACATAGCCGCCACCTGCTCTTGACTGATGCCAAGTGCTTCAAACGCCGCACCGCCATCCTCTACCGCCTTTTGGAGCGTCTTCATGGCAGGTTGCAATGCTGATATTGACGTTCCTGAGTGCTGAAGAATAGCATCCCATTCCTGATACGCCGTAGCTGACAGACCCAGTTTCTGAGACTGCTTGTCAATGGCATCACCCTGTGAAGCAACCTTCCCAGTTGCATCTATAAGAGCCTTGCCACCGGCTATGGTCGCAGTTGTCAGCGCCGTTACTGCTCCCACGGCAACCTTTGCGCCTGATGCAAGTCCAGTCTTTAGCTTTGAGCCAAACCCTGACCCCTTTTCTTCTGCCGATGCGAGGGATTCGTCATACTGGGATGAATCCAACGTCAACGAAGCGACAAGGTCAAAAACGTTCATCCTGTCTCCCCCTTCGGTTTGAAACTCAACCCGGCATTTTTCATGATATCCTGTGCAACCTCTTCCGCTGTCCGTTCATCTTCCTTCCGTGGGGACATAATTTCCGCAAAGCGTCTCGTGAGTGCTTCTGCGGTGTTATCCCGTCCGAAATACTTGATGCAGTTATCAGCGATAGCTTTCAGCGCATCGGTTGTGTATATCTGATATGCCCGGTCTATCTGACGAAGGCGGTACGTCTGAGCAACGTGCTCGATAATGTACCGCCTTCCCATTAGTTCTATGAAATCTGTCCTGATGCTTTCAAGGCAGATAAAGTATTCATCTGCCCCAATCTGCTCAATGAGATAAAAAAACTCAACACACCTTCATCGCCCATCAGTTCCGCAACCTGACCAAGATAGAAGGACATCGGATAGTCATTGACGTTCTGCGGCTCTACAAAGCACGCAAGGGCAAGGACTTCCAGCGTTTCTTCCGGGTGCTTTTCAAGGCAGTTGTCGAGAATCAGGCTCATGTTCTCAAACGCCTTTTTCTTGATCAGTTCGGCTTTCTGTTCCTTGGTATCAGCACCATTGAAGTCGGGCATACGTTTCCTGATTTCGGTGATCTCATTCACTGTCAGCCATTTTTCAACTGCCTTTTTGATACGGTTCGTCTGTTTCAGGAATTCAATGGGCGTGCAGGTAGCGAGATTCTTTTTATCCATAGCGTGTTCCCCCTGTTGTCAGCCTTTACACCGTCCCGGCTTTAAGATAAACCTCGAAGGGAACTGTGTCCTGTGCATTAAGGCTATAATGTCCGTGATACTCAAAGGCAAGCTGGCCTTTTCCATTCTTGGTTGTAGTGATCTGTAAAGAAGTCTGATTCAGAGCGTTCAGCAGGTGAATAGCCATGAATCCGGCTGTTGCACCTGTGTTCTTATCAGAGTAGTCACCAATCCACCACACTTCCTTGAAGTCGGTTGTACTCAGTTCGTTGTTCGGTACTACCTTGTCAACGCCACTCGTGGATGTCTTTGTGGCAGAGCCTACAAGGGACTCAAGACTTGACCCGGTAACAGTCAGGAAAGTTCCGCTCATGACGGGGTCATATCCGTCAATTCGCTTTAACTCCATCATGTTGTTCGGGCAGTTGTCGATATCCTCGCCCCAGTCGCTATAAGTAGGGTTGGCGTTGAATGTGATACCGCCAGTCGTTGCGCCAAGAAGGTTTCCGATAGTACCATCAGCCGGGGTAAACTCATCAACGAGGATACCAGCGTTCAATACAAGGTGCTGAAAAGTATCGTTCGGAATCTGTGTATACTTCATGTCCTTTTACCTCATGATTTTAAAAATTCAATCTCCACAAGGAGATTGATGCGTTTTATTTGCTTGTCCGCATATCCCGTATCAACAGGCTGAGCGAACGGGGTTGTGTTTGATTTGTGAATCCACATCATACCGCCATCAACTGGTAGTGTTACACCTTCGCCGATAGCCGTTCCTATCTGATCGGCTTTAAGTGATATATCTTCCCACGTTGCGGTGCGATACCATAGAGAGACATTTACCGCCCTGACCTGATCATATACACCCGAAAATGCTTCGTAGGTCAGATACGGAAACTTGTCCTGTTCGTTGACAATTTCCTCATCTATGCTCGTGAATTCGTTGTATGCCGGAAGTCCGAACGATGACCAAAAATCATACTGCGCTTGCCATGTGTTCACAATTCACCTCACACGGGCAGGGTGTATTCTTCTGCCGTTACATTCCGCATATTCAGCGTGGCAGATGCAGGGGTTTTTAAATCATCCCCATCGGATGTCACCCGAAGAACTTTCCCATCAGATACACGTCTGAGTAAATCGTGATACTGAAGGTTGATGTTCTTTTTCGTGGTGATCGTGTAAAGGCTTGTCAGTCCTTGCACAACTCCGATTCGTGCTTCTGTTGATGCGTTATAGGCCACCGCCGCTTGAAAGGTAGCACCGTCTGCATACACAGTCTTGATACCGCCGTATCCGTCCGGCTGGGTCGTCTTGTCGATCATGACAAGCGTTTCCATAAATTCATCAAGCAAACTCATGGCAATTTCCTCCACGGGTTCAGACGTGGTGCGAAAGCACTTTGCCACGTTCCACCCTGACCATTTGCGGACGCACCGCCACCGCTTTTGCTGTAGCTGTAGCCGCCAAAAGATTCGGAGTTGTAGGGAGACATATTGACGGAATCATAGCCGCCATATTTGTCCTGCCACAGTTCGATTTCATCAGCCAGTGAAACAACAACGGGCGGTATAGCCATAGACCACACCGCCCCATGAAACTCCTCCGGCATCAGAGTGGACGGATATTTATGCACCCCGTCATTGAACAGGCTTCCTACAATCCTGTAATACTGTCCATCCTGTAATGACAACGCACCGCCCACAAGGCTTATATGTCCGTTATCATCAATGACGAATGAACCTATCCACTTGGCCTGATCTCTGTCAAACCAGTTGTGGAGATGCTGACAAATCTCGGTGAGCATATATCCGTTCCCCCTTTACTTCAAGAACTCGGACATAACATAGCCGCCGTCTTTGACAGCAAGCCAACCATCCGGCGCATTCGCCGTCTTGTCAACTTTGATCTTTTCCCCATACGGGAGAACCGCAAGGACTTTGCTTTCCTTGTTCGGTTTCTCCCGTAGGTTCAGACCATCTTTCCAGTTGACGGAGTATGTCACCCGTTCTGCCATCTTTTAGCCCGCCGGATAGGTGATAGTACCCTTCACAACGCCGCCAGCGTATTCCGCAAGAATCTGAATGCCATCCATGACAAGAGATTCGATCTGCGCACGTTCCTCATTCTGATAGCCGGACTTGATTCCGATGAAACCAGTCTCATCAGCGGTCAGGTTGAAGGCGTTTGCGATATCGCCGTTCATGGTCAGGTAGTACAGAATCAGATTCTGCTTTGCGGTAGCGATGAAAGTACCAGCGGTGATGCGAGAAGACATGATCACAGTACCGAGACCAAGGAAGTTCTCGATGTAGTTCATGCCGAATGCGGTCTGCATGGAAATCTGCGCACCGCCAAGATACTTGGCAACGTCAGCAGGGTTCACGAAATAGACAGACTCAGCGGTATCATCCTCAAAGGCTACCTGAAGTTTGCCCCATGCGTCAGCAAGGGCGGCCTGTAACCCCTGACCAGTTGCGGACACAGAGCCAGTGATAGTTCCGTTAAGGAAAGTAAACAGGTCAGCACGCACGCCGTTCTGTACCTGACGCATCAGGGCGGCATCGGTCTCATTGACTGCGGCATCATAGCCGGACTTCTTAATTGCTTCGGCAGATACGGCTTTTCTCCACTTCTTCAGAGTGATTTCACCGATAGGACTCTTGGTGGTCGCAAACTGAGACAGGGGAATGACTTCGCCTTCGGGAACTGCGCCACTCTGTAAAGTACCAGTGGTGGTGTAGTAATACATGGTAGTTCCTTCCATCATGGGAATGCGGCGAGAAATGCCAAGAACTTCCATCAGCTTTTCAAGGCTGTCGTGAGTAAACTGCTGAACAAAATCGACTTCTCTGACCTTCGCCATCTGCTGAATAGTAATCAGATTGGTTTCGGCGGTAGTGACTACATTAGCCATACTTTTTCTCCTTTGTTAAAATCCGAATAATTCATGGTTTTCGGCAATAGCCTTCTGACGTTCGCCACGATCTTTGATTGCAAAAATCTGCTCTTTTGTCATCTTGCTCTTGCCTGTGTTAGAAGGTGGGGTCGCTGTGGTAGCACCTTCTTTGGTTGTATGCTGGATATAATCAGACCATTCTTCTTTGATGCCCTTGAGAATATCCTTGCTGTTTTTGGCGTTGCCTTCGCCGTCAAGTTCCAAGGTACTCAGGTCAAAATACTTGATAGCCTTCTGCACGCCAGCTTCAGTCAGCCCGGCATCTTTGGCTATCTTTGCAAGCACATCTTTTTTCTGTGCCGCAACTTCCTTGTCCTGTACCTCTTTCTTGTAGTTGTCGTATTCCTGCTTCAGCTTGTCGTAAGCATCGTTTCCCTTCGATGTGGTTTCGACCTGTTCCTTCAGATCGGCTATTTCCTTCTTCAAACCGTCTACAGTTTCGACATGGGCTTCAATGATTTGATCTACCTTGTCCGCTTCAATTCCAAAAGCGGCTAAAAATTTGCGTGTCAACGCCATAACAATTCCCCCTGTTCTTCGGTGGTGTTTTCCCCGGTTCTTCGGGTAAAACAGAAAAAGAGCCGAAATGCAGTTATACTGCAAATCGGCTCTTGGCTCTATCCTTTGGCTCTTGGCTCTTTATCAGCAACCACAAGTGGAATGATTCTGCCGCATCCTCTGCACTTGACCGTTATCTTTCCGTTTTCGATGATAGCAATCAATTTGCCGCAGTCACAACGCACTTCGTTACTCTTTTTTTGTTTGCTCAATTCTACCACACCCCCACATAATCGTCAAGCGTTGATTATCTCAGCTGTTCCGTAGTTCCTGATCGGCTATGGCCTGATAGGTATCAAGGTTGTTCTGTATGGCATCACGCAGGAAGTGTATTCCCTTCATGCCACGTGTGATATGCACGTTTCCTTCATCGTCCTTGTACATCCATGGGGTCTGTCTGCCGCCTTCGATGTAGATTCCTGTTCCCAGTTCGTTATAGATGGCATATTCGTTGTTCGTCCCGACGTAGGTGGTTTCTGCGTCGATGTCTGATTCATGGGATATACTGTTTCTCAGGTTTCCAGTGTCCACACGCCCTTCTGACGTTATGATGTTGATTGCTTCGCCTTCTGCAATCTGCCCCCACGTTTCGAGAATACGGGCAATGATTTCATCTTTCGCCGTGATGATCTCGTCTGCGTGTGACTGCATTTCCACAGATACATTCGCCATTATCTGCCGCCCTCTTTCCAGTCCTTGTAACTCATTTCGCCCATCTTCGGGGAAGAGGTTACCGTATTGCCTTCAAATCCTTCTACCACGGAACGCATGGTGCAACGGCAGTTATAGACTTCGCCAGCATCAGCATACGGGTCACCCGGATACATGATCTCATCGCCGTATTCGGTTACCCAAGGCTCGTCAACGTCAACTCTGACCCCGTGTAAATCCCTGTGGGTGTGCCTTGTCCTATCATCAAGCGTTGCCACCCATTCACGCTTCATCTTGACACCCAGTTCCACGGCTTCTTTCATGCTGTCCTCTCGCCCTGCGTTCTGCGCTGAAGTCATCATGGTTCTTGCGTTTCTGACAGCGGCATCATAGTTCTTTTCCGTGACTTCTTCAAGACATCGTGCCATTTCCGGGATAGACTGCCCTTGTACTATCGCCTGTGTAACTACGGATTGCACTTGTTTTTTGTTCCATGCCACATCCTTGTTTTTCTTGATGCGCAGGGCGGTTTTCGAGCCGGGACGGGGGTCAGGTATCAGCTTCGGATTCTCACGCCACATCTTTTCAACCGCCTTGCGATTGTACAGGTCAAAGGAATATGTGAGTTTTCCCGTCTTCTGAATCTGAAATGTCTCAAAGTTCCGATTGAGTGCGTAAACCTCTGCCATGTGTCCATGTACCACGCTTTTCGCAATGTTGTTCACATTGGCGTAGTCCTCTGCGACAGTTTCAAGCAGGGATTCCCACCGCTTGCCCATCATGATATGACGGAATCGCCAGTCCTTGTAATCCTTTTCGGTGATCTTTCCAGCGTCGAGCAATTTCTTTTGTACTGCGTCCTGATCGGTGAACTGCTTCATGTAGGCGGCTAACTTTTCGGTCAGTGCGTCAGCCGCCTTGTAATATTCCTTTGCCAGTTCCCCTTCGATGGTCTCTATAACTTCGTCTGTTTCCCGGTGCGCTATGTCAACGGGAAATCTGATCTTCCTTGCCATAGCATCACCCCTTTATCAAACTTCCTCTGTCTGTTCTTCCGGCTGTCCCTGTGTCTGCTCCTGATTGTTTACAGACTGGGCGGCGGCAATCTGATCTTCTAACTGCTCAACCTTTGTCCTGTAGCTTTCGATCTCGTCAGCGTCCATCTGCGCAAGCATATCATCGGCAAGGTCACCGTCCCCAAAGATGGTCAGAATCTTTCTTGTTACATACTCAGGAGTGAGAGCCTGTGCGGCTTGCAGAACAGACGTGATTTCCTCACTTCTGTTGATGATTCGAGAGCGTGTCCATGTTGGTTCATCATCAATCCCCACAAGGTCAAGGATAGCATAGACAAATTCTCTGATTCTGTCCTCGAATTTGTTCGCCTTGCCGTTCATCGGCTCATACGATGCTTCAATCTGCGTGGCGGTGATAGCACCTGACGCAATCGCCTTCACATCAAGAGCCATGAAGTTGTCAAAGATCAGCGAGCGCAGAGTGTTCAGAAGTTCTTTGCGTCCGTTGTATGGTGCTTCTATGGTGTGCGATTCGGCGGTTGCCCCTTGCGATTCAACTACTGCGGCATGAACTGTCCTCATGTGGTCAAGGAATTTGGCAAGGTCTACATCATCCATGCCAGCGGCGTTCTGAATCGACCAATACAGATAGGACGCTTCGTCAATCGTGTTCGCAAAGCCGGACATGATCAAATCGTAACAGTCAATCCACTCCCTCATGCCGTCAAACTCTGAGCGATGGAACGAGTTTGCGAACATGGGAACGATGGGGAAAGACGGGTAGTTCTCCCCGTTGTAAATCTTTTCCCCGTCAGCTTCGCTATATGTGATGGTGTAAGTGTATGCCCGTTTCGGTGTGACGATATATCCGTTGTTCTGTTCGTCCTTATCACCGCCCCATGCATAATCCGTGTATCCATCCACCTCGTAGAAGGTAGCACGCAACGGGCGATTATCAGACAGTTGCCAAAATCTGACACCGACCATCAACGCCCCGTTTTCCTCATCATACAGAGGGGCGAAGTCCAAAAGCCCAAAGACATCAAGATGGTCAAGGTTAAAGAATCCGAATGACTGACCCTGCACCAGTGCCATTTCTCCGGCCTTCATAAGCTGGGAATCAAACTTGATGCGGTTCGTTCCCAATTTGTCCTTGGTGTCCTTCTTTCCCCATGTTGTACCGTTACCAAGGATATATTGGTTTTCCTGCGTGACAAGGTAGTTGAACAGATTCGTCCGCAGTTTGTAGTTTGCGGAAAAGTTATCCGGCACGGCCTGACCAGTCATGGTATACAGCAGTTTCTGATATTCCATGATTGTCACGTTCTGATGCTCGTAGTACGCTTCTGCCACTTTCGCAATTTTGTACTCAGCGGAATTTTTGTGGTCTTTGATGACAGCCCGGACAAAGTCCATCCGTTCTTTGTCTCCCTGTCCGATTTCAAGATAGTCCTGATACGTGATCATTGATATACTCCCCTTTTATCCGTATAACAAAGGCTTGTAGGTGCTTTCGCCCTTACGCCATAGTAACCGTGCAAGTGATGCGCAACTATCCGGGGCGTCGTCGTGTTCGGCTTTTTCGTTGTAGTCGCAAATCTGACTGATGTATTCCTCGTCCGTCCCGGCTACGAACTCCACGTCTGTCCAGATAGCTTTCAGGTAGGTGCTGATCTTGATATACTTGTTCATGTCCTCGTGGTACGGGTTCACCCTTTCACCACGACGCTTGAAATCCTTTGCAAGAAAGCCCTTGTCGCCGTTCGTTTCAAGGCTGATCTTCCCGGCATTGAAAGCCGCCCGAAATCTGCATATATCATCCATAACGTCGCTGACGGACTTCTGCCACATCTTTCCGAAGATGTAGTACTTTCCGTCATGCCGCCGCATGATGGTGAACGCCGTGTAATCGTCTCCTCCGTATGCCGCATCGACGTGGCAGATTCCCTGTTCCACAAGAGCCGGGTCTGCGTTCTTGACTGGCTCGGTGAACATCACGTCTTCGTCTGCTATGTGCTTCAGCAGGTAGTTGGCAGAAAACAAACTTTTGGTCATGTGTAACCGAGCATCTTCTACCTGCTCTGCTGTCATAAGCCCCGTCTGATAACAGTCGTACTTGGTCGGCGGCGGCATCAGCGAAAAAGCATCGTCCGGGTGCCACGGAGTCCCGGAATTGAATATCCTGCACCCATTTTCCCTATTCCTCAGGTTGTATGCTTCCTGATAAAACGCCTTTGTCCTCTCCCGTTCTGCCCGGCTTGCCCGGTCTTCCTTGTTTACAATATCGTCCGTAAAGATAATGTCGTAGTGTTTACCCGTGACGGACGACTTCGTCCCGAACCCGGTGAGCTGTGACGTACCCTTGATGTCACCCATCAGATTCGTCGTTAAGGCCACGGAATTGTCCTCAATGAGGAATATATCATCTTCCCAGATTGCGCCACTTAAAACAGCCGTTACGGGGCTTATAAGTATGTTCTTAACCTGCTTGATGATCTCCTTCACATCGTCGTCCGTCTTTCGGATGAAAGCAATCCTTTTTCCCGGCTGAAGAATCATCAGCTCCGCAAGGGCGATGGACACGCAAGTTGTCTTGTAGGACCCTCGGTGAGCCTGAAGGGTGTCGTCCTGCGTCCCCTGAATCATCCTTATCAGCCACCCGTTATGAATATCTGTAAGTAGGTCAAAGCCCAGCAGGTGTCCGTAGCCTACTGGGTTTTCCAAAAGAAATTTAATTGCCTGACTTCTGTCCATATTCTTCGACAAGGGCTTCCACCTTGTCCCGGATGTCCTGAGATATTTCTACCTTCGCCACCTTCTCCACGGGCTTTTCTCCGATGGTGTCACGCACAAGCTCAAAGGCACGGAGGTCGCCCTTGACCGCCTTTGCAATCACCGCCTGAGCAAGGGCTTCCGCTCCGTTCATGGTGTTGCCCTTCTTGTCCGTGTGGTCTGTAGTAAGCCATGCGTCAAAGATTTGAGCGAACGTTTTCCGCTTCTTGAGATTCTCTTGTCGTGCTCTCCTTGCTTTTTCCCGGTCTTCATCCGTGAATTTATACTCCGAAGGTCTCAGGTTCTGTTCGTTTGCCATCTTGCTCCCCCCTTTCTTTTTACTCCTCGGGCAGGGACTTGCGCCCTGCATAGGCGATCATACCATCGCCAAGAGAAAAAATCCCCCGCCCTCTCAGGCATCCGAGGAACATATTCAACAGCAGGCTGATGTTAAATTTTTTCCTGCTTTGAACTATCGATCTTTTTCGCTATGTACAGGAATGGCGTATCGAGTACAGCCACTATCGCTTCGATAATACTCGTACTCGCCGCTATAGTAAGGATTGTCATTCCATCGTAAATCCCCACGAACGCAAGCCAAATGAAACCGAAGTTTTCCAAACAATTACACAGAATTGTCGACACGTTATTTCTGAGCCATAACGCCTTTTCGCCCATCTTTTCCTTGATCTTGTTGAAGATGTAAACATCTGCCATGTTGGAGATAAAATACATCGCCGCCGATGCAAGACTAATTCTCAGGTTTAGCGAGAACAGCGTCTGCATAGCTCCGTCAGCATAATCAAATTCACTCGGCACGTAACGCAAGGCAATTTGAGTCGCCACGATCAGCACCACGTTCGAGCACAGTCCGATGTATACGGCTTTCTTTGCATCCTCCTTCGAATAGCACTCCGACAGAATGTCAGTTGCAAGGAATGTCGATGCAAACATAACCGTGCCGATTGCTGTACTCAGCCCCATGATCATTACGTTTTTCGCCGTGATGATGTTGGCAAGAACAGTGGCGATGGCTACCCACGAAATCACGCCAACTTTTTTGAATAAGGCATGAAAAGCAAGAAGCAATCCAAACACAGCAACAATCTCCACAAGTAACACAAGTTCGTTCATTCGTTCTTCTCCTCTGTTTTTTAGTGTAGGTTTATAGAGTTACTACAGGTGAGCTTCTGCCCACTTTTGAAACTTTATCCACTCGCAGTAGTTTATGAGTGCGACTTTTCTCGGGTCTGCCAATCTTTTACCCGGCGGAACTTGATACTTTTTTATGTCGCCATTCTCAAACTTGAACACGATACCGAACCTGTTCCCTGCAGTCCAAGCAGTAGAATCGACACTGTCGAAATGGTACTCCCGTAGTTTTTGTATCTTGGTATATCCAAGCCCATGAATCTTGGCGTTCCTTTTATGGGCTTGCGAAATAAACCAAGGGATGTATTGCTCTGCTTTTCCCCTCCATTCACCGCCAACGATGCCGCCAAGGGCAACGTATGGATATTCATCACAACATCTGATGAAATCTTCCTTCCCTCTTGTTGAGTGCCATACCGGGATTGGTTGCACTCCTGTCAGCCTTTCCAGTTTCCGACGATACTCTTTTACCTTCTCATATCCGACGCATACGTCAACGTCCAGCTCGAAGTATTTTTTCACCTTGTTTCGGTTTATGAATGCGGCATATCTCTCAACATATTCGTCAAAATCAACATTCTGCCCATTGTTCGTGAAAGAAGAGCCGCCCATAAACGTGAATGCCCCACTATCAAGAAGGAAGTCGCCATAATACGGGATCAGCCTTTCCGTGTCGGCATCCGCATAATAAAAAGATTCGAGGATGTAGGGTCTATGTTCCCTGATTATCGGGTCGTAACTCCCCCCATCCCTCCAAGGGGCGACCCCTGCCAAAAATTTTCATTTTTAGAGAGGATTTCCTGTAACTTTTCTTTCATGGGCGAAGCGTCGTGCAGTCCGTTTGTCCAATGCCTTCGCTCCCCCCCCCCGCCAAAAATTTTCATTGGCCAATGCCCTCGCAAATCCATCGCCTGAAATATCGTTGTCTGCCACCATTCTTTTATAGGCAGGCCCTATATTGCTATGCACCCCACCCGCAAGAAAAATCTTCATACCTCAAAGACAGCACCGCAGTACGGGCAAGTTATTTCTTCTTTTTTCGGCTCCTTCGGCTCTGCATCAGCAAACAGGCTCTGTACGTCCTCGTCGTCAAATCCTTCTGCGTCATCGAAACCGTATTCGCCCATGTCGTACTGTCCTGCCAGCCTTTCCAGTTCGCTCGCCAGAAGTTCCAGATCGAACCCTGTGTCCATCGTCAGCTTGTTATGAACGATTCTGTAGAGCCGCTTTTCTTCCTCGGTCAATCCATCGAGGAGAATCACCGGGACTGTTTCCATACCGAGTTCAGAGCAAGCGATCAGTCTGCCATGACCTTCCGCAATCTCCCCATTCTCGTATATTCCGATGGGGTCATTCATGCCGAACTCTTGGATGCTTTTCTTGATCTGCTCAATCTGTTCTGCCGGGTGCTTCTTTACATTTCCGGGGTATGCCTTTAGTTCGGATATCTGGCGATACTCAACTTTTAGTTTTCTCACAGTTCCACCTCCCTGCCGCAACATGGACAAGTCACAGTTCTCCGTCCTCCATCTTCGCTTCCTGCTCCCTCATTCATGAACGAATCGAACCCCTCGTCGTCAATGGTGGTGCTGAAATCGAGATCATAAGCAGACAGCCAGCTCTTGTCGATTCCGTCGAGTTCCATGTCCAACTGCATGAAATCGAAATTTGTATTCATGGTCAGTTTGTTATGCACAAGGGTGTAAGCCCTTCTCTGCTCGTCTGTCAGGCTATCCAATCTAATGATCGGAACTTCCGTAAAACCGAGTTCGGTGCAGGCAATCAGCCGTCCATGCCCCTCGATTATGACGTTATCTTTCCAGACTGCGATAGGGTCATTCATGCCGAACTGTTCGATGGATTTTTTGATCTGCTCCACCTGCTCAGCAGGATGAAGCTTCGCATTATTCTCGTAGGTTTTTAGTTCCTCTATCGGGATATACTCAATTTTCAGTTTCATTTCTTCTGTTTCCTCCTGAGGTTACAGCAGTCGTCCGGGTTGCTGTTGTAGTTGTATTTCCAGAAAAGATAAGCCTGATCCTCATCCTCGCAGACCGTCTTTTCTTTGAAACCTGTAATTCCCTTGATCAGCTCCTTCTTCCGTGCCAGCGGCAGATGTTCGTACCCGCCCTGCTTCACCGTGTAGGGTCTGTAGTCGATGTCGAACCACTTTTTGATCCAAGTGTTCAACCGTAGGAACTCGATGCATATCTTATCAATTCCAAGCCCGTTTAGACGCTCCAGATCAACGTATTCCGGGATGAACGGGCTAAGCCTGAGTGAAACATCATACCCGGCTTCCTGTAGCCTTAGAATCGCCCTTACACGCTCAGACGGCGGTGATGCTTTCTCATAGGTCTTCGCCAGATCGTCGTCCAGCGTTGTCACAGTCACCTGAATATGAGCCAAATCCTTGTCAAGAATAGCCATGTACTCCGGGTCTGCCACGATAGCGGACTTTGTTACGATCAGATATTCCATCTTCCTGCGGTTCAGCATTCTGATGGTCTTGTACGTCACCCGGTGGAGTTTTTCTATCGGCTGGAAGCAATCGGTCATGCCGCCCAGCCGCACAACTGTTCCCCTTGGAATCTTCTTCAGTTCCTTTTCGATCTTTGATATATCACCCACGGCAGGGGCTTGCGGATTCCAGAGCTTCCGAAAATCAAGAAGGGACTTGGCGTAGCAATAACTGCAATCATGCGAGCAACCGAGCCCGTATGTATCGAGCCGGGTCGGGTAGTTACATCTGTCACCCTCACCGCCGCCCGGTGTTTTTGCTTGACTTCCAAAATCCCTCATGTGTGATCTCCGTAGTAGAATGTTTTTCTGCATTTTACTATTTTTTTCTACTTTCCGCAAGTCCTTATTTCTAAAACGCCCCTCTAAGCCACGTAAATACGGTTTAAAGCCGTTTGAATATAAATCTAATAGGATTTATCATTATCCCATCTGACACGGCTTAAAACGCAAAATAAACGGCTTAGAAACAAAGACAAAAAAAGAAGCCGCTTTCTCGGCTTCTTCATAATACGTTCAGCAGTTTCTTCACCCGTCAGAAAGCCGCCGCCACTTGCGACAGCCTTGCGGTCAGATCGTAATACTGATCGCTTGTAATATCCTCGCACCCGTTCAGCTCTCTTTCCAGTGCGTTCAGCTCCACGTCAGTTGCCGTCTCAATGTCGATATCCTCGATAATTCTCAGGTAGATGTCGTAAATACTCATGTGTGATTTCCTTTCTCCCCGTCAGCCCGGTAGGTCAGGTGATTTGTTTAACAATAAGCAACAAGTTCAGGCCTTCCAGCCTCGATGCAAGCATTCTGCCGATGCAGAATTGCCATCTGCGAAAGTTCCTTTGCTTCTTTCAAGTCTTCGTAAGGAAGCCACGCAACAGGAAGTTCCAAGCAGAAGTATTTCTCTGCTTTTTCTTTCATATCCCAAAGCCTGTCGTACTCAGCTTCGTTGTACTCGATCTCGCCCATTTCCATGTCATGCATACGATTGAAGCAGATGTCGTTGATGAGTTGGAAATTGTGCTGATTTTTCATCGTGCTGAAAGGGTACAGCTTTTTGCAAGAAAGAACTTTGATTCCCTTTTCTTTGCAATGTTTTAACTGTTCATCCTTCTTTTCTTTTGATCGAGGATAGCACTTCTTTGTCTGTCCGTCTTTGATGCTGATATAGGTGATTTCGAATCTTTCTTCTTTCTGATAGTAGTTATACATCTGTGTGATCTCCTTGTTTCTTATTTTTTTGTCTTACTTAACGGTCAATAGTATGATACCATATTATATATAATATGTCAATCAATATTTCTAAAAATTTCTATTTTTTCTAAAAAAATAAGCCGCCCACCCGGACGGCTGTGTTTTTCCTATCTTCCCGTGCTTCCGAACCCATCTGCACCCCTGTCGGTCTCGGTGAACTCCTGCAGGTCGTTCACCGCTTCGATTTCCGGGACGCAGTACAGAAGAATGACAAGCTGGCTGATCTTGTCTCCCCTGCGGATGTACCTGAACTGCGACCCATGGTTGTACAGCTTGACCCGGATGCTCCCGTTGTACCCCTCGTCGATCAGCCCGGTGGACGTAATGTCCATCTTGACGTTCAGCCCGGACTTGCTGACCAGAAGTCCGCAGGTTCGTTCCGGGAGTTCCACGTGCACCCCGGTGTCGAAGACTTCACTCATGCCGGGGTAGATGTATTTTCCCTCCCGGCTGTACAGATCAAGCCCTGCGTCCGTTTCGTGTGCCCTCGTAGGCATTATCGCCCCGTCGTCAAGATAAATCTTCATTCTGCTTTTCTCCTGTTCTCTATCGCTCTCTGATATTCCTTCTCAGGTATGCACACTTCCTGCACCTCTCTCGCAACGGAACAGTGTTCGTATTCCAAGATATTCCGTGCGATTTTCGCATCGTTCTCCGTCTCAAAGATCAGCCCAGTGCCGTAGTTTGCTATATGCACACCCACAAGCCCGTGCATCGCCTTGATTGCTTCCGAGTTTCTAACCGCATCGGCATCTGACGTGATAAAGCCCCAACACTTGACCTCGCCATCTTTCTTCTGCATCATTCCTTTCCTCCTATCTCCGAGCAAGTGATCTCGATGCCCGGTTCTTCGCCCCACTGCTTCACCGTGACCTCGTAGCAGACCTGAGAATCATCTTTCCAATATCCAGCCTTGGTCATGCAGTCTTTGAACAGCTTCAGAAGGTTGTCCGTATCCGGCTTGGTGGTCTTGTACTCACCCGACTTGTGCTTGCCCCTGACCCGAAACGTCCAAGTGGTTTTCAGGAATACAGCCCCCTCCATCGGTTCAGCAGGTTTGTTTTGGAAAAGATACCATAGGAAGGTCTGTTTCGCTCTTTTCACATCAGTTTTTTCGTAGAAATACGGCTTTCCCCTGACGATCTTCAGTCCTTTTTCCTGTGCCGTAACTGTAGGCGGCTCGATGTTGATTTTGAAGTTCATATCCACCTCAGTTGAGCGATTTCCATACCCCTTCTTCGGGGTCATAGATTGATATTCCATAAATGTCGTACTTCAGCATATTCCCGTGTTCGTCCCGGATAATGACCTGACCATCGTCAGGACGTTCAAGCCACGGCGGGTTGATCTCCACCTCGTCCCCGTGATACGGGTCATTTGCTTTCATGAGTGCGGTAAGAAACATACCGCCAGTGAATCCAAAAAAGAATACAACGATAAGCCAGTACCATGCGACCATCAGTCCTGTTCCTCCATATACACGAGTAATATTGCCAAGTCCACCCACAGCAACGCCCCTGCTATCCAAAGCAGATAGTGGGCTGTTGAGAATGCCGAGAAGTCAATCACTCGATTTCCTCCGTCCAGTATTCCCTTGCACAGTCCGTGCAACTTTGCGTTTCGTTACAATTAACTTTATAAGACGGCTCTACGTATTTAGGGCATATATCGCAAAACCCGTCGTGCACATCTGCGTTCGGGAAAACTTCAAGAAACTTGTCCATCCTTGTCTTTTTCAGATGTTCCTTTTTCAGATGTTCCTTTGCCCATTTTTCGACAATTTCAACCATCTGCTCGGCTTTTTGGCAATCATTCTGACAAACCCCAATAGCCTCGCAAGATGAACAATACTTATTGCTATCACACATTTTGTAAAAAGCCCTTAGATATTCAACTGCGTCCATCTTCTTTTCCTTCCTTGTACGGCTCAGGCAACGGCATCCATGCAATGCACTCAATGGCTTCGTCAAATTCTTCGGAATCATATCGACCATATTCTGCAAGCATGTCTTCCGTAGTACTTGAGTACCAGTACCATTTACCATTCTTGTAACAAGCAGTTCCCGTGTAGTGTTTCCCGACAATGTACTGATAGTACGATTTAGGGTCTGTATTCTTCCATGTGACAATCACAGGTCTTATGTCTT
>Ga0326511_10000387_pt1 | contig 38300 bp, 47 predicted proteins | sample 0_2496_0518_D_FD_203701 | JGI IMG/M metagenome (GOLD analysis project Ga0326511, IMG submission 203701) | Bovine rumen microbial communities from UC Davis, California, United States - 0_2496_0518 | ecosystem: Host-associated > Mammals > Digestive system > Stomach > Rumen | place: USA...
TAGACGTTGTTGTTGTAATCCTATTCTTATAAATTGTTCTGGTTTTCCAATTATTTTGGCTACTGTTGCAACACTCAAATTATCTCTTATATCACTCATTTTTATACCTCCTTGTCTAGCCGACATTTTATTGTTTGTTTAGAAACCTAAACTTTTTCTTTAAAAAAATAAAGCCCTATTTCTTCAATTGGTATATTTAATAAATAAGACATTCTGTAAATGTTTTGAGACGAAAAATCCATATTTCCATTTAACTTTAAATTTAATGTGCTTCTTGCCATTGGGATTTCGTTAGCAAAATTTTCTTGAGTATCATAGAATTGTTTTATTTTTCCCTCTAATGCACTATAATCAAATTTTACATTATTCATTTTAACCTCCTCTTTTTGTTTAGAAAACTAAACTAAATTAATTATAACAATTCAAGTATGTTTAGTCAATACTTTTTGTTTAGAAAAATAAACTTTTTTATTGAAAAAGAGAACAAAATGTGTTATTATAAGGTTGAGGTGGATTATGTGAATAATGATACTATTAACGAAAGGTTGAAAGTTGCTTTTAAGAATTCTACTCTAACACAGGCTGATATAGTTAAAAAAACTGGAATTACCAAAGGTGCATTAAGTTCTTACCTTTCTGGTAGATACACTCCAAAACAAAATAATATATTTGAACTTGCAAAAGTGTTGGATGTTAATCCAGGATGGTTAATGGGATATGATATTCCTATGAAGTTTGGTAATTATGATAATTATATTATTGGATCAGAACTAGAAAATATAATTAATAAGATTAGTAAAAAGATATGCAAACCAAAAGAAGAATTATTTAATATTTTTTTTAATTATATTTCTCCAAGTAAAGAAGATATTAATTACCAAAACTTACTTAGTTTCTTTGAGGAATATTATAAAGTTGAACACGGTAATTATAAAAGGATTCTAAAAGATAAGGGACTTATGGATGAAAATGATAATATTGATGAAGAAAGTTTTAATAAATTAATGAAAATTGCAGATATGATGAAAGAGATAAATAATAAGGAGTAAAAAGTATGATATTGGGATTTGTTTGTTTTTTGTTATCTTTATTGGGAATTTATGGATTTTATAACGATATATATATATTAACATATTTTGCTTTTATATTTAGTTTATTTGAAAATATATTAGGAAGATTAAATGGTTCTTCCAAAACACTAATGCCATTTATAATATTTTGTATTATAGGAGTATTCTTTACTAAAAATTTTTGGTTAGGATTATCTATAGGAGCATGTTTTGAAACCATAATTACTTTTATTGGTGGTATTATTTTAATAGTATATTTTAATATTCTAATTAAAAAAAATAAAGAAGATAAAAACATTTATAAAAATGTTGAACCAGAAATTCCTGATATAGAAACTATAAAAGAAGTTAATGATTATATTGAAAATAAAAAACATGATTTAGATAGCTTAGAAGAAAATGCACCAGAAAAAGATAGAGAACTATAGAAAGTCCTCTATCAATAAAAAATACAACTCTATATCAATATCTAATTCAATTAGAAAGTTGATTAGATCATCGTATTTAATCATTCAACCACCCCTACTATATTATAAAGGGTGATATAATATAAATTATAAAACAATAAAAAAAAGACCAGTTTGCAGCAACAAACTAGTCAAAACACTACGAATAGTGTACACAATTAAAAATGTCGGCTAGACAATTCCTTTTGTGTACTCTAATTGTAGCAAAGATTTTAAAAATTGTAAACAATTGGAGGTAAAAAAAATGAAAAGAACAAGAAATTTAAAATTACCTAATGGATTTGGATCCATAGTTTTTCTAGGCAGTAATAGAAGAAATCCCTATGGTGCATTAAAGACTACTGGATGGGATATTAGTGGAAAACAAATAAGAGAATATGTAGGATATGCTAAAACTTGGAACGATGCATATAAAATACTTTTAGAGTATAATGGTAATCCATACGATTTAGAATATAAAAATATAACATTAGAAAAAGTTTATGATAATTTAATTGGTAAAATTAAAGAAGATTGTTATAATGAAGTGATCTCTAAAAGTACTTACTCTGCTTTAACATCAACTTGGAATCAACAATTATCTAAAATTAAAAATAAGAAAATACTTGATTTAAGAAAAAAAGAAATTCAGAAAATAATTAATGAATCAGGTTTACGATATACTGGTAGAAACTATATAAAGATTTTATTCACAAAAATTATTAACTACTGTAATGAAGAATACGAATTAAATATTAATAAAGATATTTGTAATTTAAAGGTTGGAGAAAAAGAAAAGTCTAATATTCATAAACCATTTTTAGAAAACGAAATTTCATTAATTAAAGAGTTTACAGCAAGTAATGATACAGCAAAAATGCTTATGATATATTTTTATACAGGATTAAGACCATCAGAACTTTTAGATATAAAAATATCAAATGTATTTTTAGAAGATAATTATATGATTGGTGGAAGTAAAACAGAAGCAGGAAAAGAAAGAATCATCCCTATTCATCCAAATATAAAAGAATATACTAAGTATTTCTATAGTAAAAACAATGTATATTTGATAATGAATAAAAATACAAACACAAAAATGACTTATGATGTTTATAAAGATAGATTTAAGACTTTAATGAAAACACTAAATTTTGACCATAAACCACACGATACTAGACATACATTTGCAACAAAGTGTGAAGAGGTTGGAATAAGTGATATAAATATTAAAATACTTATTGGGCATAGTCTATCAAACGATATAACCAATGATGTATATATACATAAATCTGTTGAAAGATTAAAAAATGAAATAAATAAATTAAAATATTAGAGATATAAAATTGTTATAAATGTGTATAAATATAATTAAGAAACATACTGGTAGCATACACAATGTTATTTTATACTATATATTATAAGGGTTTAAATTGACTTTTAATCAAAGGGTCTGGAGTTCGAATCTCCAACGGGGCACCAAATTTAAACTTAACAAACTCTTATAAAATAAGGGGTTGTTTTATTTTTCGGTTTGTTTTAAAATCAAAAATAATTAACAACTTGTTATGAATTTCTATAAAAATTTGTCAGTAGTATACACATAACATACAAGTAGCATACACAATTTTATATCTCAGAAATGAGGTATAAAAATGAATAATTATTGTATACATTTAAAGAAAAGAAAAGGGAAACCATTTTGTAAATTACTTAATAAAGAAATAAAACTTTTCTGTTGTCAGGAATGTGTTAATAAGGAATATAAAACGAAAAATGAGAAAAATTCGTTCTATAAAACAAAACCAGCAAAAAAGCAGCAAATAATCAAAAAAAGGAGCAAAAAACTAGCAAAAGAAGAAAGAAATAGATTTAGTATAATAACTAATGATCTAGCACATTGTTTAGTATGTGGTGCTAAAAGAGATAACTTACATGAAGTGTTTTATGGCTCTTATAGACATATTTCTATCAAATATGGACTAGTTATACCATTATGTTTAAATCATCATACTATGGGAGAATTTGCTATACATAATGATATAGAATTAGATTTATATTTTAAAAGATTAGCACAAACAATATTTATCAGTAAATATTCCTATGAATTATTTATTAAGGAATTTAAAATTGATTATTTGAGTAAAACAAAAAAAGAGGAACAAGACAATTAGTCAAGTTCCTTTTTAAATGTATTTTTTTGCTACTTTAATATCTATTTTATATAAAGTATCATCACTAGGATTATAATATTCTGCTTTATTATCATTTATTTTAATTAATACTTTAGTTGGATTGTTAGTAATATTTAATTCCTTGCAGAATGATTCTTTTTCTTTTTCTCTTAATATCTTACTAATTTGCATACTCTCCCCTCCTTTGAAGTTGTACTATACTACAAAGAAGTGTCGAAATTTGTCGAATTTTGTCGGAAGAAAGGTTACTTGACTCTTATCTTTTGTCCTATATATATTAAATTAGGATTCTTAATATTATTCCAACTTACAAGTTGATTTACTGTCGTTCCGTATTTCTTTGCTATTGTTGACAAATTATCATTAACTTGTACTACATAATATTTAGCTGTTGTAGAATTAGTATTAAGTAATCTATTAACTTCTTTTTGTACTGCATCATAATTATATCCAGCATTTAACAATGATTTTTTTCTTGATTCTCCATTGCACCATTTTCCATTTATTACTTCAATCGCTAATTCGTTTAAAGATTTTCTATTGGTACTAACAAATATCGAAGAATTTTTTTTGTATCCATTTAATCCAGCATTGCTGATAATTAACGAAAAATCTTCATATGCAAAATCTTGATCACAAACATAACCTGCTACACGATTAGATCTAACTAAATTTGTCTCACCACCAAATTGCCACATTTGGCAATTTGGTTTTCTATCCTCAGTGGTCCACTTCGCTCTCCATTGACTATATAGTTTAGCCAATTCATTACCAGAAACTTCACTTTCAAAACATGATTGATTCATATATATACCAGCAAAATAACCAGCACTTTCTATTACTTCTGCCCATGATTTTATTATTTCAGTAGTTTGTTCTACACCTAATCTTAATAGAATAGAATCTTCAACGTCATAATAAATGGGATATTCAAATACCTTTCCTTTCAAGCAATGTTCTATCAACAATTGAGCTTCCTCTCTAGATTGAGCTACATTTGCTGCTCTTCCCCATTGATATACTCCTACACCCAAACCAGCATTTTTTGCTTTAATATAGTTATCCTCAAAGGAAGTATCTTTACAATTACCATACATACCTCTCAAAATAGCAAATTTAGCACCTTCTTCTTTTGCTTTATTTAAATTCATATCTTTTTGCCATACTGATATGTCTATTCCAAAGATTTTAGTCATTATTTTCTTGCACCTCTTCTTTCATTTTTTCTTCTTCATTTAATAAAGGCATTATTTTTGATCCTGCTGTTGACACTACCATGATAATAATGCAAATTAGTTTTTTGCTATCAATATCATAGATATGATCTGCAAGATAAACTGACAAAGAACCTAGAGCAGTCTGAATAAAAGTTCTGAATGTTCTATTATTCCATATTTTTTTTAATTTCATTTATTTCACCTCCTTAATCCCAGTACTGTGAATGTATATGTAATTAATGCAACTATTATAGTTGAAACTATATAACCCCACATAGCATCCATTCTCTTACCTGGTTTTTCCTTTATTTCTCTTAAATCTTTCTTTATATCTGCTACATTATCTTCTATACTATCTACTTTATCGTTTACTTTTGTTAAAGCTATATATACATCAGATAGTGCACTAATTTTATTATCTTGCTCAGCATCTTTTGAATCTTTGTCATCTAATCTTTTTGTGTTTGATTTACTTCTTTGTTCTACTGCTACAAGTCTTTCAATAAATTCTTTTTCCATTTTTTCCTCCTAACTAACTTATAAAACTTTTAATGTCTGTCCATGCTTTTTTTCATTATATGTTTCTCCAAGTTGAACCATCACCATAATAGCAGCTGCTAGTAATATCAGTTAATCCGTTTGTTGTAGAATAGTGATATACATTTCCAATTACTGCATAGGTATTATTTGATAGTAATACTTTATGTTTATTTCCATTTGTCACTATAATAGAATTATTCTGGTAGTCACCAGATAATGAAATAGGTTGCCTTTGGATTTGATTTGACGCTGATGTACTAGAGGCACTGTTATTTAATTCTCCACCAACAACATATATAGTGTTATTGCGTACTGAACACGCATTGTATATTCTGGCAACTTTACTTGCCAATTCGCCTATTTGAAAATATTTATTTGAAACCGTATCGTATATATATACATTTGGATAATATGTTGGATAAGCATTACACCCCCCAAACAAGTAGATAAATTTACCTACCTTACCACTTCCTACACCATATACTGCTAATGGATAATTTGTTATTGACACCCAAGTATTCGTAGATATTGTGTATTTGTACGCATTACTGTATGCTGAACCGTCAAAACCTCCAAAACTGTAGATACAACCATCAATACATTGTACTGCAAGACAATTTCGATTGGCGGGCATATTGCTTAATGTACTCCAGGTATCGGTATCTATGTTATATGCATATAATGTGTTCTTTCTAGTTGAACCACCATTAGCCGTACCCCCTACAATATATACGGTATTACCACTTATAGTAATCCCAAATTGACCAATGTGTTCTGGCATGCTAGTTAGTTGCGTGTATGTACCCTCTGATACATCGAATTTATATGCATAATCATAGGTTGTGCCACCATTTCTACCACCAAATATATAAATATCGTCATTATACACCACCGCCCCTAAACCGTAGGCTGAGTAAGGCATACTAGTAAGTGTGTCATATCTAGATATATTTGCAAAGCGACCCGTAGTTGTAAATTTGTATGCCGTATTTTTTGCACCATTTTGTAAAGCACCACCAAATATGTATATGTATTCACCAATGCATACAGTAGCAGCCTCTTGTAGTCTAGTTGTCATTGATTTTCTGTCCACACCACATGTACTTTCACGTGGGTCATATTCAAGGTAACGATTTTCATATGTATTCGTTGTTTTAATCCAAACACCATTTTTAGAAGTGGGTTCATCGTTTTGTACATATACATTTACAGTTGATGAACCCGATACATTTGTTTCGACACTAACCCTACTCATACCATCGTAACCGCTATCTGGTGTAATATTAGTTGTACCGTTGTTCGTTATTGTTATACTTTTTGTTTGTAGGCTTCCACCCGTTTGTATACTTTCTATTTCAGTATCAAAATCTTCACAGGCAATCGGCTCGCTATTTCCATTTTTTTCTCTAATGCTATCAGCAACATCTGTTAAGAAATTAGTTAAAGTATCTGTTCTAGCCATTAATAACTACCTCCCAAAACACTGCCTATCGCATTGTTAATAGCGTCATACACGCATTTTGCACTTGGATATTGTGTGTCTGTACTTGAACTAGATATACTAGTTACTTTATTAGAATTATTTTCTTTACCAGATATGTCTTGATGTTGTGTTAAATATTGACTATGTTCGTGCGTTGGTGTTATCAATTCATCTGTTAGTGTTTCTAATTGATTTTCTATTCTGTTAAAATCTTCTGGTAATACATGATCATTTAATTCATATGTTCTTTTTGTATAACTTTGCATATTTTTTCCTCCTAACTTATTCTATTCCCATTGACATAAACGTCTCCCCATAATTGAATACCACCCAAACTAGTATCATATTTATCACCTAAGGCTACCTTATTTCTATATACTGCTATTGCTGGTTTTCCAGCACCCAATATTGCACTAAATGTTACAGTACTTAATGAGTCCTCAACTATAACCTCTATATCATAACTATCATCAACCTCAAAGCCATGTTGCTCTGTATCACCTGCTATTTGTCCAGTATAACTATAACTATTACCATCACTAACAGGGTTTATCGTTGTAACACCAGTAGACCAGTTTGTATCATTTGTCTTTTTGTATTTATAAGTTGCACTTATATTATTTTGAACTACGCCAAAATTATCATTCCACCAAGTGCCATTATAAGTTAGTGTAACTAATTCACCAACTCCATTATTTGAACGAGTTAATGTTATATTGCCTTTTGTTAATGAATCATAATTAACAAAGTCGGTGCCATCAAGTGTGTAAGTTTTAGCAGTACTATTCCCACGAGAATCTATTGCTTGTACTGTTATTGTGTCTTTTGAATAATTTGCTATTTCTGGAAGTGTAACCGCTTCACTACTTGAATAATTTGCTTCAAAGTTATCTAATTTGTACTTAGACATAGTTGCATATTTTTGTGCTGCTGCTTTGTAATTGGTTGGAATAGTTGCTTGTAACGTTGAATAGCCTTTTACTATTACTTGACTGTTGTTTGTTAGTGCAAGTGTTCTAGTGTTTATATCTTCGTAATTAAAGTCTTCAAATATTGGACTAGCATTTACTATGGTACATTTTTTAACTACCGAATGATAACCTAAAGATGTTGAACCATTATATGTATTTAACCCTTCGGTGCAATTCCATGAATTTTCACTACTCATAAATTCTCGTATAGAATTTCTTTCATTATCAGTTAAATTCCACTTATATGGTGATGAATATTTTGCTATACTTCTCTTTATTGATAATACAAGAGTTCCATTTTTCCAGAAATTTATATATGGCTCTAAATTAAAATTGCCTGGGTTAGAAAAATTTATTGTTGGATTAGTTTCATCTGTAAAGTCTGTTCCAGATGTAATGGTTGCTTTTCTAGGAATAGTAGTTAACGTCATACTCCCACTAGCACTTGCACTTGATGGTGTGAAATCACTTGAATTAAATGAACTTGATATTGAAGTTGTTTTGCTACCATCTGAATTATGTGCTACTGTAAAAGTCTTGCTATATAATTGTAACCAAGAACCGCCATCTATATAAGTTGGATAACTAATAGTGCCACTTGCTGATTGGGTACTACCATTGACTGTAATACTACCGCTCCAATTACCACCTAAATAACTTCTACTACTAGTTCTACCTATATATGCTGTAACAGTTACACTAGATGTATTATTTGCTACACTTGTACTATTTTCATTAGCAACTAATTTGTAAGTCCAATTACTATTATTAGTACTACCATTAATTGTTACTGCCATATCATCACCTCTAAATTCCTACTATCCATACTTGTCCATCAACTTCTTCTATTAACAAGTCCGCTATTATCCCTTGTTTTGCTGTAATCATTTTGGTATCTGTTCCTTTATCAGTAAATTTAGTAGTTATGTTAGTTTCATCATTTTTGTCATATATTCTTATTCCATCTGAATTTGCTTTAAATATACTATTTGTTCTATTATCAGTTATTTTAATACCTTCACTAATTTCCACTGTGTCTGTCTTAGTTTCATTGGCATTTTGCGTATATTGTAGTGCGACTTCACCAAAATTGCACATAAGTTCATATATCTCATAACCATCATCAGTATCGCAATTAAACTCTATTCTTATATCACCAGTTTGAATAGTAATTGTTTCAGTAAATGTTCCACTCTCGTCTAGTGTATACTCGATATCATTTATAGTTATTGTTGCTGTGGATAGTACATTTAATCTATTGTATTGAAACGAAATAGTATATATATCGTTTGGTACTTCTTGCCTTTGCTTTAATGTTCCATTTTGCAAATACATTGATGTCTTAGATTTGCTGTTCATGTTAGTTACTCTTTTAACAGAGCCAGTCCAAAACTCAAAACCACTATCATAATTACTACTTTCAAAATATAGTCCTGTATTTCTAAATAAATTATTTCCACCGCCAACACTATATTTATTGGTTAATCCATTTTTTGTGTCTAATAAAAGTTGTTCAACAGTTGATCTATCATAGTAATTTTCTTCTACAGATGCAGTAATGTCATTTCTAGTTTGTACTATAGAAGTATTTAATTCTATCTTAGTAGCAAATTCTTTAGTATAATCATTTTCAACCTTATATTTTAAATGTAACTTAGTATCTTTATTTCTATAAGATTGTAGATAAACATAATTTTCACCTTCAAATAAACTAATTTCTAATTCATCTGATAAAGTTTCTCTAGTACCATCTTCTCTTTCGATAGTAACTATTCCATCAACAATAATAATTTTGTCATTATCTTTTAAATTCATATCAGGCAAGTGATAAACCATTGCATCTTCACTTAATTCTAAAGTTTTATCTACTATCATATATGTATCAGTAAGAGTTAAATCATCAGTAAGAATAAAATCATTGTCTAATACTAGTTGTCCAAATTTTCCTGTTATGATTAAGTTTAGCAATTGACCTTCTTTAGCATCTGTTATATGTATATAATCGAAGGTTTCTTTATCTACTTCTAATTTCCCTACATATGATACTCTTTGAGATATTTCATCTACTGTTTGAGATGTTTCAGTTTGTTTTGTTTCAAGTGTTCCAATTCTGTTACCTTGTTCATCTATAAGTTCAGTAGTATTAGTCATAGTATTAGATAATTCATCAACATCTTCTCTTATTTCAGTAACTGTTCCACTTAATATAGTTAAATTTTGTCCAACTTGGTTAGCAACAGTATCATCTGTATATTTAGTAGCAATTATCCAATCATTACTTTCATATGTTTCTGCAGGTGTTTTAGAGGTTTGGCATCTATATAATTCTTGATTTCTTATCCATAAATCTCCTATATCATATGGGGTATTTGGTGTATTTATAAATACTCTTCTTTTTGCATCTGCCGTATCTTGAGCTGCATTTGCAAGTGCTAATGCCCTAGTTACATCAGTATCTCTTATACTTATCCATTTATAAACATTGTTTTCTAATCCAAATCTATAAGCATATCCAGTATCCTGATCATAATATAAATCTCCTAAATGATTATTCTTTTCATTGTCAGTTGTCCAATTACTAGCAGGAGAATTTGACAATGTTGGTACTCCAGAATAGAACCAAGTAGTAATGTTTCCGTCTACCTGGTCTTGTAAGTCTTCTAGAGTTTGAGTAGTTTCTCTTGCAAATGTATTTAATTCATTTTCAACTTTAGTAAGTGATTCTTTTTGTAATTCGTAATTCTTTTTTAATACCCCTAATTGAGAAAAATCATATTTTCTCTCTAAATCTTGGGCTGTTCTAACTAAATTATTTTCTTTTGTCATTTTGAATACACCCTACCATTTCTTACTTTAAATCCCATATCTTTTAGAATTTTTAATTTTTCTTCTTTAGATATATCCATACTATTAACTTTCTTTATTATTTGTTTATTGTATGCCGTAAACCCAATTTTTTTAAGAATTGTTGCTTTGTCTAAGTAATCTAAATTTTGTGAATTAATATATTCTGCTATTTGTTTATCATATTTTGTGTAACTGCTATATTTCATTTTTATAAGTATTGCTTTTTGAGCAACATTTAAATTTAATGTATTTACATAATTTATTACTTTTGCTAATTTTGAGTTTTTAACAGTATTACTTTTTGAGTCATACTCGCTTTCAAAACTTTGGTTATTATACTTTATAAATTCTTTAATAGAAATGCCTGCATTCTGAATCATATCTAATGTTTCTTCATTAGAATAGTACTTACCATATATGTATGCAATTTTATCATCTGACATATTCATATTAATTATTAAATTAGATATTTTATCTTTCTTTTCACTACTTTCTATATCTGATGTTCTTATTGTACCTATTTTATTCTTTACTTTAAAGTAATCACTCTTTTCATTAACCGACATTCTTAAACTCTTTAATTCGCTAGCTTCTTCATCTTTTATTGTAGTCCATGAACCCTTAGAGTTCTTATAGTATTCTGTATTTTCTACTTTTGCATAATGAGATTTTACATCTTTTATTTTAGGTTCTTTAATACCTTCTTCAGCAAGTTTATTTATTTCCTTTTGAACAGTTTGAACTTTTTTATACTTTTCTTTCTTAGATAATGAATCATCTAGTTGTATTTCTCTTTTTTCTTTATATAGTTTAGACATATCAGAACTTATACTACTCAAATATTTATATTTTAATTTGTCTGAAGTACTTACATTATCGCCATTAGCTTTAATTTGCATTGTTTCTAATTTAGTATAGAATTTTGATGCGTATTTATTATCATCAGTACTATTGACTATAAATTTATCTTTAACTGGTGCTATTAGATAATCTCCTACACTAGTAGCTCCATTAGTAGTCTCTTTAGTAATCATAGGTAAAACTATATCTCCTGCTCCACCACTATATTGATCTAATAAATAATTAATCTTGTATGGACTTACATTAATCATTTTTCCTAACCATTTACTAAATTCATCTGTTCCTTCATCATATTGCTCTGCTACAGGCTTATTTTGGAGTCTTTTAGGAACTAGGTCTCCACCATACCAGGCTTCACCATTCTTACTATCAAAGGCTTGTTTTATTGGTGCTATTATGTTATTCTCTTCTGGATTATTTATTCCTATTTGTGAATCAACAAATTTCAAATATCCATCAAAAGCATTTTTATCTCCTTTTGAATATTCTAATGTTCTTCTAGCTGCACTTCCAAATATACTAAGTACTCTACCTTTTGGTATTCTTAAGAATGTACCATCATAATATTTTCCAGTTTTATTCCCAAATCCTTTAACTTTAAATAAGTAATAACTATCTTTTATATAATCAGGTAAGGCTTTATAATCTTTGTCTTCATCATCATCTCCTGCACCAAAAGCCATTGCATTAAACATTGCTGGTGCTATACCTAATACCGCTACTTTTGTCATGATCCCTGCTACTCCTACAGCAACACCTTTAGTTCCATTTTGACCTGTTAAGTTTCTGATTAACTTATCAAATCCTTGTACTGATGCATTTAAGAAGGTTGCTCCATCTCTATTTAGGGCTTTGGTTATATATCCACCTCTATTAAAGTTAGTAGTTAGATCCCTTGCATTAAACATTGCTTCAGTTACAGAACAACCATTTTGTAAACTAGCTTTAAATTCTGCATATCTTGGTGCTAATTCTACTATTTCATTAGCATTAGGTAATATTTTTACTATCTTATTTAATTGACTAATATCCATATTTTTTGATACTTTACTTAGGCTATCTATTTTATAATCTCCCATTACCATACCAGAGCCATATAAAGAAGTAAATTGTTGTGCTGTTTCTGTACTTTGTGTAGCTAATTCTATAAATGCTCCTGGATAGTTTTTTATCATATCTTTGGTATATTTAGAATTAAACATTCCATCTTGAATATCTTTCATAGAATTAGTTAGTATAAAACTTGGATTCCATGTAGTTAATATATTTCTTCTAATTTCACTTATCTTTTGTAATGGCTTTATAATTAGAGCACATTTACTTTCTAAATTTTTAACTCTTAATTCATTAGCTTTAGTTAGTTCTTGATATAATGTATCATTAACTTTTGCCTGTTGCTGCATACCATCTACATATGCTGTTACAATTCCGTTACCTTCGTTGTCTCTAAATAAACTATTACTTAAATCCGTCTCATCTATTCTATCGTCTGCTCCAAATGATACCTTTTCTTTTGATGATTTTACTATTTCTTTAAACAAATCATTTTGTCTTATTGCTTTTTTCTCAGCATAAGTATATCTCTTAAGAGCTTCTTCTATTGTAATTAAATTATCAGCTCCACCTTTTGCTCTTTTTACTACTTGTATAGGTTTTATTTCTCCTGAATCATCCATATATGGTACAAAACTATCAGCCATTCTATATGGTACATAATGAGGGTACAATGATTCCAATGTTTCTTTACCACTTTTAGATTCTAATCCATTTTCTTCTAGATTTTTTAGTATATTTTTACCATACTGCCATACTTTTTCTGCTTCATTTTTAATACCTGGAATACTTTGTTCATACAATTGAACCATTTTTTGCGAGTATTCTAGTGGCACAACACTACCTTTTCCGTATGCGTGCCTATCTATATTAGAATAGTGTTTTAGATAATCATCAAATTGTTCATAATATCCTTTTTTCTTTGCATTTTCAAATAAACTATTTATAGATGGTCCAATTCTTCTACCATAGTTATCCGTTTGAGCTACATTTATTTCTCCACTAGTTTCTCCTGCTACACTATTAAGCATATCTCCTTTAAACATTATTTCTCTATTCTTTGTTTGTTTTGCAAATTTATCTATTTCATAGTTTCTATTAACAAACATTTCCTGTAAAACAGTATGAAGTGATTCTGCCTGTCGTTTCAAATCATTATTCTCTTTTACTTTTTTTGAAGATAAATAATTTTCTTCTAACGATCTATCTGTTGCTCTTGCAAATTCTGTTATTGGATCTTCTAAATTTTTCTTTTTGTTATCAAGTTCCCAAAAATTAAGTAATCCTTCATCATCATAACTGCTTTCTCTTGTTGGATCTTGTGGTATATATCCTAAATTATTTTTTTCTACTGCTGGTGCTGTTTCTTCTAAACTTCTTAGATTTATATCTTTATTTGTTGGTAGATTTATTTTGTTGATATCTTTTTGAGTAGGTAGTAATATATCTTTAAAATTGGTTTTTGTTCCTTTTGATTCAAAATTTTCTTCTAAATAATCTTGCCATGTTTCATTATTTTTGGAGAATCTTATATCTTCATGTTCAGTTGGATTAAGATTATCTACATTTTTTATTTGATTTGGATAAAATGCAACATATTGATTATTATTTTCACCAAATCTATTACTATCATAGTTTGTTCCTTTTATTATAATGCCATCATAGCCTTGTTCTTTTAAACTATTAATATATTTAGACATTACTTCATCTTGGTTATCAAGTGCCATCCCTGTTCCACCAAAATTAGCATCTGTTGGACTTTTACCAGCTATTTTATATATATCACTTCTAAATTGTTCATACGAATCTGTGAATCTTAAATCTGAAAGTTGATTTTCTATTTTTTTCTGTTCTTTATTAAGCTCCGTATATTTTAGAAGATCATTATAATATTCATCAACATTATCTGTTTTTGTCCATTCTTTTATTGCACTTTTTAGTTCAGACTCTGAAGTGTTAATATATCTTGATAAATTTTCAAAAGTATTACCTTCATTCATTCTACCTACAAAATCAAATGTAATATCATATTTATTATATAATTCATTTAATTGAGATGATACATCTTTTTGTTGCTGTTTTAAATTATTTATTTGATTTGTATTATCCACTTCTTGATATATTTTTGGATTCTCTATATTTAGGTATGTTTCCATTGCTTTTGCATTTTCGTTTTCTCCATACCATACTTCATTTGAAAACTGTTTAGCACCATTTTCATTTTCAGTGAACCAAAAACCAGCTGTAGATTCTAATCCATTACTTTGCCCAGATTTATTAATATCAAATATTGTAAAGTCATTTTTTGTTCCATGATATACTCTTAGAAGATTACCACTTTCATCTCTTACTTTACTATCTTTAAAGAAACTATGTTGTTGTTTTGATAATGTTCTTCCTTTGTTATCTTTATTATTTTTTTCATTAAATGGAATATTATTTTCTTTATTTACTCTTAATAAAGAATTTTCCCCCCAATTTCGTTTAGCTCTTTCCAAAGCTTGTTTAAAATTCATACCTTTTATAGAATCGTTGAAATATGTTTTTCCTCCATCAACACTTACCAATAAATCTAATGTATATCTATATTTTTCTTCATTAAATCTTTTATTATCAATATCTTGGTTAGCAAATCCTAATAAATTATCTGAAACATTTTCATAACCTGTTTTTTCATTAGTTATATCAATTGTATTATTTAGTTGTTCAGTTGTTAATGATTTATCTTCAATAGAAAAAGAACTATTGTCTAGTTCCTGCGTATTATTTTGACTTTCTTGAATAGAATATTTAGTGGATGATGTATCAGATTTGACATTTTTGTTAATTTGTGGTATATTATTACCAGCAGAGGTCAATTGAGATTTACTCATAGACCTCTCTTTTTTTATTTCATTTAGCAAATTATTATTAGGTTTTAAATTTTTCTTTGCATAAGCTATATATGTTCCATCATTTAATTGAGCTATTGATAAATCCAAATCATATGCTTTATTTCCATCAAAAAAAGATACTTTTCTAGTATCAAAGGAATTAATTTTTTGTTTTTGGTGTCTTCCGTTGTAATCTGGCTCATTAGGGCTGATGTTATCTGAATTTTCTAGTAATTCTGTAAAATTTTCATTTATTCTATTATTTATTGTTTTTATATCTTTAACATTTTGATATGTTGGATATCTTTTAAACAATTCATTATACATGTTTTTACTTGGTAAACGATTAACTATCTTAGCCTTTATTCCATCATTTAAAACTATTTCTTTTCCTATTAATGAATTATAGATTTCTCTTTGACTCATTGGTAATCCATCTTCGGTTTCAAATATATTATCTTCTAACTTAACATATGATTTGCCATTTTTTAAAGTTTCTACTGAATAACTATTTGTATTATTTAATCCAGCATTACTTCTATATGCTTGTTCCCATTTATATTGTAAATCTTCTATAAATTCATTTTGATTTTTGTATCCTCTAAACTGATGCCATAGATACTTTATTTCATTATATAATTTTCTAAATAAACTAGGTTGTGTTCTAGATAGATTATTAATAAATTCTTGATTACCAAATAATTGTCCAGCAACATCAGCCATTGCTTCTTCGTTTATTTCATCTACATTGTAATTCTTTAATAGTTGTTGTACTGCTGCATCAAATTCAGTATTACTATTTCTATATTTCTGGATAATATTTTTCATCTGCTCGGTTCCAATAGCATGAGTAAGTTCATGAATTGCAATAAATTCTCCTGCTCTATTTGAATTAGGATTTATTGTTATTACACCATTTTCATATTTACCATTAGCCATTCTACCTTGACTATCTTTTAAGTTAGGATCAAATAATATATCTACATTTTTATCAGTAATAATTTGCTCTAGCATATTCATATAATTTATAGTTGATTCACTATTATTGAAGTTATTCTCAACTGCACTTTTTCTTAGATTATCTATTTTTTCATTACCAGATGTTTGATATTGATATGTATTATTTTGTTGATTTATATTATCTCTAGTAGGTAAGTTAATATCTTGGTTAGTTCTTTCTTGATTTACTATATCTTGTACTGTTGGAATATTAGATTGATTTTTTATTGCATTATTATCTAACTGATTTTGGATGTTGTTTATTTCATTATTTTGAATATTTTTATTTGTATTGTTTTTTATTACTTCTGGAACTTCTTGTATTATTTCTTCAAAATAATTTGGATCTTGTTGTTTTATTGCATTTATTGCTTGAGTCATTTCTTGACTAGTTATTTGTTGATTATTATTTATTTTATTTACTACATTGTCAACTGCAACTATACCTTTACCACCCATATTCATAATACCACCAACTACAGCACCATAAACTGCACTGGTAATTGATTCTTCTACAGTATCACTTAATTCTAATTTTTCTCCAAAAGCAGTTCTAATAGTATGATCAACATATGGTGTTGCAAATTCTTCTAATGCTTCTCCACCCATTGCTTTAAAAATGCTTCCTTCAGATAATTTTCCTAATCCTCCTAGCTGATCAAATCCTAACCTTTCAATACCTGTTTCAACTCCACCCATAATTAGTCCGTAAATTCTTGCATCTTTATCATTATATCCTCTTTGTTTTGCTTCTTCCGTATAATTCTGTTGTGTTTGTACATAAAACATAGCACTTCCTGCTGCTGGATTTACTGTGGATACTGCCATTGAGGGTAACATATTACCTATATTTTCTCCTACATTCCATACCTTTTGTTGTTCTTCTGATAGTTGATTATTTTGGAATTTTTTATATGTATCTGTATTGTAATATTTTGGGTTTACTATTTCATCTAATGTTTTAATTGTTTTGCTTCTAGTATCTTTAATATTAAACATCTTAGCATAAAATTTATATTGTTCACTATCTTCACCATAAGCATTTTTAAAATTTTCTAATACTTGTTGTTTTTCTTCTTTTGTTCCATTTTCAATTAATCTGTTGTATTCTTTTAACGATAAACTAGGTTTATTGTCTTTTTTCTTTTTTAATAACCAGTTAAAAAAATCACTAGTTGCATTATTTAGTGCATCATCTGCTTTGTCTACACCTGATGATATTCCTACACCTAATGTTTTTGTGCTTTGAATTGGATGCTTTACTACTTCTTTTCCTGCCTCAAAAGTGTTTTTTGCAACTCTTGGAATTATTTCTCCTGCAGTTCCTAACACTGTTTTTGTTATGTCTCCAAAATCATATCCATCATTTAATGAGTTTTTCCATTTATTATTACTTTGTTTTTTAGTAGATAATTTTGTAGAACCACTTGTTTTTTGAGTTATTCTATCTTGTATTGATTTATATTGAGATGTGTTTTTAAATTCATCTAATGTTAAAATTCTGTTTCCATTAACTGTGCTAACATTGTTTGTATTAGAATTATCATTTAAAGTTCCTTCTTTTTTTCTTTTTTTGTATTCTTCTAATGTTAAAACTGCCATTACCACACCTCTTTTCTACCATGGTACACATACTTTTTTCTTCTTAGATTTATTAACTTGAGCTGTTACATTTACATACTGTCCACCTTTTTTACCATTTCCAATCCATACATAATAATTGCCACCTGATTGCCATATATTTTGGCTTCCTGGAACAGGTGCATTATTAAATACATCATTTACTTTCAATTTAGATGAACTCAATTTTTGATAATTACCACCTGACTCTATATATCTTGGTTGATAGCCATTATTAAAATAATAGTCTGCTGGTTTTGTTGGTTCTGTTATTACTGGCAAATCATTACTATAATTTCCACCAGAACTATATGAACCACCACCAGATCTATATGAACCACCACCAGAGCTATAACTTCTACTAGCTGCTGCTTGAGCTTGTTGATATGCAAATTCTTTTTCCCATCTTTGTTGCTCTAACTCTTGTTGTCTTTTCTGGTATGCCATTTGTTCATTAAATTGTCTTATCTTTTCTGCTTGCTCATTCTCATAGTTTATCTGACTTTCAACATTCTTATATCTATCATAGTAAGTATTATTAATGTTATAATTCCAATTTAACCTATTGTTCTCTTGTTCAGATTTATAATCAAATCCTTCTAATGCTATATTTAATTTTTGTTGTAGTGCTGTTAAAGCATTTTCTGCTAATGTTGCATTGTTTTGTAGTTGTGCTTCCTTAATAGCATTATCAAACTCTAGTTTTATAGTATTTAAACTTTCTCTTGCTGTTGATATTCTATTTTGATATGTATTATACATATCTACTTTAGAACTTTCTGAATACCCACTATTAGATAGTCCGTTTTGTACTACATTTTCTCTAGATACTCCATATCTATCTGTTTCTTTTTGATAATCTATATAACTAGCTTTTGCTTCTTTTTGATAGTCTCTTTCTGCTTTATCTTTTTGTTGATTATATAAATCAATTTGATGGTTAAGATTATCATTAGCAATTTGTCTTTGAGTATTCTCCCATTGATTTACTAAATCTTGTTGCTGATTAGTAAATTGGTTTCTTTCATTAATTAGATTATCGTATGTTTGATTATATTTATTTAGTTCTGATTGTTTCTCATTTTCTACTTGTTTAAATCTATTATCATTGTAATTTACATTGTAACTTGCCACTTTCTATCACCTCTTTACATATCCACCTACAAATGATTCTAAAGTATAAGAATTTAATCCAAATGGTTTGTCAGAACTAAATTTCATTTGTAGTTTTTTCCATTTTTTCTTTTTAATTCTATAAACTATATATCCTTTTATATTTGTATAAGTATTTATATCTTCAAAACTATTATTATCTGTTCTTACAGATACTTTTATTTCTTCTCCTGATACTTCAGCAGTTCCACCTCTTTTATTGGTAGTCTTTTGATATTCAGGATATTTAAAATCATCATGTTTCGTAGTCCAGTAACTATCTATTGTTCCTGTTGTTTTTGTTAATGTATATATATTGTTATTCCCACATAAATAAAGCACTCCATTTTTTACTGAAACACTTGTTATACTGATAGGTAGTTCCCAATAGTACCACTCATATTCAACATCTACATTTTGATACTTTTGTCTACTATCAGCTAGATAAACTTTATTATCTATTATTACTAATAAATATCCTTCCCATTCTTCTAGTAACATGTTTTTATAGTTATTTTCTTTTAGTAATTTACCATCTATCATACTAGAACGGTGTGCTAATAACTGCTCCGTAGTAATATCTCCACTTATAGCTTCCATACCTCTTTCTGAGAAGAATACTATATCATCATTAAAATTAATTCCTGTTGCTACACAACCTGTACTAATACTAGAATGTGTACTAGGATATATTTTCCCATAATCATTATCTATTACAGGATTATGATAGAATACTGTAGTATTAGCCTGTGATGGTTCTTTAAATACCCATAAAGCATTGTTTCCTGATACTAATGCTTTCACTGGAGATAGATCCATACCTTCATTATAATAATCTAAATCTGATACATATCTTGGATCTTCTAATGAACTATGAAAAATTGCATTAGGATAATCTGGATTGCCACTAAAGAATACTCTATTATCAAATACAGTTAATAATGTACATTTATTTATTCTATCTCTATATCCTTGTATAGTTTTTCTAAATAGTATTTCTACATTATGTTGTCCATCAGTTAATGGTGCTGGTGGTGCTACATTAAATGTAACTTCACCTTTTACTACATTAACAGACAAATCATTACCTTGATAATAGGTAAGTCCATCTATTACTGCTGTTACTACATAATTACTATCTATATTCTCTGTATCTAATTTAAAAGTTTTTGTTTCTCCATCACCTATTCTTAGATTCTTTCTTAATCCTGTTAATAAATTTACATCTTGATATGTTGAACCTGCTCCTGAAGCATCACCTATGGATGTAGTTGGTATTGTTCCTTCTACTTCCTTAATAGTCTCTCCATCATATTCTAAATAGTTAATACCATCTTTTATATATAAAATGTTATTAAATATAAATGATTGGCTTTTTGATACATTCATACCTGTAAATATTTCTTTATCATTATCATATAATTTTGTTCCTGCATGAACTATTCTATGTAATGTATTTCCTACTTCATAAAAAAAGAGACCAAATATAGAGTTATTATATTCATAAGCTAACTCAATATCAGGTCTTGTTTCAATACCAGCACTATTATTTTTATAATTCTTCCACATATTTAAACTATCAGGACTTCTGGATAGATTAGTATCACTGTTACTAAAGTCAACACCTGCAAATGTATCTACTTTTCTTGTTACCAAATTTCCACTTGGTACTCCACCACTTGCACTATAAGAACTCATCTACATCATCCCCTATCCATATATTTCCTGTATGGTATCTTGGATCTAATCTTTGTAGCATAGTCTCATACCTGTTTGAATATACTTGTCCGTAGTTTGCAGAAATGTCTGATTTTAATAAATCTGCTGCTACACCATAAGGCATTATTTCAAGTACATCTTTTGATAATTCAAATTTGTATTCATCTGCATTTGTTTCAGATGTTATTTGTTTAGGATATTTATAATAATATACCTGTGCTTTTCCATCACTTATAAATTCTACACTTTTATCAATTATATGATGTTCTACACCTGTAATTATATTTAATTGATAAAAATCATCTAACCAATCTTCAAAGTCTTCTACTTCTCCCTCTGTAACTTCAAATTCTTCTCTTACTGCTATCTTTTTTATTCTTGATAATTCATTCTGAATCTGATTTATTACATCGTTAATCTTGTTAGCTATATCTGGATCATCTGTTAAATTTTCGTTATTAGGACTAATCTCTTCAATCAATCTAAGAACTTTTTTCTTCATCTCTTTTAAGGTCATCTTTATCATCCCCTTTGTATACATCATCGTATACATTTTTCATATCTTTTATATCTTCTTCTAGTTCTTCTAAAGTGCATATTTGTCTATCTGGTATTATATAACCAACTTTTTCATTCCAAATGATTCTAGTTCCTTCTGGAAGTGTTTGCTCTAATACAGAATGTTCCTTACTTTTAATTCCGTTAAATTCACTTTCATTTTCTACTTCTGTTCTTAAAACTAAATCTTTTAGTGTTTGATGAACCATTTTATCTTCTGTCCATTCATCAAATTCTAATTCTTTTGTTACTGTTCTACCAAATACTTGATGTAAGTTTGGTCTTGCTGTAAAAAATTCCATGTTTTTCTCCATTTAATTATTCTCCTCTTCTAAATCAACTGTATCTTTAAATTCATCACTCTTTATTAGTTTATTTTCCCATTTTTTATAAGCATCTAAATATATTTCATCTTTTTCTCCATTATAAGTAATTTCATAATACATTCCATCAGATACATTTGTACTTAATAATGCTTTACTATTTTTTAAAGTCTTACACATCCATACTACATAAACATCTTTAATTCCTATTTTTTTATTGTCTGTTTTTTCTACATTGTTATTAAAATAATCAATAATAATGTTCTTACATATTACTTCAAATTTATAACTATCACTCATTATTTTCTCTCCTCCTGGTCGTGTTGTAGGAGTTGCACCTACTAGTACTACTTACACGATAAAAAAGGGCATTTAAACCCTTATACTACTTTGTAGTTGGAATTATAACCATTTCTTTAGGTCTTACGATTTTAGCACCAAATACATAAAGTCCTTTTAAAGCATCTTCGAATGCATCTTGAGGTCTATAAGCTTCTACTTTATCAATTTGTTCAGCGAATGCAATTGCTCTTGAAGTTCTTAATACATTAAGTACATTTGTACCAGCTTCATCAGTTGGTAATAAATTTTCAATAGATACTAATGCATTACCATATTTACCAATATAACCTTTTTTAGACATTTCAACATTGTTTGTGAATAATTCAGTTAAGTTTTGTCTTAAGTTAGTGAAATACTTAGGACATACTTCAGCATGATAAGTGTCTGTAACCTTACAATTATTACTATATAGTGCTGTAAATCCTTCTTCTAATTTTTCAACTGCATTTGTTTTATTAACATTTCCAGCTGTTAACTTAGCTACTTCACTATCAGTATCTTCATAAGCTTCTTTAATTAAGCTTGCTACATACTTATCTCCTTCTTCTGATAAAGCTAATGCTCCTTCTTTTGAAGTTGCTTCCATAGCTCCTGGTACACTTTGTGCTTTAACTACATCATCTAATACAATATTGAAGTATCTAAATTGGTCTAATTTTAAAGTTTGGTCAGTAACACTAACATATTCTTTTGCAATTGCTGTTCCTGGAACATAATTTTTAACAGTAGGTCTTACTGCATTTAATATTTTAACCTCTTTTGCATTCTTTGAATCTCTTTCGTATTTAAAATCACAATGGTTTCTTAAACTTGTGATTGTTTCTAGTGCTCTTTCGTAAGCTTGATGCCATACAGTTTGTAATGCTGCACTCATTCCATTCATTATTTAATCATCCTTTCTTATCTAGGATTAGTCATACTTTTTCTTATGACATCCCAGTTTTTTCTTACTTCTTCTAGAGACATCTTACTTATCTCTTCATTAGTATAGTAATCTTTTTTTACTGTTTCTTTGGTGTTTTTCATGCTACCAATTTGTTCTACTGGTTTCTTATTACCAGTTACTTTTGTATACATTTCGTATATATCTTTTATTGGAACACTTGAATTGAATTGACTAGAAAATTGCCTGAAATTTAAATCTTCTAATACATCTTCTTTAACACCTAATTTGGCTAACTCTTTTCTATTTTTTTGATTAGTTAGCTCTCCTGCAAGTTTACTAAACATAGCTTTTTCTCTAACTGTCATATTGTCAGAACCTATTTCTGCTAATCTGTTAGCTTCATCTTGCATTTCATCAAAGCCTAAACTGATAATTTTACTTGCTTCTAGTTCTCCTAGTGCTTTCTCATCATCATCTGAATACTTAGGTTGTGTATATGCTGGTATATCAATTCCTTGATCTTTATAGAAATTTCTCATATCTTTATTTATTTCATCGATATCTGTTTTCCCTAATCCAGCACTTAATATACTTTCAGTTTCTTCATACTTAGCTAGTCTTTTACGATAGTCTTTTTCCATCTTCCTTTTTTCTCTTTCTATTTTGGTTGGAAGTATTTCGTTGACTTTATCATTTACTAGCCTTTCTAAATCTTCTTCATTATAAGTTTTAACATCTTCTTTTTCTACTTCTTCAGTAGTGGTATCAGTTAATTCTATACCTTTCTCAATATCTTCTACTGCTTGAGCATCAGTATTTTCAGTTACTTCTGTAACAGGTTCTTGAACATATTCTTCGTTCATTTTATTCCTCCTATTTTCTGCAAGTGTTTGACTTCACTTTCCATTCTCTTTTAAAGTCATACAATGCTTGGACTATTAAAAAACAATGCTATTCTACTGGCATTGCTTGATTAATCATATCCGTTCCCATTTGACCTATATTAGCAATATCTCCTTGAGAACCTAAATATTGTTCAGCTTGCATTTGTAATTGCTGAGCTTGAGACTGTATGTTAGCGATTCTATCTTGGATTTCTTTCATCCTTTTTACTGCTTCTTCTAATTTTGATTTTGGCATAGATGAATCATCATCTAGTAAATCAACATATACCTCTAATTCACTTAATCTCTGTGGACTAAAGTATCCTGCTTTTAACATATTCTCAAGTGATAATTCCTGTGCAAACTTATCAAATGGACTTTTTGGTGTTATATCCACTTTAACTACAGCTTGTAATGTTTCTAACACAGTCTTAGGTACTTTAACTGGCGATATAGTTTTTTCTCCAGTCAAAGGATTTACTTCTTCATTATTGATTATTAATCCATCTTTAGCATATGTCTTCCACATATCCAACCATATTCTAGATAAATCTTCTATTGTTGTCTTTAATGCTAAAGTTTGTTCATTAGTAGGCATTTGTGATGCTTGCTGTACTGCTAGTATGGCTTTTCCACTTGCTGTTTCTGGATTAATATCTCCTGTTGCTATATCTCCTGCTCCTGCTAATTCTCTTGTAGTTGATATTAGTTCGTTCATAACCTTTTCTACATCACTTGACATCTGACTAGGTTCTATAACTCCTAATACTCTTCTTACATCTTCAACTGGTTGACCATTTGTTTTTATTGTTGAGCCAACTTTATTTATTGCACTCGGATTAGCTATTTTTGATACATCAACTATTTTTTGTGGATATGCTGTATTCTTAGCAGATATTAACCTTCTCATTATTGTTTTATTAATCTCTAACTGATTAGGAATAAGGTGTCTTACTTCTCCTTCTCCTCTTGCATATCCTTCTTTTTCTTCCCATAACATATGAGCTATTGGATATAATGTTAATCCTGTATCTCTATCTTCTTTTATCATACAAAACTTTGTAGATTGTGAGAAATGTACTGTACCATTTTTCTTATACAATTTAGTTATTATAGTACACATATCATCTACTTCATCTTTAGCATTATCTCCTGCTTCTTCAAAGGTATCATTATCTCCTCTTATGTATTTTATTTTTTCATCACTAATACCTTCAATTTTAGCCATTTGAACTAAATTTATTATTGGCTTTCTTTGTTTTATTAGAATATATGGTTGATTCTGAATATCACTATCATTTTCATTACCATATAAAATATCATTTTTTGACAATATTTCATTAATAGGCATATTATTGTCGTTATCATATGTTACATAAATTGGGCTTTCATCATTAACAGCACTATCTTTTGACATCTTTCTAGCCTTATAATCCATACTGTCTTTTTCCCATACTTTTCTTGCATATCTATTTAATAGTTCACAAGTTTTTATAGCTACTTCTTTAAAATCTTCATTATCAAAGTTTTCAGCACTATATACTGGTAAATAAAGGTTGTTATTAATGGTTCCAACTTTATATTTTACTATAGGCTTAATTATATTTAATTGTATAGGTTCAATTCCTTTAACTTTTAACCCAGCCCATTGATCACCATTATACATTCTCCAATTCTTATCAGTATCTGAATAAAGGTTTTGTCTGCTGTTATAATTTCTACCCTTTTCATACAAATTCCACAATGGAGTTTCAACTAATTCTTCTAAATCCATATTTTAACACCTCCATTAACTTGGAAAATCTACTTGATTTAATCCAGTTCCATCATAATTATCAATATTCATCATGTTTAAATCTTCTATTTCTTTTTCTTTTTTAGCTTCTTGTTGCTCTTTTATCTCTGTTACAACTTTAACTGGATTAATTTCGGGTAATGTTATTTCTTGCCTCTTAGCTAACTTTTGCCCATTTCTCAACCCCAATGTATAAGAAGCCATTATAAATAATCCAAACAAGCTACAAAAAAGAATGACCTCAATTGTCATTCTTATCACTTTCTCTCTTGTCCTTAAAATTTTTTTCAAAAAAGATAAATCCTCTTTTTTCATTTTTTTCAAAGTTTTCTGTTCCTGTTTGTTCTACTTTTCTATCTTTCTTTTTCTTTTTTATATTCTTATGATGTATTTCTCTATATCTTTTCTTTTTCATTACTTCACCTCTTTTTAATGCTACTATAAGCACTGTATTAGTTATATACGTACTAGACGCATATATAACCAATACACTACCTATAAAGGCAGTTCTTTCAACTGAAAGGAGGTGCGTGTTTATTAAAAAAACTACACAATAGTATATTATCAGTATACCCTCTGACAATAAAACTAAAAGAGGGATAGGCTGCTGCTGATAACCATTTAACAACTAATATTGCACCTACTTTTTAGATTACTGTTATCTCCTCTCCATAATCTAACTCTTCTGGTTCTTCTACCTTAAAGTTAAAAGTTTGAGCTACTGTTATTGGTTCTATATCAAATACTACTTGAGTTCTGATATAATACGCTATAGCTAAGCCCATGACTAAATCATCATGAGCCCCTTCTTGTGCTTCAGGTCTGCCTTTTTCGTTTCTCACGAATGTTAGCATTTCCTCTAGAGTTAGTTTATCATTAATTAGTTCAACAGTTTCACGAACTATCTTAACTAATTCTGCTATTATTACAGGTCTTGTAACTGATGTAGTTCTAAATCCATAAGATTTATCCATTACACCACTAAATCTATCTTCTTTTTCCCTAACATAAAGATTAGGATATCCTAACCTTACCAATTCTTTGTTAGGATAACTACTAAAGTTAGATTCAATTCCAATTAAAGCAGGTTCAAAACCTTTTTCTTTAACCTTACAACCATAATAATAACCTAGACAATACATTTGCCTTACATATAAGTCTTCATCCATCTGATGTCTTAATCTGGCTACCTGCTTACCAGTCTTTGCATTTAATACATGACCAGTGAACCAGTCAGAACCTTCACCAGCAGTGTCTCCACCTATACAATATTTATAAATGTTAGGAACTTCATATATCTCTATATATCCATTCTTATCATTTACCCATTGTACTTTACTTATTTTCTTTGCTTTAGGCATCGTGTCATCATACTTATATGTAAAATAACCTATCTTTAACGGCTTAGGTAACTCCGATAATCTCTTACTAACTGCTCTAGCATCAAATACTGTTTTTCCTAATACTCCCCATTGACCTAAACAATATACATTGTAATAATATTCATCAGTATCTTTATAACTTTCTAGCAATGTTTTATAGTCATCATCTAAAAATTCATTATCTTTGTATGTAGTATGAACTATAGTTATATTCTTTCTTGGTATATCAAATAGTTTCTTCTTTAGCCAATGATTTATGTCTATTGGGTTAAAACTAATCACTATCTGTTTTTTAGTTCCTTTACCTCTTAATCTGACATCAAGTTGATTAAAATCTGATTGCAATATTTCTGATGCTTCTTCTATCCATATATCAGTAAGTTCTCCTTTACTAAAGGTAACTGATTTTAATTTTTCAACATCATCTAGTCCACTAAATATAATTTCATTGCCATTTAATAAATTCTTTATTCTTAAATCACTTTCGTTGATTTTAAATATCTTAGATATTTTCCATTTATTTATTACTTGCTTAAATAATGCGAATGTTGAATCTCTATTACTTTTACCTGTAGCACGAACTACTAATAAATTCATTTTGTTAGACTTAAGATTTTTATAAATATATCTTTCTGCAACAAAATAGGATTTACCAGATCCAGCACCACCATAGAATATTAAATATCTATCTTCATTATCTAAATAAGGTAAATAAACTTTATTAAATACTTTTTTTGATATTGATATGTTTATATTTTTAGTCATCTAAATCAACTCTAATTGAGTAATCTACATCAGCTTCTATTTTTGTTATATATTCTCCAGCCATTTTGTTATCTATATCAAGTGCTTTCAATCTATCATTCATGCTATTATTATCATCATTAAATATTTTCTTTAAAGCTTGCCTTTTAAATTTAGCTGTCATAATACTTTCATCTTCTAATTGTTTTAACAATTCTTTGTACCTTACCTGAACCTTACTCGAATTAAATAATTCGCTGGCTCTAACATCAATTACTTCATCTTTGTATTTAACTTTATAAGCATTTTTGTATGCCTGTCTTTGTGACATACCTTTAATGATGTTTTGAATAAATTTTTCTTGATTAGGTCTTAGCATACACTACACCTCTTTCTTAATCAAAATAAAAAGACAAAAGAGATCCTTCGTCTAATAAAATACATTGGAGGCATGAGTATTATAAAAATTAATAAAAAAATGGAGAATTAATATTAGAAACTATTAATATAATTTTAATAATTTCATAATATCATTATACAGCAACTATTTTCCATTTTTTTCCAAACTTCTTATTTCTTTCATTTTATCTTCTACAATTTCTAGATAATTGTAAAATGATGATTTTCCATAATTTATTTTTTTGCAAATAAAATGATATTTTAATCTATCAATAAATTTGTATAAATATATTTTATCAAGAGTTTCTTTACTAGTTCTTAAATCTTCTTCTATCTCTGCTAATTGATTTAAAATTTCTTTTTTAATTTCCTTTTCCTTTTTTAAATTATTTTCTACTATTTCTAACTCTGCCACATAATTACCTATTACATCTGTAATATCATTAATTTTTATTGTATCTTTACTAGGATCTTTGCTTTTTATTTCAACACCATTCATTAAAGCAATTTTTTTATTCTCCAATTTACTTATTTTATCTTTAACTTTTTTTAAATATAAAAATTTTTTATAATACTCTTCAAATAACATAATCTAATCTCCATTATTATATTTATAAACTTCTGTAGTTATTGTTTGTATTAATTCAATATTTTTTTCATGTTCTTTTTTAATTAATTTTAAATAATTATGTAAATTTTTAGCATCATCCCTACTTAAAGTTAATTTTGAATCTTCTGATTCACTTTCAATTACGTCCCTAATTCTATTTAGAATAATTATTATATCTTTACTTTTCATTCTTTATCCTTCCCTTCTAATTCATTAATAAATTCTTTAGTTGTTTCTTCAATTATCTTTTTAGTTTCCTCTTCACCTAAAATCTTGTTGTATAATTTATTAAAATATTTTTCGCTTCATCTAAACAACCTATACAAGTTCCATCTTTTCTAGGACATTTTTTACAACAACCTGTAGTTTCTTGTAATTCTACTTGTTTTAATATTTCCATTGCTAATTTTTCATTCATTATCTTCTTCACCTACCTAATACCTAACAAATCATTTATTGGCTTTATCACTTGTAAATAAGTTAAAAACTCATATTCTTCTTTCCATACTTTTTCTCTTTGCCAAAACCAATGTGAATCAATATATTTCATAACATCTATACAAAATATTGCTTGTTTAGAACTCAAACAACCATCACAGGCTCTTTCATTACACCATTTTTTAAATTGTTTATAACTCATCTGTTTCACCTAACATTCTTAATAAATTATATTTAACTTCTGCTCTTTCTCTAACAAAAGTAAAACTTTCTTCAAATACTATTGAATTAAGATACTCAACAACATCATCTTTTTGTTTCTTTAATTCACTATATAAATGTTTGTAGTGTTCTCCTAGTTCAGTAATTATTTGATTTTGTTGTTTTAAATTTCTTGTTTCATTTTCTAAATGTTCAATTTCTCTTCTTAATTTATCATTTTCAAAAGATAAATCATATTCTTCTTTAATCATCACTATCACCTTTTAATTTCTTCCAATCCATTTTATACCATATTTTTTGAAACCCACTAAAAGATATTTTGTCTTTATATTCTTGCCATACGTTTTTATAAAACAATCCTTTTTTCTTTTTATCCCTTATGTTTTTTACATCTTGTTCTGTCATTTTTTTATTGCCTACACGCCTATTTTTCTTATCCATATATGCAATATTTTCTTGCTGTGTACACCATTCTAAATTATTCACTTTATTATTTTTTCTATTACAATCTATATGATTTATACAAGGCTTATTTTCAACATTTGGTATAAATGCTTGTGCTACTAATCTATGTAACAAAAATGTTTTACTCTCATTGTTTTTTCTTAATGTTACATAAACATAATTGTTATAAGAAGTTCCTTTTAATATTTTTTCTTTTCCTGTACCTCTATAATTTATGTTTTTAACAATTCCTAAATTGCTAACTTTATAATTTTCATAGTCAGGTATAGTTTTCCATTTTTCAATCACTTGTATCACCTAATATATTAATTAAACTTTCGCATTCATGTTTTCTCCAAACATTATCACATTGTGGATTATCTCTTTGCCACTCTATATATTCAATTGCTTTATCTACTTTTTTAGCTTCATTATAATATTTACTTTCATAATGTAAAGCATCATTTCCTTTTTTTTCTAGTTGTTCTATGTATGATAATAATAATTTAATTTGTTTTAAATTTATTCTATATGGATATGATATTTTATCTGCATTATTATATTTTTTTATAATTTCTTCGTGTATTTCATACGAATGACGCATATCATTTAATAATTCTTCTATCTCTTTATTTTTCATTATTCCACCCTAATTCTGATATCTGTTTATTTATGGCTTTAATTTCTTTTAATGATAATTCAACAACTTCTTCACTATCATCTGCTAACCACATTTTCTTTTCTTTTAAATTAAATTCTATTAATTTGCACTCACTTATTTCATAATTTTGATATGTTATTCTTAATCCATTATTAAAATGTTCATAACCTAATTTTTGAAATAACTCTTTAGCACTCACTTTATCATCTCCTTTTTATTAATAGGAAGATATACTTTCTCTATAAATATGAATTTCATCTTCATTATGTTCTGCTATATAAACAGAATTGTTTTTTTCAACTTCTTTTCTATTTAATTTAATATCACTTAAATTATATTTATCTAATATTGCACAAATTAATTTATAGTCTTTTACAAATGAATATTTTCTTTCTATTTCATTAATTTTATTTTTTATTTCTTGTAATTCTTGTTCTAATTCTTTCACTTTATCATCTCCTTAAATAAATCTAATTAAAAATTTAATTACTATTATCCAAAATAATATTGTTATACATAATGCAATAATAGAAAATAAACATTTAATAAATTCTTTGTTTGTAAATAATTTTTTCATATCTATTTACACCTGACTTTCATTTAATAATTCTTTAAAAATTGCCATTAATACATTTACTACAATGCTATCCCCTGCCAAATGGTAAAGTGAACTATCACTTTGATTTTTAGCACATTTCTCATAATCTTCATCTTTTACTCCCATAAGTCTAAAACATTCTTTAGGTGTCAATTTTCTTATTCTTAAATCACTATTTACTATTCCCTCTTTTGGTGTTGTTTGTAATGTGTCAGATGTATCTTTTCCAAATTGCAATCTATCTTTGCCTTTCATAAAGTTATCACTTTTAGAGTATTGATAAGTCCCAATTACTACACCTCTATCATTACCACCACTTGTTGTTATAGTTTGTATTTTATTTTTTTGAACTGTTCCCCTATGATATTCCATTCTACTCGATATATCTATTCCATCTCCAACAGTTGCTTCTAAACAACCTTTTTTTGTTGCATTTTTAACATATATTTTTATTTCACTTGATTTGGTATGTAATGTTGGGCTTTTTTCTTTCCATACTCTGGCCAGTTGTTCAAATTCTCCATTATATCTATCGTATTGTGTATATTCTTTATGTTCTACACCTGTTCTTTTTATATGTTGCATTAAATCATCACTCAAATAATACTTTTCATCAACCATATCTTCTAACATATCTTTCAATTTTAATTTAAGTGGTATAGGTTTAGGAAAAGTATAACTATAATCTCCTAATATAGATACCATAAAACATCTATTCCTTGTCTGTGGTATTCCATAATCAGTTGCAATTAAGTCTTGCCAATAATTTTTATAACCTAATTCTTCTAATCTTACTTGCCATTTATAAAAATCTTTTATATTATCAGTACTATGCACCTGTGGAACATTTTCCATTAAAAGTATTTGTGGCATAGTTTCTAATCCGTAACATTCAGTAAGTATTCTTTCAACTTCCCATAACATACCACTTCTTGTAGTGGTATCACTCATTCCTTTACCTTTTCCTGCAAGTGATAAATCTTGACAAGGAAAAGAATAAGTAAGTATATATTCGTATTTATCAGTATCTTCTATTTCTAAATTTTTGCCTTTTATTTGTTGTATATTTACTAGATTATGCGTTGTTTGAATATTATTATAAATTGTTTTTACTTGGTTTTTGCATAATCTATTTATTTGTTGTTCTGTCATAGGTTCATTATAATTGCTAGATATACCTTTATTAAATAAATATTCTTTTATCCAGTCTTCTGTAACTCCTATTTCTCCTGCAACTGTATAATCATTATTATCATCAGTAAAATGTATATCCTTGTATGCTTGAATGCTTTTAACTGCCCACTCACATATTTTCCAATATTCAAACTCTACACCTAAATATTTGAGTGCTAATGCTTGACTTCCATATCCAGCAAACAATTCTATAAGTCTTATTGGTTTTTTAATTTTATATTTCGGATACATTATATCAAAAATAGTCAAGTTATCATTCATTTTTACCACCAATAGGTTTCATAATTTTTAACATATTTAATCACTATCCTTACTACTAGTTATCAATAAACTTACTAACTTCATTGAAAAATCATATAAATCCTGTTTTGTGATTATGTATTTTTCTTCACCAATAGCTTTAGATTTAAAATAATCCTTTATCATTTGTTCTGTTAAAATTTCTAATGCATCATTTAATACTCTATTTTCCATCCCAAATTGCCTTTAACCTTTCTAATTCTTGATCTGATATTGTAGGTATTTCTAGATTGTTACATTCTTGTGTTACACCATCTAATAAAATAGACATTTCTTTGTTATCAAAATTACTACTACCTTTGTATACTTTGTACCAGTCTGCTTCTTTGCCATTTATTAAACTTGATGTTTCATATTCATAGTATTTAAAGAATCCACTTGGTGTTGTACCTTTTTCAACTGGTATCATTAGGACTTGCCCATAACTCTTTAACATATTTAGATATACCTCTTCTTTAGATAGTTTTAATACATTACCCATTTCAGTACATAATGCCCAGAGATATGAATTTGCATTTTTGGATCTTATTTTTCTCTTTTCATACATCATTCCATTTAGATATTCTCTAGTTTCTTTTACTTCTTTTATTTCTTTAGAGTTTTTTAATGGTTTCATATTAAGGAGTTTACCTAGATATTTAACTGCTTTTTCTAGATATAATTTATCATTCATCATCAATTCCCCCTATCATCATTTCATCGTGATAAAAATCTGCTAGATCCCATTCATCCCATTCTTCATCTATTACTTCTTCTGGTGGATCAGGATAAGTACCTCCGTAATATTCACTTGTATCAATCATCAGATTCTTCCTCCACAGGAATTAATTTTGCTCTCCCAATGTATTCAATAGAGTCCTCATTATCCATAACAAATATAAAAGCAGTTCCTTGCATTGGTGATTTTATTCCTACCATATATCTAATTCCATTTTCTTTACAATCTTTTACTTCAGTTATTATTCCTAAACAACCACACCATTCATGATTTTCATTAAACTGCACTACATCATTTACTTTCATTATTTTCTTCCTCCAGTTCTTTTGCTGATTCTATTATTTTATCTAGCATATCTACACAAGCATAATATTTTTCAATTTCTTGTTCTAAATGTTTTATTTCACCTTCCATTTTTCTTACTTGGTTTAGATAAATTTCTTGCATATCTTTCATTTTTGTTATTACATCCATATTCTCACTCCTTATGTTCATGCATAAATATATATTGTGATTTTATTCCCATATTTTTCATTAGCCATTCAGTAGCTTGTACCTTACTTAAGTGAGTATCTTTCACCCTATCTTCGTAATAATATTCTCCTTTAGATAACTTATCTAGTTTTCTTTTATCTAATTCTTCTTCGTTGTAATAATTTCCTTCTATAAAATAAAAGTCATAGTTTTTTGCTATGATGTGGTCTATTCTATTTGTGTCAGTTGCATATATTAATTTATTTCCGTTTATTTTTAGTTTATAGCCGCATTGTTCAACATCGTGATATAACTTTATAGGAATAACCTTAAAGTCTCTGTAATCGTAAATTTTGCCTAATTTAAATACATCTATATTTTTCTTTTCTACTCCTAAATCTACTAAATCTTTTACTAACCATTCACAACACCCAAATCTAAGAATAGGTCTTTCTTTAACTAATCTCTTTATAGTTGATTTATTAAAGTGATCCTGATGGCAATGAGTTAGAAGAACTATTTTAAGTTTCTTATAGTCATCTTTTATTTTTTTAAATGTGATACCACAATCTATTAAAATAGTATCTTCTATAATCAATCCGTTTCCATCACTACCAGAACTTAGTATTTTATACTTCATCTAAACTAACTTTCTTAGCGACTTTTTTTGAATCTACTTTTTTTATTTTTTCTTCTCCAGCAATAGGATCTTTTTCATATTCTGTAATATTAGCATCAACAATAGGTTCTAAATTAACTTCAGCAGTATCTACATAATCATAATTTCCATCCTCACTAATTACTGCTTGGTCTTTTACAAAAGCTTCTTGCATTTCAGTACTCATTACACCCCATTTAGAAATTAATTGTCTTAACATAGTTTTAAAAGCCATGCCATCAAAATCTTTACTCCAAAAACTAAATTTAGTTTTTTTCTTAATATCACTTGCATAAGCTTGTGAATATTCCAATGCATGATTTTTCATTTTCTCTTTAGTCCAGTAAAGACTTTTCTTGAATCCATTTAGATATTCAAAATATGCTAAATAACCTATAATTGGTTTAGAATCTCTTTCTACCTCATCTTCAATAAATTCAAATTTATGTTTTCCAGTTAATTTATCTCTTCCTTGATATTCTCCTTCGTGAATTTCAATAACATCAATATCTTGATATTGTCCACTTCTAATTGCTAGTTGCAAATAACCTCTGTAACCTAATTGAAATTGGGCATTGGTTTCTACTGTTACCCATTGATTATTTATTTTTTCTTTTTTGTCATAAGGTACTAAATAGTATTGTCCTAATTGAGGTGATGGACTTAAATTAAGTGCTTCCCCTAATAATGCTCCTGATAATATACTACCTGCATCACATTGTTGTAATTGTTTATTTGTTGCTACAGCACTGCTTATACTTGCAATAAACTTTGCTGCTCTTTTAGGATCTCCCAATGTATTGTTAATTAATTTTTTATAACCTTCACTTTGTATTGCTAAACTAAATTTTGGTTTAGTCTGTAATTGATTCATAATCAAAACCTCCATTTTCTAAAAACATTTTTAATTCTCTTATTTGTAGCATTGTTCCTCTAATTTTGAATGTTGTCTCAAATACTTCCTCTTGCTCAAATTCATCAATACTCATCTGACTATCTATAACATTATCTTCAACTGGTGCTTGTAAAACTTCATCAACTTTCTCTATTGTTTTTTCTTCTAGCTCTACTGTTTCTTTAGCACTCTCTTTAATTCTCTCAAGTTCTTCTAATGCTTTGTGTCTATTTACAACATCCAAAATAGATTCATTTAAATTTAATTCTTTTTTGTACTCAACTAATATTTCATCCTTGTAATCTTGAGTGTTAATAATATCAAGTTCTTTTTTAACATTATCAACAAAATCTTTTACTTGCTCTTTTAATTTTTTTACAGTTGCTGTTAATGTAATATTTAAATTTAATTGATGAAATTCTATAAAATCTATGTTGTTGCTATTTAGTAGTTCTTCAAAATATTCTTTTACTTCAACTTCCTTTTTATGTTTTAATTCTGATTCAACCTCGTTTATTTTATCTCCTAAAGTTTTATCAGCATTTTGATATTTTACTTTTATTTCTTCTTCATAAGTTTTATTAAAAGCTTCATACGGTTCCATAATTTTATTTTTTATTTCTTTCCTTTGATTTTCAAATTCCTTAAATTCTTTTCCTAGTTCAACCTTTAAGTTTTTTATTTCTTTTTTGCTATTTTCATCACAAACTAAATTATCTAAATCTAATTTTTCTAATCTTTCATCTAATTTTTTTCCAACTTCTTTTATTTTTTCTGTAATTATTGGTAATTGTTTAATTACTGCAATTTCGTTCATACTTCCTCCTATGTTTTTTTAAATTTGGCATTAACAGTCTTAAATATACCTTTTCTATCCAAAATAACTTTGACTTGGATATATTTTACTCATTATCTTTTCCTACTATTTCCTTAACTATTTCTTCAATATCATCAAAACTATATTCTGGATATTTTATGTGTATTAATATTTTTTTTCTAAATGTTTCAACTTTATCACTACTAAGCATTCTGTCTAAGTATTTTTGATATATTTCTTCAAATTTATTTTCATTAAGATTCATTAACTTTTCTTTTTGGAGACTTTGATTAAAATACCTTTTAAAGTCTCTAACTATTGTTGAAGCTTCATAGCATCTCTTAGTGTGATGTTCAAATTCTGTATCTGGTATTTCGTAACAACATTTAGTGCAATAGATGGTATAGTGCCTAATCTTACCCTTATCTTTTGTTGGAGTTAGATATTTAGTCATAAAATATATTTTAGGGATACTATCACCATACTCTTCACTATTTAAATGCTCATCTAATTTTTTGTTAACATCAGCAGCATCATAGTCTTTCAACTTTCCGTACCATTCGGAAAGTTTAAAATCATCTATTATAAATTCTTGATAGTGTGATTTAACTCTTTCCATGAAAGTTCTAACTTCCTTTGTTGTCATTTTCAACATCCTCCATTTTTTTCTCCCAATTATCTAAAGTTTCCCTAAACTTCTCCATACCACTTTTTCTTTGAATATTATTTTGACTATTCTTTCTTTTTTTTGCTTCGACATACTCTCTTTCCCTCACTTGGGCTTGTTGAACTGTCTTAATGTTCTCTCTTTCGTAAGCACTTAGTATTCTAGAAATATATTTGATACTACACTTATTAACTATTACTGATTGTTTAATAGCATATCTAGTTAATTCATTATCATTCCACATACTAACTTCTTCATATTCAATTGGACTTAATGTTCTTCCAAAATTTTGTTCCACAAAATCGTATATGTTGTTGTTGATGATATTATTATTGTTTTCTTGGTTATTTGGTTTTCTTGGTTTAGTTGTTGTTATTTGATTGTTATTTGTTTGTTGCTCGTTTGTTATTCGTTTATTATCTTCTTTGTTGTAATCTTGATATTTTTTATAATTTTTTATTGTAATTAAAGTATATTTATTAGTTGATGACTTTGTTATTTCGTTTGTTGAAATTAGCTTATTTAATGAAGTTCTTACTTGCTGAGTTGATAAATTTGTTTGTTGGGCAAGATGATTTATACTTGTTACTACCTGTCCTCTTTTTATTTCTATTTCTTGCCACTTTTTTTCTTCCCAATTTGCAATTAGTAATAAATGTATAAATAATACCTTTGTATTGTTATCTTGATACCAGCCCCATTTCAACATCTTTTTGCTAAGAACTATAAATCCATTATTCTCATTCATTATGTCTCCCTGCTACTTCAACCAATAACCCTTAATCTTCCCATCTTAATTCTTTTAATATTACTTCTAATAGTTTAGCTTTTGCTATAATTACATCTGATGTTAAATCATCTTTCATTAAGTCATTTTCAATTTTTTTTAGTAACTCTTTTAAACTTACTTTTGCTGTCTTTGCCATGCTTCCTCCAATTGACATACAAGCTAATATTTGTTATAATTAACTTGCAATTATTTTTTAATTAAGTGTGTTTTATTCAGCACACTTTTTTTCGTATGCTTTTATTCTGTCTTCTCCAATATAGTTTTTTAATAATTCATAAGATATATGGTAAGTCCAATGACTAGATGTCTTTACTGCACTGCCTATTGGTAGACGTTGTTGTTGTAATCCTATTCTTATAAATTGTTCTGGTTTTCCAATTATTTTGGCTACTGTTGCAACACTCAAATTATCTCTTATATCACTCATTTTTATACCTCCTTGTCTAGCCGACATT
>Ga0326511_10000388_pt1 | contig 38242 bp, 76 predicted proteins | sample 0_2496_0518_D_FD_203701 | JGI IMG/M metagenome (GOLD analysis project Ga0326511, IMG submission 203701) | Bovine rumen microbial communities from UC Davis, California, United States - 0_2496_0518 | ecosystem: Host-associated > Mammals > Digestive system > Stomach > Rumen | place: USA...
CTATAACTTTAGCAAGTGCTGGAAATGTAACTGTAACAGCAACCGAAAAATCTGGAACAGTGACAATCACAGCTTCACTTTCAGAAGGAACTAACTATACTAGCGCAACTGCAACTTGTACGGTTTCGTGTAACTTCCTTAAAATAGTTTCATGGGCAAATGGTACAGATGCAGAGATTGCCGCTTTAGTACAAGCCGCAGACAACGGGGATATCGACTTGTATACTGATGCAGGATGGCGCGTTGGTGATGAAAGGGTAGTTACTCTTTCGGCTATGCAGGCATCAGGAACAGCATCAAATGGAGTATCTTATTCAGTTGGTGAGACCCATGTATCCCAAACTGTAACACTTGTGCTTATGAACAGAGGTGGCAAAACACTTTCGGGCGGTGGTACGTGTAATTTTGTATTCGGCTTAAAAAATATGCTTGCAAATAATGGAACTCGCGAAGGCGGTTATATGAATTCCACAAATACTAATGCAGGTGGGTGGAACTCATGCGCAAGACGTAATTGGTGTAATGGTGCTTTCTATGATGCCTTTCCGTCTACACTTCGTCCGATTTTGAAGCAGTTTATAAATCACACTGCTACGGGTGATAGTACGGCAGCAACGGATTCGACAGATTGGTTTGCTTTAGCATCCGAAGTTGAGATATTTGGTACTACTACTTATGCGAATGCTACAGCCGAAACAGGCAATACTCAGTTTGAGTATTATACTACGTCAGCAAATAGGATTAAAAAACAAGGTGATGCCGGTTCGGCTACCATTTGGTGGGAGCGTTCTCCTTATTCGGGGCACTCGGACCGTTTCTGTCGTGTGAACAGCAACGGCAACGCGGACGGCAACAGCGCGAGCAACACTTATGGGTTGGCCCCTTTTGGCTGTCTGTAAATCCTAAAATCCCTAATCGGCAGGGTTTATCCCTGCCGTATAAACTAAAAAGGAGATAAAGTAATTGAGTGTTCCTACATGGAAAAGAAATCTATCAAAAGTGGAATTTCTATTCCAGACGTATCAATTAGAGATCAGATTAACACAAATAATTTACAATACATCTTCAAAATATCGTAAAGGATTCGGAGATACATTGATAGCAGATTGCGACAAAGCCTTATACCACGGCAGAGTTGCTAATGGCATTTTTATCCGTGATAAAAAGACGTATGAGGATAGACGATTAGAACTTGAAAAAATGAAAGCGGCTATAGATAATATTGGCACTCACACGTATATATGGCTTGAAGCAATACGGCATAATGATGGCATTTCGGAAAAAGAAAATGCGAAACTATACGATAGAGAAGATGAAATAGGTGGTTATGTGGATAGAATAATAGCACTCATAGAGGGTGTAAAGAAAACTGACCGCAAAACATATAAAGAAAAAATAGTAAAGGAGGATACAGCGCATAGCTGATACCTTACGGATATATACTCATACCGGTTCGGCTAACAATTGGTGGGAGCGTTCTCCTAATTCGGGGCACTCGAACAATTTCTGTAATGTGAACAGCAACGGCAACGCGAACAACAACAACGCGAGCAACACTAATGGGTTGGCCCCTTTTGGATATCAGGTAATCGTCTATTTGAGACGAGGCGAGTGAAGTAGCGAGAGTGAAATACGTCTTTATATCTGACAGGGAGTATGTATCCGTGTTTCCATTTCGATGGGAATGAATATGGCTGGCGGCTTGTGGAAATGCAAAATGTATAGCCACAATGACAGGATCTGTGCGCTGGCTTTTTTATGAGTTTTACAGAGATAACTAAATATGAGAATTTACTTTTGGCAGGTTTACAGTGTTGTAATGGTGGTAGATGGAAACCATCTGTTCAAAGCTATGAAATGACTCTTTTGCGTCAAACATCAAGAAATAAAAGGGAACTTAAAAACCATACATACAAACCCACAAAAACAAATAATTTCATGTTAATGGAACGTGGAAAGTGGAGACTGATTAAGGCACACAGCATAAAGGATAGGCAAGTCTACAAATCGTTTTGTACCCATGAACTAAAACCAATGACACAAACTTATATCATGGAGAACAATTCTGCTTCGCAAATAAATAAAGGAACGCATTATTCCATTAAGAGATTCCGAAGAGGACTTGCAAAAGCTACCCGAAAATGGGGAAATGATTTTTATGTAGTTACCTTTGATTTTCATGATTATTTTGGCAGCATACCTCACGACAATATCATCAATAACATTGTTTTGTCTGATGATTGTTCAATGTGGCTTTTAGAACAGTACGTTAATATGTTTCCATCTGACAAGGGTATTGGTATAGGTGGTGAACCATCTCAAGATATTTCTGTAGCTTATCCTTCAAAACTCGATAGAATGTTAGCTTGCAATCCAAAGGTAATTGATTCTGGGAGATACATGGATGATGGGTACGCAATTTGCCATACAAAAGAAGATGCACGAGAAGTGTTAAATTCCATATTAAATATGGCGGACAAACTTGGACTCGTTATAAATCAAAAGAGAACTAAGATTTGTTGGATGAAAAAGGATTCCGTCACATGGCTTAAAAAGCGGACTTTTATTTCGGACTCCGGGAAAATTATCATGCGACTTACAAGAGAAAATGTCAAAGAAGAACTTCATAGGCTTAATGCTCAGAAGAAGTTAGTAGACTCTGGGATAATGCCGCGAGAGATAGCAGATATTTCGATTGAGTGTTGGTGTGCTTATGCTATGGGTTACGATTCACGTAAGATCATGATGCGTGTAGTTAAAACTTATATGCAGTTATTTGATGTGCCGTGGAATGTTGCAAAAGTTTTATTTAAAAGGAGGAATAGAGGATGGATACGAAAGATATCATCATGGAACTTGCGAACCTTAAAGACCGTTTAAATGCAGTAGATAAGAAGTTATCTGATTTTGCGGATATGCTTAATGCACAAAGAGCATCTGACATTGACTTTATCGCTATGGAAACAGGAGTAGAACTTGAGCAGGAGGATTAAAGATGGCATTATTTGGATCAAAAAAAGTAGAACACTCGCCTAAGTATGAAAAGGTTAAGGATTACTACGATAAAGGACTTTGGAAGATTTCAAGAGTCCGTGAAGCTGTTGTTAAGGGATGGATAACTGAGGATGAATTTAAGGAAATAACGGGCGAGGATTACTGATCTTCAAACACTTAATAATGTTGAGTGTGTGCAATATCTATGTTATAATAAAACTCAAAGGAGGAAGTCTACTATGGACGAGGAGAATAAAACGCCCGAGTCGGTACCATACTTCGTATATGAGAGTGAGATTACAAGAGCAGATATGCGTTTTAAACGTATGGTAGTTGCTCTTGTTGTATCCATCATCCTCATTTTCACTTCTAATATTGCATGGCTAGTTTATGAGAGTATGTACGACACGATCAATTACAGCCAAGATGGACAGGGAATTAACAACATAAACACAGGCACACAAGGAGATGTTTATGAGCCAGAGGGTCAGAGTTAGAGTCCGTAAAAGCGGAAATGCCAAAGGAGTTAAAGTAAGGAAACCAAGGAAGCGTTAGGCTTCCTTTTTTAGTGAGGTAATGATGGAATATACTAATAGTCAGATAGAATACATCATTGACGAACGCATAAGCAATGAAAGGAATCGCAAGATTCTAAAGAGACGTTTGATTGACGGAGTATGTTTTGAACCTCTAGCAGAGGAATTTGATTTATCCGTCAGACAAGTACAGAACATTGTATATAAAGGACAGGAAAAGATTTTCGGGTAGCTTCGGCTACCCCTTTTTTTATTGCATAAAAATTGCATACATACCGCGATATGTATCGTCCTGAGTGGAACGGACGCTACAGCCGTGATAACGATAACGAAGTCAATGAGCTTCGCCGTGAACTTCACGATATGCGTTCACGAATGGGTCATATGTAAGCATTTCACTCCCTTATTAAGCGCTTACCTTCGGGTAGGCGCTTTGCTGTATTATTTTACAATAACCACGACAAAACTATTAAGATGGATTATAATGTAAGCATATTAAATGAGCATGAGGTATTTTATGGATGAATTAAAAAGGTGTCCTTTTTGTGGTGGAGAGGCGTTCCTCTTTGTTAATGATGGAGTGTGCGTTTACTGCGCTAACTGTGGGGCGCGTACAAAAACATTAGCAGATTCAATAGGGCCGCATGGTAAGCCGACAGGAAACGCTACAAAGAGAGTCATAGATTTATGGAATAAGAGATGGGAATAGTAAAATCTCAGAAATAACTTGCCACGAATTATTAGGCGCTTGCGATATGTAAGTGCCTTTTTAATATTGACAACTATACTCACGGTGAGTATAATATAAAGTATGAAAATATCAGAATTACGCAAAAAAACAGGGCTGTCGCAGAGTCAGTTCGCAAGAAAATTTCATATTTCGGTGAGAACACTACAACGGTGGGAGAGAGGTCAGAACCCTACACCGGAGTTTGTTATCTTCATGGTAAAGATGATCTTGGATTTGGAGGACAAGATTAAGAAGTTGGAGGGTACAAAATGAAAAATTTAGAAGCGGCTGACCTTTTAGATAACCTTATCGAGATGGTATCTGATAACCATGATAGCGACTATGATGAAGCGTTGAGCAAAGGAAGGGATATATTAAAGTCAGAACTTTGCGAGGATGTTATAAGCAGACAGGCGGCGATTGATTTAGCTAATGAATTAAAAGATGATTTGCCAGATGATGACCACTTATCGGATATGGTCATGTCACACAATGAAGGGGTTTTGGAGTATCAAACAAAGTTAAGTTTATTGCCACCTGTCACACCACAGCCAAAGACAGGGCATTGGACACAAATTAGTCCACAGGGTATATACGAGTGTTCAGAGTGTGGTCAGAACGTAATGACAAGCGATATATGCGTTTATAAGTTCTGTCATGGATGCGGAGCAAAGATGGTTGAGCCACAGGAAAGTGAGGGATAAGGAATGACAGATAAAGATGCAGTAGCCGAGGTAGATAGATTTATAAAATTTGTAAATCAGTATTTTGATGAGAACCCTAATCATTTAAGGATGCCCGTACTTATTGATAAGGACTTGTTAAGTGCTTTTGAGAAAGTTGCTGAATTAGCAAAGGAGTATACGGAATGAATGAACGATGCCAAGATTGTAAATACGCCGAGTGGGACTACGAAGAATATTACGCCTACTGTAATTCAGTATCAAGAGAGTGGTTCGTCTGTGGCTGCAAGATAGATTGCGATCCAGAGGATTGTGATGAATTTGAACGAGGGGAAGATGAATAGCTTTAGCACTTTAGGGATCGTATTGGTTCTGTTTGCAATCAATATTACGCTTACAAGTTTGGTACGTGAGATAAGGGAACTGCATGATACGTTGAGGGAGATGAATAATGAAAGTAATACCTAAAAACGAACTGATAATCTTGCTTGAAAAAGGATTGTCGAGTAAAGAGGATATAAGCAAAGAGTTCATGGACAATATCTTTGAAACCTATGGAGATGATTATTACAAAGATGGTAGTTGGTCAGCTTATGAGTTGAGTAATACTAATACAAAAAGAAAAGATTTGCTGCGTGAACACCTGGGAGAGACAAAACATCCCTTCCCGGAAAATGTAGGCGATCTATGTGAGATGAATGTAGAAGGTACATGGATAAGGGGCAAGATTGTAGACGGATACAGATTTAGAGATGGAATTGTGACTATAAAGGATGAGTCTGGGGATGAGTATTGGTGTGGTGCTGCTAGAAAGGATTTATACAGACAAGTATAAAAACTTTTGCCAATTCGTTAAAAACTTGCCACAAACTTGTCACAACCAAAATGCGAATAGCGTATTTACGGCGTTTTTGCATCATTTTAGTGGGGTTCGATTCCCCCGTGTCTCATTTTTAAGGACTTGCCGAAAGTACGGCAAGTCCTTTATTTATGCGGTTTTCCGGGGTTTTGCCTAGAGAACATATTTTCCTAAAAATGTAGAAAAATACCCTATTTTAACCCCTTTTTCAGAAAAAACTTGTCATAAAACTTGTCATGGAATTTGACAAAAAAATGCGGCAAAAATCCGCTTATTTGAATCGAAAAACTTGTCATGAACTTGTCATGGACTTGCCACGAACTATTTAATTGTTGTCTGAATCTAAAAACTTCCCTAGGTAATCATTCGTCTTATCTGTAAATTCTTTTTGCTTATCACGTAATGTATTCCGATAAACACGCTTCAATGTACTGTCAGAACTCCATCCGCCACGTTGCATGATATATTGGTCAGGTACGCCGATAGCGTGCATGATAGAAGCTGCATAGTGCCGTAGGTCATGGAAACGGCACTCTATACCGACTTTGTTACGCAGACGGATAAAACCTTGGGTAATGGTGTTGGGAGTAACTTTAATCAATCGTCCGTCTGTAATACCGGCAGTTATTTCCTTAATGACCGCTTCCGGGAACTCTATGTAACGATCCGATGCGGCGGTTTTGGGAATGTCTTTGATAATCCAGGATTTCTTTTCGCTCTCAACCATATCTCGGTGTACGTGAATGACATTCCCCTCAATATCGTTATAATCTAACGCACATATCTCACCACGTCTCATAGTGCCTATCGAAGCAAGCAGGATAGCTTTACGTAAATCACCCGTAGCAAGGCTTATTAGTTCCTTTACCTCTTTATCGTCCGGTATGGCGTATTCTACGGGTCTTTTTTGGGGTAGGGTAACATTTATACGCTTATCGGGTAAAAACGTCTTTAAGGCGGCTATAAGAAGCCCATAGGCGTTGCGTACTGATTTAGGGGATAAGTTCATAGACCATTTAGAGACTTCGTTTTGGACGATTTCAGAGGTGAGATCGTCAGCAGAGTAATATTTTAGTCCGTCAAGCTGATTCCGTTGGATTTTTCTGTACCCTTTTATGGTTGACGGACTCACTACGTTTTCTCGCCCGGATATGTATCTTTCTACGCAATCCCCAACAGTAAGTTTAGATTTAGCTTTCCTTGTGGTTATATATTCCGCAGCTAATCGTTTCGCTTCATTTTTGGTATCCGCAGTGAAAGATTTTACGGACTTTGTATACTTGTCATAAACCCGGATTCTATACTTACCTGTTGGTAATTTGTCTATACTTGCCATAGCCTATCCTTTCATAAAGCACCATTGAATGAATCCACAAAGGAATCATATGTTGTCTCAACAAGACTATCCCATTCCTTTTTCCAATTATCCGCGATATCAATAGTTATCATGTTAGGATCGTTTAATGCATCATCCATGGCTTTCATGTACTCGTCATACTTTTGGTCAATGGACATCATAAGCCCGTCCGTTGTCTCCCCTAACATATAACCCGTAACTGACAATGCAACTTTGAGCCATTTTCTTTCAGCTTCTGCTCTGGCTTTATTAGCCGATATTGTCATTTTTTGCTTTTCAAGTTCATTATCTTTTGTTATAAGTTCCTTTTCTTCTTCTAACTGTTTCTCAACTTCTGTAACTTGGCTTTGCAGCTTGCTTTCAGAAGCCTTACTGTTATAAAGGAAAACTCCGAGGATAATACAAATTACAAGCAACATTCCGGTGGTTACTGCAAAAATGTTTTTCATAATCAACTCCTTTCCTGGTGCGCCCTTAGTTCCACTTTTTGTACGTCATAATCTTCAAAGTCTTTGTTTTTGATATGTCTCATGGCATGAAGATACGCTGATTGTTGTTGCGCTTTGGACAGCCGGGCATTGATATACACAGTATATCCGTCAGCACACGGTGTTATCATTTCCTTTGTTGCTATGGGCATATCTATTAAATAAACAAAGACATTATCCATTTGGGTTAGTTTCCTTAAATCGTTTCAAAATATCGGCTGCCATTAGAATATCCTCAGGCTTTGCATCCTGCGCAGCATCAAACAAAATTCGATAATTTCTATCTTCATATAACTTTTGAGCTATCCTTGCAGCGTCAGGATTTGTGTAATAAATATCAGAATTTACATACTCATTGACTAGCATATCGAAACTTACGTTGAAATATGTAGCAACTTTATGTAGTGCTGATACGGACGGAATGGCTCGACCTTTTACCCATTGATTAAAAGTATTTGGTTTCTCACCCAGGTCAAAAGCAACTTGCTTCTGTTCTTTCCCACTTTTTGCTATTAGGTCTTGTAGATTTTTAGATAAAATCCGCTTCTGTTCCATTTCTGTCATAGTGAAAACCTCCTTTGCAAGCCTATTATACGATAATTCATTATATATTTCAAATAAATTCATAGAAAATTATGAAAAACCGCTTGACAATTCATTCGTAATGAGTTAGGATATAGCACATGATGAATCATTCAGAATGAATCACACAACATCTAGTATAGGAGGTGATAAGTAGATGGAAGATATGCGTATTACAATCAAAGCGTGCAGAGTAAATACGGGCATGAATCAGCGTGAGTTTGCTGATGCGATAGGTGTCCACTTGAATACGATTTACAACTGGGAAAAAGGCAAGGGAGAACCTACATTATCACAGTTGCGCAAGATTAGTGAGGTCTCAACGGTGCCTATGGGTTCTATTATTGTGGGCAGCGATTCATTTACAATGAATCAGGCGAAAGGAGATAGCTAATGCCAAAGACAAAAGAACAGATAAGAGACGAGAACACTATCAAGGCTTTTAAGGCAGCTTTGATCCGCATAGGCTCGGTTGAGAAATGTTTTGGTCAGATAGTGGCAGACAAACTTCTCTGTACTTACAAGACAGGGCTAAAAAGGGTTCGCAATCCAGAGGGATTAACAATCCGGGAGTTAAGGCTATTAAAACTTACGGATTATGAAATTATTCAGATAGTGAGGGGAACATGGTCGGAATCATAAAGAGGAAGTTCAAGAAGAAACGGTGCTGCTTTATAGAAGCTAACGGAGTTCAGTATTTCGTCTTTGATCCGCTTAAAAGATGGAAAGATGGGGATGTGGTTCAGTTCATACCCGGAATAGATGAAAAGGGTCCGGTAGCACAGTTTGTAGAGGGGGTTGGAAATGTCGCAGAAAACAAGACTACTTGAGTATTTAAAGACTCATGATGCCGGGATAAAGCCGTTAGAGGCTCTGCAAGAGTTAGGTATCTATCGACTATCGGCAAGGATTAAAGACCTGAGAGATAGTGGTCACAATATCGTGACAAACAAGGTGGCAGTAGCAACGGCTCATGGCGGTACGGCATGGGTAGCAGAGTATAGGTTGGTGAAAGAATGAGGGAATATTGGAAACATCGTAGACGTATTCAGATTGCAGCAAGGGTATTTATCGGGATTGTAGTAGTTATGCTTATGCTTTTCGGATTTTCATACCTTGCAAGTGGTCATGAGTACACAGAGCAGGAACAGAGAGAGTTGCTTGTAGAAGAAGAACCTCTGATAAGGGGAACACCCACGGATGAAGAACCTGTCTATGTAGAACCGCATGAGACAGACGTTGTAGGGGTTCCAAAGAGCAAAGTGGATGCAGACATACTTCTTATGAAGTTATCCGCTAAAGGGATTGTTTCAAGCGATACTCCCGAAGAGGACGAAGCTGACGATCAGTTTGAACTGCTTTATCAGATAGTCATGTGTGAGGGTGGTTATACAGAGCCGGATGACGGGTTAAGGGCAATGGCTGATGGAGTCCTTAACAGAATGGATTCTCCGTTATTTCCAAACACTATAGCAGAGGTTATCTATCAGAAAGGTCAGTTTGAACCGGTAGATAGTGGAAGATTATGGAGTTACGTTCCTACAGAGAGAGTCATTCAGATATGTGCAGAAGAAATTCAGCACAGAACATATCCGGAAATTCTCTATTGGAGAACCGGGCATTACCACGCAGGCACAACTCCTATCGCACACATAGGACACCACTACTACAGCGGAAAATAAAAAGAAGCCGTTGAGGGAAGCAACGACTTCAAGTGAGTTATGTAACCTAGGAAGATTACCTGACTATTCTATCAAAAATTTGGGAGGTTGACAATGATTATCGGCAATATTCCCGAACTTTCAAATAAGCTCCCCGAGAGACCCAAAAAGGTCAGCCATGAAACGGGAGAGATATTCCAGATGTTTTTAAATCGAAAAATGAGGGAAAACAATGAGAGAGATAAACAAGATATACATCAGTGGCCCGATAACCGGAACTGCTGATTATATGGATCGCTTTGAGTCTTGTGAAAAGAGATTCAGAGGGATGGGCTATGAGGTAATCAATCCTGCAAAGGTCAATGCTTGTATGCCAGAGTCTACAACGTGGGAACAGTACATGAGAATGTCATTTACCATGCTTGAGCAGGCAGACACCATCTACATGATGAGAGGGTGGGGAGATTCACCTGGGGCAAGGGCAGAGTTGGCTTTTGCTTGGAAGTATCAGAAAAACATTTTTTACGAAAGGGATGAAGATGGAGAACTTTGATATTGTCGTTTCTCCCAAAATCGGGGAGATAGACTTCAATCTTGACTCATTGAAAGAGTCGCTTACAGAGGGTGTAGCACCTTATAAGAATCTTGTGGTTACAGAGGATAACCTCAAGGAATCAAAGGCTGATTTGGCTACATTGAGAAAGGTCAGAACAGAGCTTGATGACAAGAAAAAGGCGGTCAAGAAAGCCTTTATGGAACCGTACATACAGTTTGAGAACAAGGTCAAAGAGTGTTTTGCCATTATTGATGAGCCTATACAGAGCATTGATGGAGCTGTTAAGGGGTTTGAGGCAGAGCGCAAGGCAGCCAGGAAAGATGAATGTCGCAAGGTTTACGAGAAAGAAGTCGGTGAATGGGCTGAGTATATTCCTTTTGAACGTATCTTCAATGAGAAGTGGCTCAATGCTACGGCAAAGGACAAGGATATTGTAGATGCCGTACAAGCGGAGATTATCAGAGTCCAGAATGACATTAACGCTATCCATGCTTTGGGATCAGAGATTGAGGATGAATGCGTTAAGGCATATAAGCAGGCAGGCACGATCACGGCGGCTATTCAACGTAATAGTGATTACTTGAAAGCTAAAAGTGCTGTTACTGTGGTTCCTCCGGGGGTAGAGGTTGTGGTCTGCAAAAACACTGTATCTTTCGTGGTTTCTTCGGAAGAAGCAGAAGATGTAGCGCAGATGCTTGACTTCGCAGGAATTAAGTATGAAAGGAGATAAGAATGGCAGAGGGAAAGATTTATAAAGCTATTGTCAACACCATGAAAGATATCGGAGTGGTTGGCAAAGGTGATTCTAATGACTTCGATCATTACAAGTATCGTGGCATAGATGCCGTTATGAACGCTCTTAACCCGGCAATGATTAAGAATGGGATATTTGTAGTTCCTACTGTCCTTGAAACGACAAGGGAAGAAAGACAGGGTAAGAGTCAGCTCATGATGTATACCGTCCTCACGGTTAAATACACATTCTATGCGGATGATGGAAGTTTCGTTGATGTTGTTGTGGTCGGTGAGGCTATGGATAGGTCGGATAAGTCCACAAACAAGGCTATGTCTGCCGCTTTCAAATACGCTTGTTTTCAGACGTTCTGCATCCCTACAGAGGAAATGATTGATAGTGAATCGGAGTCTCCTGAGATGGCTGCAAAGGTCGATAACAACAAGACTAAAAAGACCACTACAAAGAGCAATGCAAAGGCGGACGATGAGGTCAAGAATGAGCAGATGAGGGCAAGCGCTAACGATCCTTATAAGTTGCCGGAGATAGCAGGCGGCGCACCCGTAGCAGAAAAGCGTGAGAAGTTCATGCAGGAGATCAAGCGTACCGGATACAAGCCCGGCCCTATCTTTGCAATGTTCAACTGCAAGACTCTTGATGAGATGTCGGATGAACAGTTGGTAAGGGCGCTTGAGAGGTTTGAGGCAATAGCAAGCAAAGAAGAAGTGTTGGCGAAGAAAGGTCAGTAATGGAGTTCAAGGGTAATCTGGTGGCTTATGAGCCGTATAGCGGAAACATTATCTTCCATATCGGTAGGGTGGATGCTGATTCATTGCAGCACATTTACGGACTTAAAGAAACTGAACTTAAAATCGAGTTTGGTGAATATAGGAAGAAAAGAAGTTTATCTGCTAATGCTTACTTTCATAAATTGGTTTCACTCATAGCAGATGCACTTCATACAGATAACGTGTCCGTTAAAAATCGCTTAATCAGAGACTATGGGCAGTATGAGTACATAGATGGTGTTATCCCTACATACCTTGTAAAAGCTGAACTTGTAGAAGCTATGCTTGTAAGGGATGATATCCATTTTACCAAAGTCGGATTTGAGGGAGACAGGGTAAAACTTGCGGTCATGAGAGGATCGCATACCTACAATTCCAAGGAAATGAGCAGGCTGATTGAGGGTACTGTGCAAGAGGCTAAAGAGTTGGGTATTGAGACTCTGCCACCGGATGAAATTGAACAGATGTTAAAGGCATTGGAAGCAAAGGAAAACAAATGACTTATAAGGAATTTTTAAAGCAAAAGGAACTGAAAACCATTGAAGCAGGCTTTGATGTTCCTGAGGAGTGGTTGTCTAATAAGTTATTCCCTTTTCAGAGGGATATCGTCAGATGGGCATTAAAGAAAGGCAAGGCGGCTATATTGACCGGCTGCGGAACCGGTAAGAGTTTCATGCTTCTTATGTGGGCGGTATGTGTTCATAGGAAAACAAATAGGAATGTGCTTATTGTTTCTCCGCTTTCTATTGTGAGACAGACCGCAAATGAAGCAAAGAAGTTTGACCTTGAGGAAATAACAGTTTGTAGGACGCAGGATGATGTTAGACTTGGTATCAACATTACCAACTATGAGATGGTAGAACACTTCAATGCAGATGACTTCGTGGCGGTGATATTGGATGAAAGCAGTATCTTGAAGTCCTTTACATCAAAGACAACTAGCGACTTCACACAGAGGTTTGCAAGGACACCATATAAACTGCTTTGTACAGCCACAATCGCTCCGAACGATTACACGGAGATAGGCACGTCAAGTGAGTTTTTAGGGATTATGTCACGTACAGAGATGCTTGCTACCTACTTTATCCATGATGGTGGTAAAACGTCTGAATGGAGACTTAAAAAGGCAGGCGTGACAAAGTTCTGGGAATGGTTCGCTACATGGGCGATATACTTCAACTCGCCTAAAGACCTGGGGTATGAGGAAGATGGCTATGAACTTCCCGAACTGCGTATGCACACCATACTCACAAAGTCAGAAGTCAATGACTATGAGATGTTTGTCAAGGTTGCAGAGACCTTGCAGGAACGTAGGGAAGCTCGTAAAGAGTCCATGGAAGATAGGACGGATAAGGCGGTAGAACTTGTAAACAGTGATGATTCACAGTGGCTTTTATGGGTTGACTACAATGATGAATCCGCAATGCTCCACAAGAAGATAGATGGCTCTGTGGAAGTAAAAGGATTTGATACGCCGGAGTTCAAGGCAGATGCAAGCATAGGCTTTGCCAATGGAGATATCAGATGCCTTGTAAGCAAGGCTTCAATCTTTGGGTTCGGCAGCAACTATCAGAGTTGCCACAATGAGATATTCTGTGGATTATCAGACAGCTATGAGAGGTTTTATCAAGCGGTGAGAAGATGTTGGCGGTTTGGGCAAGAAAAGCCGGTGGACGTTTACATCATCTTGTCAGAAAAAGAGGTCAGTATCCTTGAGAATATCAAGAAGAAACAATCCCAGATGGATGAGATGCAGAAACAGATGACCGCACTCATGAAAGAAGTCACGTTGTCAGAGATTCAGCATACTACAAGGATCACGACAAGTTATAAGCCAACTATGAAAATGCTTACACCATCATTTATGAAAGGAGCATAGATGGACGTTTTAAACCAACACATTACAGAGCGGTATGCGCTCTATAACGGAGATACCACGGAGATTATCGGTGGGATTCCTGATAACTCCGTAGGACTTGAAATTTATAGTCCACCGTTCTCCTCATTGTATACATATTCAAACAGCGATAGAGACCTGGGGAATAGTAGGAATGACGAGGAGTTCTTTACGCACTTTGAGTTTATTGCAAAGGAATTGTTCAGAATCCTAATGCCCGGACGTATTATGGCGGTTCACTGTATGCAGATACCGGCTATGAAAGAACGTGATGGATATATCGGCATAAAGGATTTCAGAGGGGATTTGATAAGACTCTTTCAGAAAGTCGGATTTATCTATCACGGAGAGGTCACTGTATGGAAGGACCCGGTCGTAGAGATGCAACGCACAAAGGCTTTAGGTTTACTCCATAAGCAGCTTAAAAAGGACAGTTCCCGTACAAGAATGGGATTACCTGATTATGTGATATTTATGCGCAAGGATGGAGACAATGCCGAACCTGTATCTCACACTAATGAGACATTCCCGGTTGACTTGTGGCAGGACTATGCAAGCCCCGTTTGGAGAGAGTATGCAAGCCCTGTTTGGTGGAATATCAATCAGAGCAATACCCTTAACAGAATGTTTTCAGATGAGGAGAGTGAACGGCATATATGCCCATTGCAGCTTGACGTGATAGAAAGGATCGTAAAGCTCTATTCCAATGAGGGAGATAAGGTATTCACTCCATTTATGGGTATCGGTTCGGAAGTGTATCAGGCTGTAAAGATGGATAGGTTTGGTATCGGTATAGAACTGAAACCGGAGTATTTCAATCAGGCGGTATCAAATATGCAGGCACTTGACAATGACCGCAATCAGTTAACTATCGAAGATTATTTCGCTAATTTAGCAACATAGGAGAAGCAAATGGAAACACTTGAGACTTTCAAGGTCGTTATAGACACAAAGGGAGATACCTCGATTGATATCCCTGGGTTGGAAAAGGAGATCGAGAATTATCTGAAATCTCTGTTTGTTGTGGAAGTTAGCCATGTAGAAGAAAGTGAGTTTTCCAATGGGAAGAATGAGCAGAGAAAAGGGTAAAAGGGGAGAGAGATTCGTTGCTAATGCCTTTAAGGATTACGGCTATGACGTTCACCGAACCGCTCAGTTCCGAGGAAATACGGGTCAAGCCGGGGATATCGAGGGTATTCCAGGAGTCCATGCGGAAGTGAAATTTGTCGAGAAAATGCACCTTTATGATTGGATGGCACAGGCGGTAAGGGATGCTGAGGCAGAGGGAAAAGGAAATCTCCCCATAGTTTTCCATAAGCAGAACAATAAGGATTTGCTTGTGACGTTGAGGTTTGATGACTTTATGGAGATTTTCAGAGAGTGGGAGTGTAGGAATGGATGAACAGATTACAATGTTTCAGCTTATGTATGAGACATACAAAATCAAAAAGCCCGTTAGGATGGTGGAACTTTTTGCCGGGTACGGATCACAATCCATGGCTTTAGAACGGTTAGGCGTTGATTTTGAACACTATAGAGCGGTTGAGTTCGATAAGTACGCTATCGCAAGCTATAACGCGGTTCACGGTACAGATTTTCCTGCATTAGACGTTACTCAAATAAGCGGAGATGATTTAGGAATCGTTGATAAGGATAAGTACGAGTACATTTTAACGTACAGCTTTCCTTGCACCGATTTGTCAGTGGCTGGGCGTATGCAAGGCATGGAAAAGGGTAGCGGAACACGATCCGCTCTGCTTTGGGAAGTTGAAAGGCTTTTGAATGAACTGAAAGAGACGGATTCACTTCCACAGATACTTCTCATGGAGAATGTCACGGCCATTCACTCACAAGATAATATCAAACACTTCCGCAGGTGGTTGGATTTCCTTTTAAGCCTGGGATACACGACATACGTTAAGGACTTGAACGCAAGTGATTACGGAGTGGCACAGAACAGAGACAGGTGCTTTGCCTTATCTATTTTAGGTAAATATAACTATAACTTCCCTAACCCGATACCTCTTAAAAAGTGCATGGAAGATTACTTTGAGGACTTAACGGATGAGCAGGCGTTGCAACTTGTAGTGAAGTCGGAAAAGGCCAGAAACTTACTTGTGGAGCTGGATGATGAAAATAAGCTCAGTTAACAAAGTTATAGTTTTAGGAACCATCTCTACCCATTAATGGGGAATGGTTGTAAGTGGGGGGTAATTCTCCGGCAGTATTAGCAAGTTCACATAAATATCCACAGATAGTAGTAAAGAAATGGCAAGGATCGGTATCAGACAATCGACAGAAAAAGGGTTCATAGAGATGTGCGTACCTGGTGTATGTGATTTGTCATACCCCACTAGCAAGTTCCGCAGAGGGCGTGTGCAGCAAGGGGGGGGTGGTTTCACCTACTATAACAACACAATGCGGAGTATGCAAAATAATCAAATGGGAAAAGTAATTCAACTTGGGTATTTCAATAGCGGAACCGGACAACATCAGAGCAACACAGTTTATTCTTCTATGGGAGAGTGTCCGGCAATCACAACTATAACCGGTGGCGGTACGCAACAGATTAAGGTTCTTCGGAAATGGAAAAGAAAATCATAACCCTCTGCGACTTGGAGAGGGGGGGCGAAAGAGGGCGTGTTATGGCTAGATATGGAATCTCTACTGCTATAACGGGAACAGAATACAAAGACCCACAAAAGGTAATTAAGAGGTATGAAAGACATAATCGTGTTAGGCGCTATAGGTAACACTCCACGGCAGAACAGAGACAATATGCGTGTCCTGAGTGGGGGGTACGATATATGCCCTCAAAGCACACATTGATAAGGATCATCCTTTGGTAGTGAAGAAATGGAAGATAGGCTCAAAGAATACAATCGGAAGCAAAAACATCAACAAGATTTGATTCAGAAATCGGGGGGGTGTGCAGATGTATTCCGGCAGGAACTCATGGTAGTACGCCACATTTATTAAAAACTATAAGAAGATGGAAAAGAAGATCATTATCCTCGGAAGAATAGGAAATACGGAGTATCAGAACAATGACAGATGCAAGGTTATATCTGGTAAAGGTATCAGCAAAGCGGTGTATTCGGGATGTTGTCATGGAAATACACCTATGGTGGTAAGGCAATGGAAAAGAAAATCATAGTGTTAGGCGGTTTGGGTGTGTCGGAAAGGCGAGATAGAGACCCTGACCGCGTATTATCTAGGGGGGGGGTATCATTTACACACTCCCGGCACACATAGACAAGGATAAACCGTTGGTATTGAGAAAATGGAAAAGAGAATTACAAAGCTAGGTGTAATAGACAATGAGGGTTATGAACTAGATAACCGTGTTTATTTTAGGGGGGGGTGCGCCCCGTGTATCAAAGCAGGAAACGCGAGGATAAATGTTATACGAAAAAAAGCAAAAGGTTGTAGGACAGATGGACAACACGACAGATCACACTTTTGAAAGTGCTAATAGGATTTACGACAAGAGATACTGCTGCCCGACAATCCCCACTTGTGGGGGGTGGCATACAACCAAAGGTAATTAAGGTATGGAAAAAGAGGTAGTTAAATTTTGTGCCATGAGAGGTAGGGAAGGTCAGTGTTTGACACCTAAACGTACTGAATATGGCAAGCAGATAAGAAAAGACTACGAGAATCACTTGATAAGTGAGAAAAGGAAAAATATTCAGAGGTTAGAACCACGGGATGATGGATTATGCAACACAATCACAACAGTTTTAAAGGATTGTTTGTATATCGGAAAGGTGGAAAGTATGGAAGAAACGACAGTTGAGGATTATTTGTACCATGCCAAAGACGGGAATGACTATGGAATCTTTAAGTTGTCTCCCAGAGAATGTGGCAGGCTTATGGACGTATCGGATGAGGATATCACGAAGATGTTGTCCGTAAACTCCAATAGTCAGTGCTATAAGCAGTTCGGAAACAGTATTGTTGTCAATGTCCTTGTAGCTATCTTCGGGCAGCTTTTTGAGGGCAAGGAAAACGTATATAAGGAGGTCTAACAGTGAAAAGCATTTCGGTTTACGACACGGACGCAGAGTCCATTGAAAAGATTGCAGAACGTAACGATATGACCACGGCAGAGGTTGTGGAAATGCTCATGGACTATGCAGATGATATGAAGTCTGATAACGGCCTTGAGGATTGGTAATGAGCACATTAAGTAAAGCCTGCGAGTTCTCACCAAAGGTGCGCAAAGAGATACATATCCGGGATGGTGGCTGTATCTTCTGTCAGATGGGTTACAGACCATCTTATGAAGCAGGTGGAGCGTTACAGATCATGCATTTCGTACCTCGTTCCCAAAAAGGCCTTGGAATACCTGAGAATGGCGCTTTAGGCTGCGTTTACCATCATCAGATGCTAGACAACGGCTTGTATCACGAAGAGATGAAAGAGATGTTCCGGGAATATTTAATGAGTCACTACCCTGAGTGGAATGAGAGTTCATTAGTTTACGATAAGTGGAGGTTTTTGAATGGTAAAGATTAAAAATATGGAAATGCCTACAAACTGCGCGCATTGTCCATGCTTAAACATCAGTTCGGGGGGGGCGAAGTGTGGAACGCCTGAGGGGATAGACAAACGTATATGCCCTGATAGCTTGTACTTTGACAGTTTCAGACCTAAATGGTGTCCTATGGAGGCTTGCCATGAAACAGACGATTGAGGAGCTGAAACGTCTGCAAGCGCAGCCTTTACACCGAAAGATTCTAATGACACGTCAGAGGATCAGAGAGTGGGTAGAACACTACGGAGAGGACGGGGTGTATGTTTCCTTTAGCGGTGGCAAAGATAGTACGGTGCTGCTCGATATAGTCAGGCAAGATTATCCCAATATCCCGGCAATGTTTGTAGACGTTCCTACGCAGTACCCGGAGTTAAGGAATTTTGCAAAGACCTGGGATAACGTGACGATCATAAGACCTAAAATTAGTTTTCTGGAAGTTTGCGAGAAATACGGATTTCCACTCATAAGCAAAGAGGTTTCGGAGTGCGTATGGGGCGCAAGAAAATACTTGACAAGCATACTTGAGAATGAAATGCCCTTGACAGACAGACAGACAGACAGACAGACAGACAGACCATACCGTTATTGGTTCGAGAGAGTTACGGGAACGGGGAAATACAAGAAAAAAATCTCATGCTCCGAAGTGACATTATCAGAAGATACCATCTTGAATCGCTTCGGAGCGGAAAACACCACTTATATCAATACGAGACAATGCGAGTCCTCGGAACTGTGCCGGGCAGACAAGTTGGCACTCCGAGAAATGACAAATGGGGGGGAGATAACAAGTATCGTAAATTACGAGGCATTGGCGAGTATTCTAAACCACAGAATGAAGCACAAAGAAGGTGGCAACAATCGGCGTTTGGCGATAATGCTAGGGATGCTAACGAACGACAAGGATCAGCCGATAAAGGCGAATATCCCTAGCCAGGATAGAAGCATATTCTCACAAGAAAAGTACAAATTCTTTTTAGATGCACCTTTTGAAATTTCAAATAAGTGCTGCAACGTCATGAAGAAAGAACCTGCTCATAGATATTCCAAAGAGACCGGCAGACAGCCTATGACCGCACAAATGGCGGCAGAGAGTAGATTAAGGCTACAGAAATGGATAAACAATGGTTGCAACGGATTTAACCTTAAACAGCCTATTAGTAATCCTATGAGTTTTTGGACAGAGAATGACGTGCTTGAATACATAGTCACATACGATTTGCCTATATGCTCTGTATATGGGGAAGTGGTTGAGGACTATGCAAAAGAGGGTTTGACAGAGGGCCAGCTTTCATTCTGTGATTACAAGAAAATCTATAAGACAACGGGGTGCAACAGAACAGGATGTATGTTATGCGGCTTTGGGTGTCATCTTGAAAAATATCCATCACGTTTTGAACTTTTGAAAGAGACTCATCCGGGTATGTATGGTCTTTTGAATAAGGTCAAAAACAATGGTGTGACGTACCGAGAAGCTATCGAATGGACTAATGAACATGGTAATTTAAAAATACGATTATAATATTACTATAACATTATTAAAACATGAGTGAAATCAAGAAGTTTTTAGCTTTCCTTACCTCAAATTATATCATATATGATTCCAGAGGGATGCTCGGAAAGAAAGAGATTTTAGCGGATTACGAAAAGTATTGCCGGGATTTAGAGGTTGAAAAACCTCTCCCCGGACAGATGGAGATCGAGGAGTTTCTGAATGAATTTAAAAAATAATTCACAGTGTCCTGAGTGTGCAGGAAGATTAAAAGCTAGATACGATATGACGCTTATCTGTATTGATTGCAAGGCGGTGTATGTGCCGGTAGGGGATGGCATAGCTGAGACAGAGTTGGAGTATAGGAAAGTGAGGGATGGAAAACATGAAGTGTAGTGGATGTGGCCAAACAATACCGGACGGTTCGCCTTATGAAGTGATAGACGATCTGTATGTCTGCGGTGATTGTGCTTTCATCCATGGCGCAATATCCGAGGGTAAATATATTAAGAAATACCTTTATTTTATGGATTTAGAGAATGTTCGAGCAGCCGCAAGGGATGGATCTATATACGTCACCACACATAAATTTCCGTGGGAGTATACATCTCGCAAACGTAACTGCAAAGCCTATGAAGAATGGCGCATATCGGTATTTGAGCGTGATGATTATACTTGCCAGAATTGCGGTCAGAGGGGTGGCGAACTTAACGCACACCATATTAAGCCTTATGCAAAATACCCAGACTTGAGATTGGCTTTAGATAATGGCTTAACTTTATGCAAAAAATGTCACACAGAATGTCACAGTAGAAAAACCTGATGATGGTGAGAGGAGGAAAGCATGATAACAGTAAGCGTATATGAAGATGTTGAAACTTTCAATAATGAGTACGGGTGTGGCGTTCATCTGAAGTTTTCAGATATGGACGAAGCACTAGAGGTTGTCAAAAAGATGTGTGAACAAAATAAATTTGTGACCATAGAAACCGAGGTTTGACATGAAGAGAATAAAAAGAGTGGTTGATACCGGATTTTGGAGTGATGACAAGGTGATGGACTTTAGCCCAGAGGATAAGTATTTTTGGCTTTTTCTTCTGACAAACGAGTACACAACGCAACTTGGCATTTACTATCTGCCGATAAAGAAAGCTGCTTTTGACCTCGGGTATTCCGTGGAAACGGTCAGGGTGTTGCTTGACAGATTTGAGAATGAATATGACCTTATCAAGTTTTCAAAGACAACTGATGAGGTAGCCATAAAGAACTATCTCATGTATTCGATCGTCAAGGGCGGTAAGCCGGTGTTGGATTGCTTAATCAAAGAGCAAAAGAGTGTGATAGATAAGTCACTTCTTGAGTTTATTTACAGTAACTTATCTAACAAGAAAATAGATAACAGTACAGTAAAAGAATATTTACAAAGTTTAAATATATATATAAATGACAATGACAATGACAATGAACGAATCGTTAACGAATCGTCCACGAATCGTCAGAAGCCTGATAGAAACGTCATTCCTCCGACTTTGGAGATGGTAACTTTGTACTGTGAGTCACGTAACAATGGCATAGACCCGGGTGAGTTTATCGACTTTTATACCTCAAAAGGTTGGTATGTTGGCAAGGACAAGATGAAGGATTGGCAGGCTTCAATACGAACCTGGGAGCGCAAGCGTAAAGAGAAGATGCTTAAAGAGAGTAAGCCACAAACAGTAGATAGGAGTAATTGGTGATGTTGAGAGATGAGTTTAAGTTGATCGTTGAGAAAGTCGATAGGGCGTATCCCGGTAGACAGTTTCTTACGGACAAGAAGTCTTTTGATATCTGGTATGACGAGTTCAAGGAATTTGATTTTAAGGATGTTGAATATGCCTTTGACGAGCATATTAAGACGGTGGAGTTTCTGCCTTGCGTGGCAAATATCTATTCGCATCTCCGCAAGTTGCAGGAGAAAAGGAAACATGACGAGTCGGTGATAGATGCCTTTTACACGAACGCAAGCAATAACTATCCCGGCAGAGGGGATGAAAAGACGAGAGAGTTTTTCTTCCAAAAGTGCTACGAGACAAACGATCCGATAGTAACGGCACGTTACATGGCAATGGTGATAACAAAGAATCCGGGAGAAAAACCACTCTATGAGTTCATGAAAGAGGCGTTTGCATGAGTTACGAAGCAGAAAAAGCACTTATAGGCTGCTTGCTGATAGATGCAAGTGAGAAAGAGGATATCTCACTACTACCCGAAGAGTTCACGGATGATTTACTTGGGCAGATATATTTTCAGTTTTTGGTGAGTGACGGACAGCTTGACCCGATCTTAATCAAAAGCAATATACGTTCAGACTATTACCCTGAGGATGTGGTAAATCAAGTTCTGAATGATTGCATCGGTTCGGTCAGTACGTCAGTGGAGATAACAAAGTATGCAGATATCATCCACTCAGAGTACAAGAAGAGGGTCATAGATAGGGCATACAACTCCGGGAAGTCCATGGAAGAGATCATAAACGTGTTTGAATCCTTGGATGATAACAAAAAGACCTACACCATAGACTCAATCATCAAGGAATATGCTCATGAGATGTTCACACCTAAAACTGATATAGGGTTCGATACGGGGTTCATGGAGCTTGACAACGCGCTTAACGGATTATTCAGAGGTGATGTGTGCATCATTGCAGCAAGACCCGGAGTCGGCAAGACAGCTTTTACGCTAGAGATAATGCTGAATCTTGCAAAGCGGAAAGTGAAAACGTCCTTCTTCTCCCTTGAGATGACAAACAAACAACTGTATCAGAGGATCATTTCAAGGGAGTCAGGGATAGTCTTAAATCGTATCACAAGGGCGCAATCGTTTATTGGTGATGAACCGCAGATATTTGAGAGTGCAAACAAGTCACTATCGGAACTGAAAGACTACATGGAGTTCCACGATGATGTTTATACCATAGGCGATATAAAACGATATGCCAGAGGGCGTGATGTAATCTTTGTGGATTATGTTCAGCTTGTAATACCGGGAAGTTCCTACAAGGGAAACAGATATGCGGAGATGGGCGCTATATCTCATGAGTTTAGACGGATGGCAAAGAAACTCAACTGCGCTATAGTCCTTTTGGCACAGCTTAACAGAGTATCGGAGTCACTAGCGACAAAGGAACCGTCAATGTCAGAGCTGAGAGAAGCCGGAGACCTTGAGCAGGATGCGGCACAGATAATCCTTTTGTGGAATAAGACAGAGGATCGAAAGACAAAGGGTATTAAGGTCGATAAGAACCGGCATGGTGAACCTGGGGTAAAACTTGAAATGTCTTTTGACGGTGCGGTGAATAAGTTTTCTCCGGTGGCAGATTTGGATAATCCGTTTGTGTGAGGTGCTTATGAACGATTTGAACGCAGGATGCGCACATGATCTAAGTGACGAAGATACAAAATACTGCAACGTGCATGGATATCTTTTGCATTGTCCTAAGCATTGTGAGCATTTTGAGGATTGGCTGGGCAAGAAGAAAGAGGATAAACGAAAAGATGTTACTAACCATAACTCTAATATGGCTCTGTGACTTCGTAGAAGTGGTCTAAAATCCATTCTAAACGTGTAGGGGTATAAGTGTTAGGGTAAAGGATTAAAACGTCTTAAAAAGGCTAATAAGAGGGAACAAAGATGTGGGATATAAAACAGGTCAGTGCCATGTTTGGCGATTGGTTCCAGATAGTCAAAAAGCATATGCCAAAAGAAAAGGCGAAAGACGATTTTTACGAGGCGGTTTTCATGGACTTGGTGAAGTTCTCAGAGAAGTATCGTAATGACATTTCAGAAGCTGATAGGTGGCTTGTGGTGGCTATGTCAGATGTGCTTTTGAACTACGAGGTCAGGAGACTTGAGGGCATGAAATCAAATGATGAGTTAAACTTTAAAGAGTATTTAAGAAAGAAGTTGAGACCATGAAAAGCAGGTGTTTTGATTGTGAGGATCGTACAGAGAATTGCCACGACAGATGCACAAAGTATTTGTCGGATTGGCTTGCAAACGAAGAGGAAAAGAAAAGTTTGAACAAGGCAAAAGCTAAAGGAAAGTTAATTAGAGATTTAGTAAATGAGTCAAAGGCCAGACAGAACAAGTCTCGTACCCTTGGCAAACTTGCTAAACATAAAAAGGGTTGAAAATCCCGGAGTAATCCAAAAGACACTGATTGTTGCAGGCTTAACCATGAGTAATATACCACGAACTATCTCACAAAAGCCATGATATCTCCCCTCTTCGGAGGGGAAGAAAGGAGGGAAGATGTACGGAAAACCTAATCGGATTTTCGTTGATGGAAAAACACTGAATCAGATTTCAAAAGAATCCGGGATAAAACTAGATACGATTCAGCATAGATATAGCCGCGGAGACAGAACATACAAGGAACTTACAAGGCCGATCCATACAGGACGAGGCATGGGAGCAAAGAAGAAACTCTCAATGTACGAGGCTGGAAACAGATTCCTTGAGACTCTGAATGAGAAAGACATAAATATAACAATGCTTGCTAAAAGATGCGGAATATCCAGGTCACTCATATACTCATTTTGCTATGACGGAACAGATATCAGCTCAGGGCGGTTAATGAGGATGTGTGCCGAGATAGGTGTATCAATAGACTATATATGTTTGGGGGTTGGATATGAGGTACGACAACAGAAAAGCAAAGCCTAAAAATATCACGGATGACAACTACAACGAAAAGTATGACACGATCAGTTGCCCTCATTGCGGCTGCACTCTTACAAGGCGATATGTAATGCCGGATTGCTTCTGCTATGTCTGCGGTGGGCAGTTCGGAAAAGTGGTACTGAGAAGGGATTTTTATAGCGACGATTCGTGGCTTGATGCATTAGCAGGTTTGGAGGATTAAAGCATGACAAAAGAAGAATACATGAAAATATCGGAGAATGATCCCGATGAAATAAACCTTACGGATGCAGATGCTATAGAGTGGCTTGATAGCCTTGTAGATGCCCTCAATACAATTATAGAGAATAGCTACACCCTGTCATGGGGCAAGCTGAATCACGATGAAGGAGAATACGAGAATAACATACAGCCGTGTGGTTCACATGATTACAGGTGCATACATATATACACGGGTATAGACAAACTTGCAAGTGCTGTGGGCTGTGATTTGGAATGCAAAGAATGGGATAAAGAATACCAATATTGTTACTTTTTCATGTATAAAGGCGTTGAGATATTTCAGCTTGAAAAGGAGGAGCTGGAATGACAAACGATTTTTTGAATATCATTGTGAATGATGACAATAAAAAAATTGCTGAATGGTATACTACAGATTATTCAAAGGGTTTTGTAATTAGCTTTATGACATCCGACAATACTGAGTGCAAGGCAATATTAAAAATCGTATTAGAGGAAATAGAAGCAGAAAAAGGGGAAAAGTAATGACAAGAGAAGAAGCAATAGCAATTATTGAGAATGAAAAGGAATGTGTCAATAGAGCAAATAAAAATGATTATTGCAATAGAGATTGTTATAATTGCGAACTTGTAAAAACTGACACAGAGATACTTACAGCACTTGATATGGCAATCAAAGCATTAGAACGAGAGCCTACGGATGATGCCACACTAAAAGACATATTCTGTATGGGATGTGAATACAAAGAGCAAGAGCATAGTGAGGACGCTATAAGCCGAAAGTCGGTAATAGACGTGATTGAAAGATGGTTGGAATGCTCTGGCTACAATGAGGCAGAACGGCATATTATGAGGGCTGTGCAGAGTGTATTATACGACTCACCATCCGTCACACCACAGCCAAAGACGGGGCATTGGGAAAAAGAAGCTAAGGCGAAAACCTTTGATGTATTACATTTTGTTGCTGATAATGCAGGGATATCAACTTTTGAAGCAATAGAAAAAGCGTACAATATGGGAGTGTCTGAGCGAGAGGCGGTTCTTGACAAGATAAGAGCCGAGATAGAACAGTCTTATTGCAAAGTTGAAAATGATTATGACCAAGGAAGAAATTATGGATTATATATGTCCATGCAGATTCTTGACAAATACAAGGCAGAAAGTGAGGAAACATGACAGCCAAAGAAGCAAATAAGATAAAAAAGGAAATTCAAAAAGAAAGCCTTGGTAAGTGGTATGTGGGCAGGATAGATGGTAAAACGGATGAAGTTGTTTTGCTTGATGATGCGATAGCGATTATAGATAAATACATGGAAAACCAAAAATAAGGGTGGATGTAGAAAGCGAAAAGTATGAGTTATGATTGTAAATGTAATATGGATTGCTTCAACTGCGAACTTCCAGATTGCACGCAAAACAAAACAATAACACCGAAAGAAAGCGAAGATATTTATAGATGGTTGCCCGAAAGGGCAAAGTCAAAGAAAAGGAAAGAGAAAGATGGATAGTTATGGTAATAGCGAGATAGGCAGCAACATTATATGCCCGTACTGTGGCAAAGAGTACGAGCCTAGTTATGAAGATACATTTATAGGCGGTGACTCCGTGAACTGCTATGAGGAAGGCGATCAGGGTACATTTACCTGTGACGATTGCGGAAAACGGTTTAAGCTGTATTCTACGTTTACATGGGAGTACGAGACAGAAACCATTGACGGGGAAATGTCGGAAGATGAATGGGAGGAGAATTATGGATAAAGAAGAAGTATGCGGAAACTGCAAGCATCATCAGTATGCAGATGTTTCAGACGGTTGGGTATGTTGCAACCCGGATAGTGAAGCATATAGCGATTGGACAGAGTGGGGTGATACCTGCGAGGAGTTTGAGGAAAGATGAATGTAAAGTACGGACAGTTTAAAAGACCTGGAATGAATCGTGATGAAATGAGCAGGCGTATGGCAAAGTCGGCGCAGGATATCTGTTTGACACTTGCGATAGCGATTCTTTCAGACGTTTTCGATTTTGACGATGATGATATCAAAAAGTTCAACGATTCATATATCGAACTTGCGGAGTCTTTACGGATCGGAACTGACACGATAGAACAGATTAAGAAAAATATTGAAGAGGTTTATGGATGATTCCTAGGACAGCGTATGAGATAAACAAGGAAGTATGGTTTAATCCAGGCGATAAGTGCCTTGTAAGGGAAAAAGGTCATGTGATGGAGTATAAGGTCGTAGATTGCTTATGGAGTACGGTCATACTGACCAATGGGAAGTATAACTTCTGCGTCCAGAAGGTAGACCTTTACTACCGGCTTGATATTATCAGGAGAGATTGAAAAGAGGATTAGGCAAAAACCTAATCCTCATTCTCGTCCGGGCATTTATGGAAACTCTCGACATCGAAAATTCTATCCGTGGGAACTCCATCCTCGTCACAGTTGTACTCAGCTATGACTTCTCCGCAGAACGGACAACGATATATCATGGTTCCCCATCCATTATTTCCGCCGGTATATACTGACATATTTTTCTCCTTTCAAAAAATATTGCAAAGATTTTTGATAGCCCCCGGGGGTCTGAAAAATCCTATGGGGTAGAGGGTTGGACAGGTTCTGCCCAAAAACCCTATCAAAATACTATTTGGGTCTGTGAAGTTTATTTTGTGTCAATTCCATGGACTATGCGATATCCACTACTGCATTGATGGCTTTTTCCATCTGCTCTGTGGATCGCTGTATATAACGCTGAGTGGTGCGCACGTCACTATGCTGTAAGAACTCCCTTACCATCTCGATATCGTGGTTCTGCTCATAGATGCGCGAAGCTGCACGCTTTCTAAACGAGTGGCTACTAATTTTCTCAAGTTCCAAGTAGTCTGTGACCTGACGGAGTGCTTTCCATACCGCCGGAGACTTGATAGAAAACAGTTTATCCCCTCGGAGTATGCCGCGCTCACTGATCCACCTGTCAATGAACTCTTTAATGGGAACCGGCACTATAAAATGTCTAGCCTTGCCGGTTTTCTGCTCTACGATATTCAGCTTCCAGACGTTCCCGTCTTTTATGATGGAGTCTGTAGTCATGGAGATTATATCTCCTATACGGCAGCCCAGATTAGCCTCTAATATTAGAATTGTAGCTATCTGCGGATTAGGCTTGTGGTCAAGGTATCCCGTCCTGATCGTGTCTATTATGAGCTTGTATTCCTCAGAGTCAATGGCTCTTGTCTGATATGCTCCCATAATTTTCTCCTTTCATGAAAAATTTTTTCCAAAATATTGCAAAAGATTTTGATATCCCCCGGGGGTCCGGGATTTTCCACCTGCACCAGGTCTGTCACGGATCGCGCCAAAAACCCTGACAAAATGCTTTTTCTGTCCTGGTATGCCGATTTTGGCACTACACTATGGACATTTTGGATTTTAGCCGCCTTATCCGGGGCGTGGTGTGGCTGTGTCGTTGTCGTGCCTTTTATAGCCTTATAGGGCGTGTATAGGCTCTGTATAGGGATTTTATCGGATAAACCTATAAACTATGGCTTATAGGCTTTAAACGTCTAAAAACGGCTTATAATGTGCCGTGTCCGTGTGTGCGGTCTGTGTGGCTCTTATATAGCCTTTTTACGGCTCTTTTTGTGGTCTGTGGGGGTTTATGCCTTAAACGTATCAAAGCAGCTTAAAACAGCTCGTTGCGCGCTGTGTGATATGGTCATAGATAATATATTATTGTACCATACCCGGCGCGGCTTCGTCTACGGGTTTAATATATTCCCGTGGGATCTTGTACGCGTTGCCGATGACTCCGGCTGCCTTGCTAAAATCGGCGTGGATGATCTCGGATATGTCGCAAACTTCGACACGTCCAGTAGTTTCTGTGTATTGCGTGGGATTATTGCTTAAAAAATAGCGCTTTGCGTCTCCTGAGATAATGCAATAGTCTTTTATGGGTTCAACGAAAACATGAGGCTTTTTAACATCCACAATTATTCTACCTAATTCCATTGTGTGCCGTCCTTTCCTATGCTTTTATGGTTTCAATTGCCTTGCGTGCGGCTGCTTCTGTGGCATACTTGCGACTATATAAATAGTCAAGTGTCCACTTTGCAGCGCCTTTGTAAATGCTCTGCAAGTATATGTTGCGTCCGTTTTTGGTGGCGTGGATCTCATAGCCGCGCGCCGTGGGTGTGATATTATATCTCATGCTTCGGGTCCTTTCCGGCTTTTATAAGCCTTTTTACGGCTCTTTTGTGGTTCTTTGCATATATGCCCATATAGCACGAAAAATGGCTTATAGGGGTTTATATGCGGTTGTGTGGCTTGCCTATGGTTTAATAGCTCCATCGGGGCGGCTCCGCTTGCCGGGTTGCCTATGTCCGGGGGGTTCCCTTGGTTCGGTCTCCGGCGGTTGTGCCGTTCCTGTATGCTATTGGGCTTTCGCCTGATATCCCGGCGGCGGTGTCGCTCCGCCGTTGCCGTTCTCCGTCCGGGATCTATCTACATGAAACCGCGGAACAATCCACGCCGCGCGCTTCTAAGTCCTGATATAAATACGTTTCTTTTGTGTGTCTCCAATCGTCTTGAAAAGCACAAACAATATTTTGCACCCAAAATGGTATCGCTTGCCGGTCTGCTTCGTCAAAATCAAAGCAGATTGTTTTGTGGATCTTTTCGCGCTCCGTCTCGTAGTCCTCAGGATAGCGCTCTTTTAAATATGCCTTGTTTGCCATCCAATAGCGGAGACCGGATAGCGTGTTATACTGTGCTTGGTTTATTTTGTAGGTCATGTTTTTTAACTCCTTTCCGCTTCCAAGTCCTCTATAATGTCCAATAGGTACTCAATAACTATTTCCGGCGCGTTTATGATCGTCTGCGCCGTGTCAATGGCGCTTTCCTCATAGTCTGCGGCCTCGTAGTTGTCGAAGCTCTGCAGCTCGTGAATACGGGTTGCAAGCTCAAGTGCTTTTTGCATTTCCATAGCTTTTATCTCCTCTCTAATAGCTTTATAATGCGCTCCGCTCCGGCTCTGGTATATGTCCGGGCGTATAAATAATCTAATACCCACTTTTCAACGCCTTTGTAACGGCTTTCAAGGTATAGCCAGCTATCCGGGCGGCCGTTCTTATAGGTGTAAGGCTTGCGGACTTTGAAACCGTGCGCCGTTTGTATTATCTCGTACAATTTGCGCTCCTTTCGTGCTAGTTTATAGGTAAAAGCCGCGCCGGGTGTCGGACCCGGTGACGTTCTCCGCGCGGCTGTGGGGTTATGCTACGCACTCATATATATCCCCGTTCTCAGCAGTATAAAAGCTGCCTTCCAACATGATATCGCGTCCGTATGCCTCATAATCAAAATAACATTTGAGGTTTTCGGGGATCTCAAGTGCGCCTAATTCTTCGGCGTAATAATAACCGACTGCGAGTTCTTCACTTTCAAAGCCTTGGGGCGTTGTCACATAGAAAATATCGTCAATGTGGCTTTCAATCTCTTCGGGTGTCTCATATCCGAAGTAGATCAGGGCGGCGGCTGTGGTCTCGTTTTCTTCGGTGACTTCGGCAAGTCTATTTAAATAATCCAGGCTGTCATATTCTCCGATCCTGAGGCCGTCAATGTCGGTCTCATAATCTGTTATAAAATACTCTTCGTGGGTCTCATCGAAGCCACAACGGCTGCGAACTTCTTCAAGTTCTTCGTCAGATATGGGAAGCTCTACCCACTCGCCAGCAAGGATGCCTTCGTTGTAAAGTCCTAAATTTGTATAATAGATTTTGATCATGGTTAATACCTTTCCTTTCCTTTGTGGTGGGGGCTTATGCCCCCTCTCATTAAAACTCGTTAGCCTCGTCAAAAGCCTTTAACTGATCTTTTAACTCATCATGTAGGCGTGTCCACTTCTTACCTTCATCATTTGCCATTTCCTTTGCCGCTAAGCAAGCAAGTAACAAATCACATACATCTATTCTTTTAAGTTCAAGTGTCATTATTTTGTTGTTCATTTTGTACCCCTTTCTTTGGTTGCTTGCTCCCTTGCTTTCCTGGATCGCTACCGGCGCGAAGCACGGCGGCGGTCTGTACTTGATCGGTGCAAGCTGTTTTGTTAACTTCTGTAATTATAATATCACTTAAAAGTGATAATTGCAAGTATAAAATGATAATTATAAGTGATAATTATAACTATAAAGTTATAATTGATATTGTGTAGTTTGCACAATAAACAAAATAGTTGCATTTATAATTGTATTGTGATACTATTCACGTATGAATAATAATAATTTGACTTTAGAAGAATATGTGCGGTTATGTTGCAAGCGATCCGGGGTTTCACTCTCTGACGTTGCGCGGAGTATAGGAAAGAAACCGCCTAATTTTTTGAATCAATTAGCGCGCGGAGATTTCCGCGTTAGTGATTTAGAAAAAATTGGGGATGCTATTGGTTGCAACTTCTTTTATGAGTTCATACCAAAAGAATGATCAGGGCGCGAACGATCCGCATAAAGTGGTGTAAACCCTTGAAAAATGGGCGTTTTTGTAGTATAATATAGAAAAGTTGGTAAGAGTTTTAAAGGCTCGGCTTTTTATCTGTTATGGATATAAGCCGGGTCTTTTTTTGTGGGGTAGGTATGTATATCAAAAAAGCGGATCTCAACGAAATAGCGGCGCAAGTTTCTATCCACTATGATATTGAACTTGAGCAAGCAGACTTACTAATAGAATATCTTAACGACTCGCGCCCCGGTCAGAGGGTGTTGAAAGCAGCACACCGCGGACAATATGACGATGAGTCATTTATACTTGCCGCGGACTTTGCCGGGGTTCGCTTGAATAACGTCACGATTCCAGGCGCTCCTGATATTGATATTATCCCTAATGAATTTGACGGGCTGCCGGACGGAGTAGTCCAAGCGATCAAAGACCAGATATCACTGTTCTGTGACAGTAACGGCGTTGAGGATATGAGGAAAGCTCCGGCTGATGTGTGGGCGGCGTGTTGTATTGCTATCGGGTACTACATAAAGCGGAACAGGATCACGAAAGATCAGGACAAATCACACAACCAAAACAATCCCAACATTGTAGATAGCTTAATAGACCTATACGGGGAACTATGTTCCTTATACAGTAAACCGCCTCTAATCTACGACTTTTGCAAGTTTGCCGGGGTGTCATACGAATATGTCACCGGAGAAAATTATATCAAGGGAAGTAACCCGGGGCTAACCTCTGAACGCATGGAAATGAACAAAAAGTTAAAGCATATGCAAGAGGCTGGATTAACACGCCGCCTTGCGGACGGGCGGCAAAATCCTACAGGCTCAATATTCATACTCAAGAACTTGCACGGCTGGCGAGATGAACGATCCGTTGAGCATATCCAGGGCGCTGCGTCCGTACCTTTATCGGATTTACCCAAGTTCAACACGGGCGCGATTGAAGAAAAGGCATAAAAACGTTGTTTTCGGGTTAACATTTGTATGATTTTGTTAATTTGTGGGGCGTGGGTGGCGTTGGTGGCCCCTACCCCTATAGCCATATAACCGAAACCGGGTGGGTTACCCCTTCCTCCGCCCAAGAAATAAGTGGTGTTTACACGCACCATTCCACCAATCTTCCCTCAAAATCCCAAGCAATAAGGTAGGTGTTTACACATGACAGATAGGACAAAGACAGTATCGGTGCGACTTCCTGTGGAGATATTAGATGATCTGAATAAGAGATTATCTAAAGAGGGTCTAACTTTGAGGGATTTCTTGAGTTCATATGCCGAAAGTGGTTTATCTGTAAAATCCTCAAAATCCGAGACTCCGTTGGGTGTAAACACTGATATTACGGATAACCTATCTCAGATGGCAGTATTCATGGGAACAGATTTAAGAGGTCTTGTGTCTGCCTTGAATGATGGCCTTGAGGATGGTTCGTTGAGCTATGAGAAAGGCAGGATAATAGGCCAGAGTGAACTCAAGATGGATAGGTTTTATGAGATATGCCACGATAGGAATCTTGATAGACAGAAAGCGTTTGATAGGCTAGTGAATATGTTAGAGAGGTCATGATGTTAAGAGGGAATTGGGCAAAGATGCGTTATCATGGTGGAAATCTAACAGCCTTAGAGACGATGGAGCTTGATTTGGAATTGGCCCGTGGCGAGGTTGGAGAGGATAGCGCGGTACTAGACATCATCCGGGGTGTTTACGGAGACTTGTCGAGGTCATTTGAGATGGGCAGGCAGCTTGAAGCGTTTATTCGTGATGAGGGTCTGTGGGATAAGTTTTACGATACCATGACGGGCAAAGGGGAGCCGGGAGAGAGGTTAAAGAAGGAATTTGAGTATGAAAATAGAGAGCGCGATTAAGTGGTTGTCACCTAAGACTTCACCTGCACTTATACATTCGATTGAGATAGGTGGTGGGAATCCTATGAAGTATATCAATGAGGCGATAGCGACAGTGGAAAGACATTTTGGGAAGTGTGCGAAGATGAATGTAATGTTAGAGGACGGGGCATATATGCCTGAGAGGGCGCATGAAGCGGATGCCGGATACGATTTAAGGACGCCGGAGGACTTTGCTTTGCAAAAGAGTGTGTTTAATCCGATTGTGTGCGGTTTGTCGTATGTCACGATAGACACAGGAGTCCATGTAGAGATACCTGAGGGCTATGTGGGTATGCTCAAGTCAAAGAGTGGGCTGAATGTGCGTGATGGGATCATAGGCGAGGGCGTGATTGACTCTGGTTATACGGGAAGTATTAAGGTGAAGCTGTATAACCTGGGTGAAGAGACAAAGATATTCAAGAGAGGTGATAAGATAATCCAGCTTGTGATTATGCCAATTATTACGCCGGAACTTGAAGAGGTGGATGAGTTTGAGGATACAGACCGTGGAGATAACGGTTTTGGGTCAACGGGAAGATGACAAAGGAACTGAAAGACGCATGGGATAATTACAAAGAGTATCATGCAGCGCTAAAGAAGATAAAGTTCAATCAGACGGAGTATGAAAAGCTCGTAGACGCGTCAATAAAAGCGACTCAGATAGCATTTCTTACGGAAAAAGACGTAGAGAATGGCAGAATCATGGGTCAGATGACAAAGGAATGGATATCAGAGCTTATCTATGGTACTACGGGCGGTACGTTTGATATGCTTGAGAATTGGGCGCAGAAAGAGAAGAAAGAGAACGTATCATACATAAATTGGTACTATGATGTGCTGCGTGCTGAGGCCCGTGACGTTTTAGATTCCTATATTTTGTACATTGAAAGGCATAGACCTAAAAAAGAGAGGTTTTATGAGCCGAGATTAAAGCCGCTTCGGATGGTCACAGATAAGTTGCAGGCGCTTGAAGAGGATAAACTTGACGAACTCTTTATACATATGCCTGCGCGCGTGGGCAAGAGTCAGCTTATCACACTGTATGCTACATGGCACTGTGCAAGGGATACGGAGAAATCGAATCTGTATGTGACGTATAAAGAGGGCCTTGGCGGTGCGTTCTTGGATGGTGTCACAGAGATAATCACTGATCCGACTTACTGTTTTAACGATGTGTTCAACGTCAAGATAGCTGATACGGATGCAAAGAACAATAAGCTGGATTTGAATCGTAAGAAGAAGTATAAGACTCTATCCGGTAAAGGTTTAGAGTCGGGTCTGAACGGAGAGTATGACGCATACGGAGTGATGATCCTTGATGATATCCTTGAGGGTGTCCAGGATGTATTGTCTCCCGAGGTCTTAAAGAGAAAACAGACAATCTTTGATAACAATGTAATGTCAAGACCGAAAGAGACTTGCAAGATTATCTATAACGGCACGATATGGGCAACAAACGACTTGTTCATGAACAGAATGAATTTCTTGGAGAATGATCCGTCTGTTTCTCATATAAGGTGGGATATCATAAAGATACCGGCTCTTGATCCCGACACGGATGAGTCAAACTTTAACTATAAGTATGGTGTGGGATATTCAACAGAATACTATCGTGCCAGGCGCGCGAAGTTTGAAATGAATGATGATCTGGCAGGATGGTGGAGTCAGTGTCAGCAGGAACCTATTGATAGAACGGGTGCAGTGTTCACTCCCGAACACATGAGATACTATGCGGTGCTTCCTGAGAAGCCGATTTTGAAGATTATATCCCATTGTGACGTGGCTCTTGGTGGTGGAGACTATCTGTCTTTTCCTATTCTTTATTGCTATGAGGATGGCTCTATCTATTGTGAGGATGTGGTCTTTGATAACTCGGAGAAACACGTAACGCAGCCTCAGGTGGTGTCAAAGATAATCTCACATGAGATGAAGAATATCCACTTTGAGTCAAACCAGGGCGGCGAGGGCTATAAAGACGATATAAAGAGACTTCTTGAAGAAGCTCACTATAAAGATTTTAATATCACGTCCGATTGGGCGCCTTCTACACAGAGGAAAGAGCAGCGTATCTGGGATAGGGCAGAGGCCATAAGAGAGATTTACTTTAAAGACCCTCAGCACCGGCATAGTCAGTATAAGAAGTTCATGGAAAACTTATTCAGTTTTACCATGGTTCATGGCAAGCGTAAACATGAGGATGCTGCCGACTCTCTGGCAGGCTGTATAGACTATGACCGCAAGGGAAGCGGCGTAGCGACAGTTGAGGCGGTATGCAATCCGTTTAGGAGACATTAGAATGTTCAAGATTGTTGCAACTGTGCTTATTGCACTACAGATCATATTGAATCTGCTTGTGTATATAACCTCAGATGATGTAGGAGTAGATAGATCAGTTTTTTTGAGTTTACTGACCTTTACAATATGTCTTTTTGCAATTTGGGGGTAAAATGCATTATTTACTTGGTATCCGTAAACTGAATGAGGATATTACGGATAATATGCTTCTGATGGCAGAACTTAGGGCAAAACTGACAGATATATCATCACATAATAGCGGTGAGAGGGTAGTTTCTAGTCCTAGTGGCGGCAAAATGGATAGTATTGTCGCTAAAATCATTGAGATTGACGAGAAAACTGACTTTCTCATTGATGTAATGCACGATTACAAGGAAAAAGCCGATGAAGTCCTTATGAAGATGGATCGTAAGTATTATGAAGTGATGTGGCTTTACTACGTGGCTGGAAAGACAAACCGCGAGATAGCTTTAGATATCGGTCTTAGCGTCAGTAGTGTAAAGAAGATTAAACACGCTGGGTTGGAAGAATACAAGAAATTAAGTGCAGAATTAAGACAAAACAAAATTTAACAATCTATATATTGCTTGTGGTTGACATTCCACCCCTAAATGTGGTATTATGTTACAAGGAATAATAATCCTTAGCTTTCTTATGCAATCCTACGAGGTGCGGTGGGCGAATGCCTGCCGCTTTTTTAATGGTATGAACGATAGGACATTACAAGAACTTGTCAATGGCAAGTATGGACGGAAAATTGCATATGTGGACTATGAGAGTGTCGATAGTAGCAACATTTTAGATGTGCTTGCAAAAACTATCGGCATTTTTAATTCCAATAGGCCCGTAATAAAGTACCTTTGGGATTACAAGAATGGAGATCAGCCTGCGTGGTATCGTACAAAGACAGTACGTGACGATATCGTGAATAAGGTTGTTGAAAACCATGCCTGGGAGATAGTCAGGTTTAAGAATGCTCAAACATACGGAGAACCGGTTCAGTATGTGGCACTCAATAAGTCAGATGAGGTTAACAGAGCAGTTGACCGCTTGAATGACTACTTTAGAGCTGCCGGTAAGGAACTGAAAGACATAAACTCCGGTGAGTGGACTTCTGCGGTGGGAACAGGCTTTAAGGCTATTCAGAGAAAAGATGGTCAGGTTCCTTTTAGAATCGTTACGCCTAACCCTATGAATACATACATTGTGTATTCATCTATCACAGAAGAAGCGCTGCTTGCGGTTCAAGAGTTAAAAGACTCCGAGGGCAGGATTTATTATCTGTGTTATACAAGTTCATATGAGTACAGAGTTCAAAACAGTACGCTGATTGAATCGAAACTTCATGGCTTTGGGGATATTCCTATTATAGAGTATCCAAACAATCAGAGCAGGATTTCGGATATAGAGCTTGTTATCTCCATGCTTGATGCAATCAACAATATGCAATCAAACAGAATGGACGCTATTGAGCAGTTCGTTCAAAGCTGGGTCAAGTTCGTTAACTGTGATATAGACGAAAAGACATTTGCCAAAATGAAGATGATGGGCGCACTTGTTGTTAAGTCAAATAACGGTGCGGAGAATAAGGCAGATGTAGATGTAATGTCTCAGGAGCTTTCACAATCAGAAAGCCAGATAGCCAAAGAGGACTTGTGGGATAATGTACTTTCCATCTCCGCTATCCCTAATAAAGAGGGTAATACCGGCGGTGGAGATACCCAGGGCGCGGTTGCACTTCGTAATGGTTGGGATTTCTCAAAGCAGGCCGCAAAGTTAAAGGACCCGTACATTAAAGAGTCTGATAAGAAACTTGGCCTTTTGGCTATAAAGAGGATAAAGATAGCCACGGGTGAGAATCTAAACCTTGGAGTATTGGATTTTGAGGTTCAGATAAGCCACTCACCGTTGGATAATTTACTCACGAAGGTTGAAGCACTTGAGGTACTTCTTCGGAATGGTATACATCCTCTTGTGGCACTTAAAGCCTCAGGCATATTCGTTGATGCCGAGAAAGTCTATCTTGAGTCTAAAGGCTATATGGATAAGATGATCTATGATGCAGTGCAGGATGCAGATACGCAGATGGCAAAAGCAGAGGATTTATTGAATGATAGACAGGCTGAATAATCTATCAAGGAAATACCCGGCTATTGATTTTGAAGAGTGGTTTTCCGTAATGGATATCCCAGAGGAAGAAAAGGAAGAAAGGATTGAGATAGCTGAAAAGGTAAATGATACCTATTTATGGCTATTCAATCTGATTGTCCTCATGGTTGCCACGGGAGAGACGATAGATACAGAATCATTGACTCTTAGCGTAGAATATAGGCTTTCAGAGATAGCGAATGTAAACATATCCTATGTTTCAGAGCATATAACAAGGCTTGCTGCCGAGACAGTTGGAACTACTGTTAAGAATGCAGAGGTAGATTATTATGTATCACCTCAGAGAGCGTCAGAGATAGCGGCAGACGAAGCGCATACGCTGTGTGAATACACAGAACTACAAGAGGCGTACGAGAATGGCAAGACACGTAAAACATGGCATACACGGCATGATAGGCGTGTTAGAGAGTCTCATGTGAATCTTGACAGTAAAACCATACCAATAACAGAACTGTTTGAAACGGACGGATCATATCTTATGTGTCCTCATGACACGGAGAATGGTGCTGATTTAAAAGAGATATCCGGTTGTAGATGTTGGCTTACGTTTTCATAAGGAGAATGTCATGGAATGTAATGAATACACTGTA